>Ga0137418_10003132_pt1 | contig 15199 bp, 13 predicted proteins | sample CZODoug3_1_2_16f_FD_122242 | JGI IMG/M metagenome (GOLD analysis project Ga0137418, IMG submission 122242) | Vadose zone soil fungal communities from Angelo Coast Range Reserve, California, USA - CZODoug3_1_2_16fungal (Hybrid Assembly) | ecosystem: Environmental > Terrestrial > Soil > Vadose... | reverse complement strand
GACCGCCGCTTTTCCATCAACGACGTCATCCGCGAAATACACGACAAAATGATCCGCCGCCACCCCCACGTCTTCGGCAACGTGAAAGCCAAAACCTCGGCCCAAGTCCTCCGCAACTGGGAACTCCTGAAAAAACAAGAGCGCCAATCCAAACACACCAACTCCGTTGTAGGGGCCGGGCTCGCCCGGCCCTCTTCCGACTCCTCGGTAGCGCCGGCTTCCAGCCGGCAAGCGAAAAGCGAGCCTGCCCGCCGGAGCGAAAGCGAAGGCGGGTCCCTCCTCGACGGCGTCCCCCACACCATCCCCGCCCTTCTCGAAGCCTTCCAACTCACCCGCAAAGCCGCCCGCATCGGCTTCGACTGGGACAACGTCGAAGGCATCTTCGATAAACTCCTCGAAGAATCCACCGAACTCCGCGAAGTCCTCCGCAAAAAAGAATCCCCCGACCGTATCGAATCCGAACTAGGCGATATCCTCTTCGTCGCCGTAAATCTCTCCCGCTTCCTCAACGTAGATCCCGAAATCGCCCTCCACAAAGCCAGCGCCAAATTCACACGCCGCTTCCGCGAAATGGAAAAAATCGCCCGCGAGCAGGGAACCACCCTCGCCGAAATCCCCCGCCCCCAACTCGAATCTCTCTGGGACCAATCCAAGCAGCGCGAACTCTCCAAGGCTTCCGCAAAATGAAGCCCCTCTTCTCTGTGGTCTCTGTGCTCCTCCTCTGTGCCCTCTGTGTTAAAGCCTTTCTCTTGGCTGTCAGCTGTAGGCTGTAAACTGTCGATTTCCTCATGACCTCCCAAATCCAAATCCGCAAATGCACCACCCTCCCCGACTTCCACCGCTGCGTCGAAATCCAAAAAGCCGTCTGGAACGAATCCGACCTCGAAACCGAACCCTACACCACCTTCGTCGTCGCCAACCAAACCGGCGGCCAGGTCCTCGGCGCCTTCGACGGCCCCACGATGGTCGGCTTCACCATGGCCCTAGTCGGCGTCCGCGACAAAGCTCCCTACTTCCACTCCCACATGACCGGCGTCCTCCCCGACTACCGCGACCGCAAAATCGGCCGCGCCCTCAAACTCTTCCAGCGCGAAGAAGCCCTCAGCCGCGACATCCGCCTGATCGAATGGACCTTCGACCCGCTCGAAACACGCAACGCCCATTTCAATCTCAATCGTCTTGGCGCCATCGTCCGCACCTACATCCCCAACTTCTACGGCATCACCTCCAGCCCGCTCCACCGCAATCTCCCCACCGACCGCCTCCTGGCCGAATGGCATCTCGACTCCAAACGCGCAATCGCCGCCATAAACGACCTCACCCCCGACCCCACCGAAGCCCCCGCCACAATCCGCATCCCCAATCTCGAATCCACCGAATCCTCAACCTCCACTCTCCAATCTCAAATCCGCTCCGAATTCCAATCCTGGTTCTCCAAACACTACGCCGCCACCTCCCTCCGCTTCACCCCCGCCGGCGCCGACTATCTCCTCCAACCCTGGTCCGACTTCTAATCTTGTGGCACAGCGATTCCTCGCTGCGCTCTTGGGTTTCTCTTCCCAGCACTCCTCTGCGAACTCTGCGCCTCTGCGTTATCCTCTCCCTCTTAATTCTTCTATCCCTGACAAATTCCAACCCCTCCACCCACCAGACTTGCGTCATAATAATTCCCTAATGCAAATCCGTTCTCTCACTCTCCGCGAGATCCATCTCAAGCTCCTCGCTCCCTTCGAAACGAGCATGGACCGCGTCACCGAGCGCCGCATCCTCCTCGCCGAACTCAATCTCGACTCCTCCGCCGGCTGGGGCGAATGCACCGCGGGCGAAAGTCCCTTCTACTCTCCCGAAGACACCGAAACCTCCTGGCACATCATCACCACCTATCTCTGGCCCATGCTGAAAGGGAAGCACATCCAATCCGCCGCCGATGTCTGGCCTCTCCTCGAACACGTCCGCGGACACACCATGGCCAAAGCCACGCTCGAAACCGCCGCGTGGGACGCCGAAGCCAAACTCAAAAATCTTCCCCTCTGGAAATTGCTCGGCGGCACTCGCGAAGAAATTCCTTGCGGCGTCTCCATCGGCATCAAAGAAACCGTCGAAGAACTCACCGCCGCCGTCAAAAAAGAACTCGACGCCGGCTATCAGCGCATCAAATTGAAAATCAAGCCCGGCAAGGACCTCGTCCCCGTCCAGCACATCCGCAATCTCTATCCGCGCATCAAGCTTTCCGTCGACGCCAACTCCGCCTATCGCCTCGAAGACCTCCAACTCCTCCAGCAGCTCGACGCTTTCTACCTAATGATGATCGAGCAGCCCCTCGGCTGGGACAACCTCTTCGGCCACGTCGCCATCCAGAAAAATCTCCAAACCCCCATCTGCCTCGACGAGTGCATCCACACCTACGAACAAGCCGAAGCCGCCATCTCCCTCGGTGCCTGCAAAATCATCAACATCAAACTCGGCCGCGTCGGCGGCCACCTGCAAGCCAAACGCATCCACGATCTCTGCGCCAAAAATTCCATCCCCGTCTGGTGCGGCGGCATGCTCGAGTCCGGCGTCGGCCGCGCCCACAATATCGCCATGTCCACCCAATCCAATTTCTCGTTGCCCGGCGACGTCTCCGCCAGCGCCCGCTACTGGCAACAAGACATCATCACCCCCGAAGTAACGGTAAGTCCCCAAGGCACAATCCAAGTCCCAACGACTCCCGGTATAGGCTTCATCCCCAACCTAAAACGCATCGACGCCCTAACCACCCGCAAACTCCACCTAACCTGATCTTCATCTGTGGCACAGGCACTCCTGCCTGTGCTCTTGGGTTTTCTTCCTCTCTTCTCTGCGATCTCTGTGTCCGATCTCAGCGCCCTCTGCGTTAAATCTTTTTTCTCCCTTCAACCTGTAATCAAAAAATATCCCCGCTCCATTTATATAAATCTCCCAACAATCTCCGCCACGCATCCACGCAATCGATACTTTGCGTTGGACTCACCAGCGTCACTCTGGCAAATTGAAAATGTATTCAACACGTTCGCCCCGTAGCAGCGTGCAGCACGAACCCCGTAGTTCCTGCCTGGCTCCGTAATATCCGCGGGCAACCCGTCTTGCCCCAGGACCAAGTCGCTCCCCAGCAAAACAATGGAAGCATCGGCGCGCTTGGCAATGCCAATGCGCCTATCTCGAAAATCCGTTAGGAGGAAAAATGATCTCTCTTCAAAAATTCTCGCTGCATTCTCTAAGGACCCTGGCGCTGCTTTCCTTCGCGCTCATTGCCGGCACCGGCCCCCTCGCCTTGGCGCAGGAGACTGTCCAGGGGAAAGTATCTCTGCAGGTGGAGGCCCGCGTGGGAAATACCATCGTGCCCCCAGGTGAATACTATTTGTCCGTCAAACTTCTCGGCCCCATCCGCTCGGTAGACTCGATTCAATTTGTGGAGACCCCCGTAGCCGTGCTTCTCGTTAGCACCGCCAAAGGCGGCCCCGTTGCTGGTGCGCTGGCCTTTGCATCACGGTTCGATCCGCGAAATCCGGTTACCAACGACATCCAGCCCGAGGGTTCGGGATATAGGCTCCATACCATGGCCCTCGAAAACACCGGCGTCGTGCTCCAATTCATTGAGGGAAGCAACAAGAGCACGATGCACGCCCGCGGCCCGGCTCCGGCGCAAACTGTAGCTTCCGCCAAGAGCAGCGATTAACCCGCATTTCTTACCCAGCTCGAGCAACGACGCGTAGCGGCCCCGACCCGGTCGGGGCCGCTCTTTCTTTCCCCGCCCAAAAAGTTGATACCGAACACCACAAACTTGCGTTGGACACCACCGTGCCGGGCCGTTAGGTTTGCAGTATGAGTAATAGCAACGCTCTACTAGAGAAGGAAAGCCGCGAAGTCGATTTGCTTCACGAGATCGGCCGCCGCATCGCTGCGGCAGACCCGCTGCATGAACTCCTGGCAAAAGTACTCGACTTCATCTCCCTCGTCGCAAAATTTGATTCCTGTTTTCTCTACGTGCTCCAGGACAACGAACTCGTTCTCCGCTCGTCGAAAAATCCCCACGCCGAAGCCGTCGATCGCCTGAAGCTCCAAGTCGGCCGCGGAATCACCGGCTGGGTTGCCGAACACAAGTGTCCTGTCGCCATCGCCCGTAACGCGTTCAAAGACCCGCGCTTTCAATCCTTCAACGAACTGCCCGAAGACCGCTTCGAAGCTTTCCTCTCCGTCCCCGTGCTCAGCCGAGACAAACTCGTCGGCGTCATCAATTTGCAGCATCGCCAGCCGCACACCTACAGCCAGCGCGAAATCCGCCTCATCTCCACAATCGGCTTCCTCGTCGGCGCCGAAATCGAAATGGCTCGCCTCGAAAGCGCCAACTCCGAACTCTCCGAACAGCTCGGCACCCGCAAAGCCCTCGAGCGCGCCAAAGGCATTCTCCAGCGCGACCTGCAACTTACCGAAGAAGAAGCCTACCTCACCCTCCAACGCCAAAGCCGCCAACGCCGAAAATCCCTCCGCGAAGTCGCCGAAGCCATCGTCCTAAGCGACGAAATCAAACGCGCCCAGCGCAAACCCGAATCCGCCTAATATCCAAATCCCATTCTCGTTCTGCGCTGTTCCCGTGGCGCAGCGATTCCTGTTTACCCTGAGCTTCGAAGGGGCTGTGCTCTTGGGTTTCTTTGTGCGCGCTCAGCGTCTCTGCGTTAGGCTTTCTTCGCTTCCTGCTATCTGATCGCTGCTATCTGTTCTCCATCCGTTCCCCGCATTCCCGTATAATCCTAAAAATGTCCTCGCTCCCATGCGCATAAATCCCTCCGACGGCCACCGTCCCTCCCGCTCCATCCTTGTCGCCTGCATCACCCTCATCATGGCCATCTGGGCCGTCAACTACCTCACCGTAAAAATCGCTCTCCGCTCCTTCGAGCCGCTCACCCTCGCCTCATTTCGCGTTGTCGCCGCCTCCGCCTTCATGCTCGCCATCTACCCCATCGCCGCCCGACTCCGCGCCTTCTCCGCCGACCTGAAAGCGCACAAGCAGCCGCGCACGCTCCGCGACCTCTTCACCTTCGCCTATCTCGGTTTTTTCTGTATCGGTTTAAATCAGATGTGCTTCACGGTAGGCCTTCGTTACACCAGCGTCGCCCACTCTTCTCTCATCCTCGGCATGGGCCCCATCTGGGCGCTCATCCTCGCCGTCCTCTTCCGCCTCGAAAAACTCACCCTCGGCAAAGCCCTCGGCATGGCCGTCTCGTTCATCGGAGTCGCCATCCTCGCCTCCGGCTCCGGCGGAGTCTCCCGCCACTCGCCCACGCTCATGGGCGACTTCATCACCCTCTGCGGCTCGCTCGCCTTCGCCCTCTACGTCGTCCTCGGCAAACGCGTAGCAGGGAAGTACGACGCCCTCACCATGACCACCTGGAACTATCTCTTCGGCGGCCTCCTCATTCTTCCCATCGCCATCAACCGCGCCGCAGCCCTCGGCCCTCTCGCCAATTGGCAATCCATTCCGTGGCTCGCCTGGGCCTGCCTCGCCTTCAGCGCCATCTTCAGCTCCACCCTCGCCTACCTCTTCTACTTCTGGCTCCTCCGCTACCTCGACGCTTCCCAACTCAGCGCCTTCTCCTACCTTCTCCCCGTATCCGCCACCATCCTCGGCATTTTGTTCCTCGGTGAACGCGGCTCCTGGTCCGAACTCTTCGGCGCCGCCCTGGCCCTCTGCGGCCTCTTCCTAACCGAATCCGCCCGCTCGTCCTGATTCTTCTTAGCGTCGTCTGCGTCTGATCTCAGCGCACTCTGCGTTAGTTCGACTTCTTCGGCCTCCGTCTGCGAATCGGCATCCATCGACTGGCCAAGTAACCATAGAAACTTCCTCGCTCGACTTCCCCCCAATTCGGCATAGAATAATCAGAGAGCCATCCCATGCCTCAAACGGAAATCATCTTCTCTGTGCAGGAATCTCCCGAAGGCGGCTACGAAGCCCGTGCCCTCGGCCACTCAATTTTTTCTCAGGCAGAAACTCTGGAGGAACTAAAGGTAATGCTCCGTGACGCAGTAAGCTGTCACTTTGCGGAAAACGAAAAACCCTCCCTCATCCGACTTCACCTCGTTAAAGACGAGGTCATCCCTGCGTGAAACTCCCGCGCGATCTCAGCGGCGACGAACTCGCTCGCGCTCTGAGACGCTTCGGCTATGAAATCACACGCCAAACTGGCAGCCACATGCGTCTATCTTCTAGCTTCCGAGGGGTTCAGCACCACATCACGATCCCAGCGCATTCTCCCCTTAAAATCGGCACCCTTTCCCAAATTCTCGCTGATGTCGCCGGTTATCTGGAAATCACCCGTGATCAGCTATCCGGAAAACTTTTTTCCTAGCTCAGTCCCCAAAGCAAGCCGGGAAAGTAACCTGATCCGAGGTTCTCTTTGCTCTTCTCTTCACAGGCTACTGGTCGCCGGCCACTGGCCACTCGCTCTCCTCACTCCTTAATCTTCTGCACCTTAATCACAATCCGATCCGCCGACGGATGCATCACGATCCCCTTCACAGTAATCCGCAAATTTTCCAGCTTCTGAAACTTGTGCGGGTCTCCTTGTACTTCCACCGCCTTCGTCACCTTCCCGTCAATGTTCACTTCATTCGGCAGGTGCATCTCCCATCCCGTCGAGTCTGCCCCGACCGCCGACACCTTCACCAAAATCCCAGTGACCTCCACAACCTCCGGCTTGTCCTGCGCCGCCGTCCAAATCCCAACACACAGCATCACCACCGCCAACAACATACCCATCATCGCGATTTTTCGCATGGTCCCTCCTCAGGTAGCGTGAGCCTATTCAACTCTTCCTTCGGAGTCAATCATCTCCCGCGTGCCTCTCATATGTCTCCTCGCCTCCTGTTATCTGATCGTTGTTCGCCCCTTGCTGATTACCGATTACTGATAACCCTTCTCAACCTGTGCTAACGTAACTCCCGTCCAAAATCCATCGGAGCAAATAAACGTGCCCAATCTTCCCCTCCGCAACGGCGGTCCCAACGCCCGCATCGCCGTAATCCCCGGCGACGGCATCGGCAAAGAAGTCACGCCTGTCGCCGTCAAAGCCATCCAGGCCGCCGCCACCAAACATAATCGCCCCATCGAGTTCGTCCACTTCGACTGGGGCGCCGACAAATTCCTCCGCGAAAATATCACTCTTCCTCCCGGCGCTGTCGAAATGCTTCGCGACGAATTCGACGCCATCCTTTTCGGCGCCCTCGGCGATCCCCGCGTCCCGTCCAACCAGCACGCCGCAGACATCCTCCTCGGCCTCCGCTTCAAACTCGATCTCTTCGTCAACGCCCGCCCCACCGAGCTCCTTCACCCACGCTACACCCCGCTTCGCGACATCACCACCAACGACATCCGCCTTATCGTCTTCCGCGAAAACACCGAAGGCCTCTACGTCGGCATGGGCGGCTTCTTCAAAAAAGACACTCCCGATGAAATCGCCGTCCAGGAAGACGTTAACTCCCGCAAGGGCGTCGAGCGCATCATCCGCCACGCCTTCGACTACGCCCAAACCCACAAGCTCAAACGCCTCTGCATGTCCGACAAATCCAACGCCATGACCTACGCCGGCGACCTCTGGCAGCGCGTCTTCAAGTCCGTCCGCGCCGAATATCCCGACGTCGACTCCCGCCACCTCTACATCGACACGCTCGCCATGGAACTCGTCCGCGACCCGCGCCAGTTCGACGTCATCGTCACCAACAATCTTTTCGGCGACATCATCAGCGACCTCGCTGCGCAACTCGCCGGCGGCCTCGGTCTCGCTCCCTCCGCCAACATTCATCCCGGCCGCACCTCCCTCTTCGAACCCGTCCACGGCTCCGCCCCCAACATCGCCGGAAAGGGAATTGCCAACCCCTTCGGCTCCGTTCTCACCGCTGGCTTGTTAATGGAATTTCTAGGCTGGAACGACGAAGCTCACCTGCTAAAACAATCCGTAAAATCCGCCCTCAACGACAACATCACCACCCCCGACCTCGGCGGCTCCAAGTCCACTCTCGAAGTCTCCGACTACCTCCTCAACCAAATCTCCAAACATTCAAGTAACACTTGAACCCTAATCCTTTCCGCCTCTTCTCAGCGCCCTCTGCGTCTCGTTCCGCTCTCCGCGTTAAATCCGTTCTTCGCCTTTATCTCTTCTTCCCCGCCCAAGCAATCACCACCCCCATCAAAAATCCCCCAATATGCGCCCACCAAGCCACTCCCCCCGCCGTCGCCATTCCCAACCCATTAATCCCCGCCACAAACTGCAGCACAAACCAATACCCCAAAATCAAAATCGCCGGCACCGGTATCAAAAAAATAAAAAAGAACGTCAGAATTTGATGCTTCGGGAACAGCACCGCGTACGCCCCCATCACCCCGCTGATGGCCCCGCTAGCCCCCAGCGCCGGTATCGCCGAGTCCCAGTTGAACATCACGTGAATCAACCCCGAGCCGATCCCGCACAAAAGATAAAAGAACAAGTACCCGATATGCCCGAACGCATCCTCCACGTTGTCCCCGAATATATAAAGGAACAGCATGTTCCCCAGCAGGTGCATCAACCCGCCATGCAGAAACATGCTGCTGAACAAAGGAAACAGCGCCATGCTGGCCGGCGCATGCCCCGCCAGAAACGCCGGGATCCGCGACGGGATAGTCGCATTGGCAAGCAGAAACGCCTTAGCCGCGTGCGGCGACAACGTGATCTGGTAAAAAAACACCAGCACGTTCGCCGAAATCAGCATCACATTGACAAAAGGAAAATTTCGAGTCGGATTAATATCCTTCAGCGGAATCATTCAGCCAGTGTATCGTGCCGCGCCCCTTTTTGAGTGCGGCAGCAAAGCTGCCGCTTTTACGGCGTAGCAATTCGAGCCCAAATTAGAATTGGAAATAGTAGCTTGGTCCGCAAAAGCGGAGGCTTCGCCTCCGCACTCAAAAACCTTCAAGTATTACCTTCAATGTCGGCGCGCCGACATTCCTGCCTCTCTACCGATACTCCTCGCAATACCGCGGCGCATCCCTCCCCAACAACTGGCAACCCTTCCGGATCTCTTCCGTAATCACGCGGCACGAATTCTCATCGTTGCAAGCCGCCCGGTTCCCCGGAGCAACCTGCTTGCATTGCCGTTCCAATTCGTCCGCTCTTTCCTGTCCAACCGAGCGATTACAGGCCCGTCCATGCCGATGCTCTTCACCGTATCCTTCACCTCGGCCCGTCGCCACAAAGTCCGCCCGGCATCCGTGGTCCACCCAAATCCCTCGCTCGTCGGCCCCCCACGAATATCCTTCCTGGCACGCCGCCCCACTCCGCTGCTTCACCAGTTGCACTCCGCCCCGCACGTCCAGCGGGCAGAAATTCCTTCTCCCGTCATCCGAAGCGCAATAGAGCGATTGCGCCGGTCCGCCCTGGCCTCCCTGATGCTGCGGCCGCTCGTACGGCTGCGCCACAAATTCCGCGCGGCATCCATGGTCCACCCAGATCCCGCGGTCATCGAAGCCCCACGAATATCCTTCCTGGCACGCCGCCTCGCTGTGCTGCCGGATCAGATCCACATCGCCGCGCGTGTCCGCCTCGCAGTAGTGCCGCCCGCCATCATCCGAAGAGCAGCGCACAATCGATTCGCCGCCGCGATTTTCTCCCTGCCGCTCAAACTCCACTCGGAAGTAGGCCCGGCATCCGTGATCCACCCAGATCCCGCCTTCGTCATATCCCCACGAATACCCCTGCATGCAAGCCGCGCCGCTGGTCTGCTTTTCCAGCGCCACGCCCGCTCGCGTATCCGCCGGGCAATTGCGCCGCCGGCCGTCATCCGAAGAGCAGGGAACCTGCCTCCCGCCGTTGGCATAGGCCGCGCCCCTCACCGCAAACTCCGCCCTGCAACCGTGGTCCACCCAGATCCCGCGATCGTTGTAACCCCATGACCGGCCCTGCTGGCATGGCGCGCCGCTCACTTGCCTCACCATCGTTACCCCGTAGCGCGTATCCGCCTGGCAAAATTGTTTGCGCCCGTCATCGGAAGAGCAGCGCACAATTTGGGCCCTCGCGGCTCCCGCAAACGCACACAAAACCACACCCAACACAACCAGCATTCTCAGAATTCGCATGTTGATCTCCGCCTCCGTCGAAACACCGACCATCCGTCTCCGCTAAACTTACTGCCCGGCCCCGCGAACCTCAATCCATTTGTTCCTTGCCTGTAGCCGACTTTGCACGCGTCCAATTCGCGAAAGCTCGCGTCGAGAAGGGAAGTATCGAGACCCCAGGGTCCTATAATTTCTTCCGCGAAATCCCCTGGTTAACAGAATCTTTTGACCCTAAATTTCGCCTCAGAAATCGTGCCAATCCACGCACGCGCCTCTTTTTGAGTGCGACAGCAAAGCTGCCGCTTTTGCGGTTGCCACCATTTCGCGCGACCCCCGCGAATTAGGTGAACCACCCAATTGACTCGCCGGCTTACGCATGGGTTTAATCGGGTACTGCAAGGCGGGAACGCCATGACTGTTTTGAAGGAGGGCACATGATCAGAATCAGCGTGCTGTACCCGAACGGCGAGGGGAAGATCTTCGACATGAAGTACTACCTCGCGAAGCACATCCCGCTTGTGCGTCGCCTGTCCGGCGCGGCCCTCAAAAGGGTTGATGTAGAGGAAGGAGTGGGAGGTCTTGTGGCGGGCTCGCCCCCAGCCTTTCTGGCGATGGGGCATCTGTCCTTCGAGTCGGTCCAAGCCTTCCAGTCCGCCTTTGAACCCCACGCAGCGGAAATCACCGGCGACATCCCAAACTATACAAATACACAGCCCACGATCCAAATCAGCGAAGTAAAGCTGTATTAGATCTCCCCTGCTTTGTCCGCCTGACCCGAACCCCCCGGCCGATTGCCGTTGGCCCAAGACAATGTCGGCGCGCCGACATTGAAAGTAATACTTGAAGGTTTTCCCGAATTGAAAATTGCCCTCTCCCACGCTCTATTTCTCCCATTTCTTCCACAACTCCCCCACGCCAACATTGCGATGCATCCTCACCTGTGGTATTTAATCTAGTCCTGCATGTGCGTCCCGCTTGCCCAGAGACTTTCCGTATCCCTCTTTCCAAGCGATCGCGCCGACATTTCATGCCTGCCCGCGAAACGGAAGCCATCATCCTCAAGACCTTCGCGCTGGGCGAGGCCGATCGCCTGGTCAGTTTTCTGGGCCGCACTTCGGGTCGCATGCGGGGAGTAGCCGCTGGCGCGCGCCGCATCAAAAATCGCTACGGCTCTACCTTGGAGTTGCTTGCGCACGTGCAGCTCTGGTATGTCGAACGCGAAACGCGCGACCTGGTTCGCATCCAGCAGGCGGAGTTGCTCGAGTCCTTCAACAAGTCTCAGAGCGACTACGAGCTCTCGACCAGTCTCGCGCTCGTCAGCGAAACCGTCGAACTCGTTCTTCCGGAGCATGAGCCGTCTGAGCCGATGTTCCGGCTCATCCTGCTCACGGTGCGCGAGGTCGAACGCCGCGGGAATGGCATCCTCCCGCTCAGCTATTTCGCTTTCTGGACCGTACGCCTGGCGGGCTGGCTGCCGCGCTTCGATGTCTGCGCCGATTGTGGCAAGCCGTTCGGGAGCAAGCCGGCGTACCAGTCCGCGGCGCATCCCGGCCTGGTCTGCGAAGAGCATCGCCGCTCGGGCATGAAGCCGGTTTCAAGTGAAGCCCGGCATCTCGCCGAAGTCTTCACGCGGGAAGGGTTGGCCAAGCTGGACGCCGCGCTGGAGTCGCAACCCTGGGCCAGGGAACTGCGCGAAGCGGCGCTGAACTGGATCGAGCATCACACCGAGCGAAAGCTCGCAACGCGCGAACTCTTGGAGACGCCGTGAGTCTGTAGCTCATCCCTTCAGGGGTGAGGCTTTCCAAAGCGCAGGCGAGATGGCGCCGTGGCACTGAAAACCCTCAGGCCTAAAGGCCTGAGCTACAAAGCAGGGAATTAAAAGGTTTTGGAGACGCCGTGAACGTTAAAGTAAAACTTGAAGGTAAGCCAAAACCAAAAGGCCTCACCTTTCAAGAGCTGATTCTTAAGCTCATGCACTTCTGGGACGCCCAAGGCTGCGTTCTCCAGCAACCCTACGACACCGAAGTCGGCGCCGGCACCATGCACCCGGAAACTTTCCTCCGTGTTCTCGGCAAGGATCCCTATCGAGTTGCCTTCGTACAGCCTTCCCGCCGCCCTGCCGACGGCCGCTACGGCGAAAATCCCAATCGCCTCTACAAGCACTTTCAATATCAAGTGATCCTCAAGCCTTCACCCGCCAACGTCCAGGACCTCTATCTCCGCAGCCTCGGCGCCATTGGCATTGATCTCCGCGCCCACGATATCCGCTTCGAGGAAGACAACTGGGAATCGCCCACGCTCGGAGCCTGGGGCATCGGCTGGCAGGTGCTTCTCGACGGCCTCGAAATCACCCAGTTCACCTATTTCCAGCAAAGCGGCGGCATTGATCTCGACCCCATCTCCGTCGAAATCACCTACGGCCTAGAGCGCATCTGCGCCTTCCTTCAGGACGCCGAGAGCGTCTACCAGATTCGCTGGACCAACGACAAATCCTACGGCGACATCCGCCTTGCCGAAGAGCAGCAGCTTTCCGAGTACAGTTTCGACCGTAGCGACGCCAAAGCCCTGCGCGCCGAATTCGAGCTGCACGAGAAGGAAGCCAAGGAACTCCTCGACGGCTGGAAGAAACGCGAAGAAACCGTCGGCGGTTCTGTAGCGGCATTGAAGCGCTACCCGATCCTGGCGGCCTACGACCACTGCCTCAAGTGCTCGCACCTCTTCAACCTGATGGACGCGCGCGGGGTAATCTCCGCCACCGAGCGTGCTGCCCTGATGCAGCGCGTCCGCACGCTCTCCTGCCGCGCAGCCGCAGCCTATCTCGAGCAAGCCACAGGCGCAGCCCCCAAACCAGGGGTGCGCGCATGACCTCAAGTATCACTTTCAATGTCGGCGCGCCGACATTTGGAGTGCGGAGGCTCAGCCTCCGCTTTTGCGAAGTAAGCCACACCACCGTCTTTCCATTTTGGAACGACGCCCCAACCCAATCTCCGATGCCACTGAAAACAAATTCTTTCCACAAACCTTCAAGTAATACTTTCAATGTCGGCGCGCCGACATTTTTCACCCCACGGGTAGCGCCGGCATCCTGCCGGCAAGCCTACACGCCGCCAAGATGGCGGCGCTACCCAACTGTGGTGTCCCAATGACCCCCGCCAAGAAGGGAACTAAACGCACCACTCCCATGTCCAAGCCCGCTCCGAAACCAGACAGCCGCGTCGAACTCCTCTTCGAAATCGGCGCCGAAGAAATTCCCGCTGGGATGTTGCCTCGCGCCGTCAGCGAACTCCAGTCCATCCTCGAACGCCACCTCGCCGCCGAAAACTATCAGCAGGGCGTCACCATCGAAACCTTCGGTGGCCCGCGCCGCCTCACCGCCTGGGTCCGCGGCCTCATCGCCAAGCAAGCCGACGTCGAGAACGAAGTAACCGGCCCGCCCAAATCCGTCGCCTACGATGCCAGCGGCGCTGCCACCCGCGCAGCCGTCAGCTTCGCCGAACGTCAGGGCGTCCCGCTCCACCAGGTTTATTTGGTGCAAACTCCGAAAGGCGAATACATCGCTGCCAAAGTCACCAAACGCGGCCGCTCTGCCCATGAACTCCTAATGGAAATTCTGCCGCGGGTGATTCACGATCTCCCCTGGCCGCGCACCATGACCTGGACCGGCCTCGAAGGCGCGCGCTTCATCCGTCCCATCCGCTGGCTCGTCGGCGTCCTCGACGGTAAGCCGCTGAAGTTTTCCTTCGCCGGCATCACCGCTGGCGACCTCACCGTAGGCCACCGCTTCCTCGGCAAAGCGCAGATCCCTGTGAAGAATTTCGCCGACTACGAAAAGAAACTCCGCGCCAACGGCGTCATCGTGCGCCCCGCCGAACGTCGCGAAAGAATTGAACGCGAACTGGCCACCTACTGCAAGCGCACCGGCTTCCACGTCCACCCGGATCCCGACCTGTTGCAACTAGTCACCTATCTCAACGAATTCCCCCACGTCATTGAAGGCACCTTCGATCCCGCGTTCCTCGAACTCCCCGACGAAATCCTGATCACCGTGATGCGCGGCCACCAGAAATATTTCGCCGTGGAAAAGCGCAGCGGGGAACTGGCGCCCCACTTCCTCGCGGTCATCAATCTCGCCAAGGATTCCCAGGGCCTCGTTCGCGCCGGCCACGAACGCGTCCTGCGCGCGCGCTTTGCCGATGCCCGTTTCTTCTGGGAGTCCGACCAGAAAGTGCGCCTCGCGGACATCCTTCCGAAGCTCGACAAGATCACCTACGAATCGCGCCTCGGCAGCTACCATGCCAAGGTCGAACGCATGCGCGCCATCGCCCGCTGGCTCGCAGAGCAGTGGTTCAACCTCGGCATGATCCAGGCGCACGTAGCCGATGCCGACCGCGCCGCGGAACTCGCCAAGTGCGACCTGGCCACGGAAATGGTTCGCGAGTTCACGGAGTTGCAAGGCATCGTCGGCGGCCTCTACGCCCGCGCACAAGGCGAACCTGAAGTTGTTGCAGACGCCGTCTACGATCACTACCGCCCCGTCGGCCTCGACGATCCCATCCCGCGTAATCTAACGGGCTGTGCCGTCGCGTTGGCAGACAAGCTCGACTCCGTCGTCGGCTGCTTCAGTGTTGGTGTAATCCCCACGGGCTCAAGCGATCCTTACGCCCTACGCCGCGCCGCGCTCGGCATAGTGAAAATCATCCTCGACCAGAAGCTCCCCGTGTCGCTCTCGCTTGCCGTGGGCGCGGCCTCCAAGGCGCTCCTCACGAACCCGCCGAAGAAGGCGGTCACTCCGGCGCAGGAGCAGCAAGTGCTCGACTTCCTCCTCGACCGCGCCAAGTTCGTGCTGAAGGAAAAGTCTGGCTACGCCTACGACGAAGTCAGCGCCGTCTTTCGCGCGGGCTCTGATGACCTGGTGGACGTCGAGAAGCGCCTGAAGGCACTGAAGGCCATCCGCAAGACACGCAACTTCGAGCCGCTGGCCGTCTCTTTTAAGCGTATCCGCAAAATTCTGGAGAAAGCGAACCTCCCGGCCGGAGACATGCAACCTGTCAATACGCAACTTTTCGAGAAAGACGCTGAGCGGCTTCTCTACGC
>Ga0137418_10003128_pt1 | contig 15208 bp, 9 predicted proteins | sample CZODoug3_1_2_16f_FD_122242 | JGI IMG/M metagenome (GOLD analysis project Ga0137418, IMG submission 122242) | Vadose zone soil fungal communities from Angelo Coast Range Reserve, California, USA - CZODoug3_1_2_16fungal (Hybrid Assembly) | ecosystem: Environmental > Terrestrial > Soil > Vadose... | reverse complement strand
TGGCGGACCGCGACCAATGAAGCGAGTGCTCAGCCAAATCGCGCCGAGGACCGCGCCACCGGCGATGAATCCAAAACCCCGAAGCGCGCGATCGGACGCTCCAAAAATATTTGTGTAGGCGCGAACAAAAAGTGGAAACGGAACCGGAAACGCTTCGTGCTGAAAATTTCGCATGATGTCAGGGACGCTGGGCATCCGCGCGAGATTAACTACGGCGACTTCGTCCCGCCAAAGCGCACCGGCATGAGTCACGCGTACGGTCAAAAGAAAAAGGACGGTAAGCGAAAGCAGAATGGCGATCGTCCATTCCGCGCGTTTAAGGAAGTCAGCGCGAGTCACTGAGAATTTCCTTCGATCTCTTGCTTCAACGCGGTGAACTCGGGTTGGTCGGGCTTGAGCTTGATCGCTTCGTCGATTTCGGTTCGGGCCGCGGCGAGATCGTTTTTGGCAAACATCGTTCTGGCGAGCAGAAAATGGGTTTTGGCGTTGCGTGGATCGACATCCTGCGCGCGACGGAACCATTTCTCGGCTTCGGTGTAATCTTTCCCGTCGAGAGCAATCACGCCGAGATTGTTAAAGGCGCCTTTGTGTCGCGAATCGAGATTTAGGACCGCGCGATAGAACGATTGAGCCGCGGAAGGATCATGTTGAGCGAAACGCAAATTGCCGAGCGCGAAAAGCGTTTCCGAATTTTCCGGCACGTAAGCGTACCCGACGGCGAGCTTTTGTTCGGCGAGCTCAAGATTGTTCGATTCGAGCGCTTGCCAGCCCGAGTTGTAGGCGTCGAGCGCCCAGAGAGACGGATTGCGCTGTGGCCAGGCAACGAAAATTGCAGAAGCAACGAGAAGCGCAATGTAAATGGCGATCCTTTGCGCTTCGCGCGCCACGCAACTTTGCCAAAACATCGACAGTCCGAATCCGGCGAAGATCAGCAATCCCGGCACGGCAACAAGCCGATAGCGTTCGGTAATGAAAACGGCAAGCAGTGCGACCATCGACAGCAGAATCGCGGCGAGGATCCAGCGCAATCGCGGCGCCATCCAGCAGCCGAGAAAAATTGCAGGAAGAGCCAACGCGGCAACGATTCCAAAATAAAGGCCACGGAAGATTACGCCTTGTTCGCGCAAGCTGGTGATGATGCTGAGATCGTCGTATTGAAACGCGCTCCAGAAATTCCGAAGCTTGCGCGCGAGCAATCTTAGCCAGGCACCGAAATCCTCGCGCACGAACGCGTTCGCTTTGCCGGACCAGTAAGCTGAAACTTCTGAGTGCTTGAGCGAGCGGCCGGACGCGCCTTCGGCTTGAGTGATCGAATCTTCCAGCATCGCCGCCTGACCGGCGCGAAGTCCCGGCGGAAATCGCGGATAACCGTTCGCTTCGGGATTGTTCCCGATCCAGAGATTGATTCCGCTGTGCGCGGAAAGTGCGACCGGGTCTTTGGCGATGAAATAATTGTGAATCCAGCAGGGCGACGTTCCGAGTGCGATACCGAGAAGGACAAGGACGATCCGAACCGTCAGTGGTCGGGCGGACGCATTACCGGTTTTTGATTTCAACAGAAGCGCCGCCAAAATCAGCGGAACGACGGCGAGAATGGTTGCGACCGCTGTCGCGGTCAGACCGATGAGGAGGGAGAGGAGAAAACATTCGCCGGCGCTCGGAACGCTGTCCCGTCGAACGATCCGCCAGACGACGAACCAGAATACAAAGACGAACCAAGCGGTCGGCATTAGGACAACTGAATAGGCTTGCGCCGGGACAAAAAAGGCCCAACCGAGGGCGGCAATTAGTCCAATCACGCGCGCGCGCATAGGCGATGTCGATCTTGGCGAAGCGAAACAGCTGACGCAGATTTGGTAGATCAGGACTGCAATTCCCGCATCGACTGCAGCTTGAAGGAGGCCGGGGACGAAGGGGTTTTCGCCGAAAATCCTATAGAAAAACGCGAGCAAGTAGGCGTAACCGGGCAGTCCATAAAACGCGAGCGCCTGGTTAAATTGGCCGCGGAGAATCTCCCGCGCCCAATCGTTGTAAAAATGCATGTCGCCTCCGGTTGGCAGCAGAAGGGGCGAATGGGTTAGGCGAATCAGAGCCCAAAGACGAAGAGCGAATACCCCAAGGAAGACCAAGTGGCCGAGACCGAGGGAGAAGCGGCCGGCAGGCGGGTCAGATTTCACCGGGATTGGCATTAACGCTGCTCATTAAGGGCCACTTCGCGATCGATATCTTGAAGCGCAGTCAAACAAACAAGAGATAAAGAAAGCAATAGCATGTTAAAAGCCATCAATAAACGCCGCGGGGGCTTCACCCTCGTGGAAATCATGATCGTCGTTGCGATCATCGCGTTACTAGCAGCGATCGCGGTCCCGGGGTTTCTCCGTGCCCGCAAACGCTCGCAAGCCAGCCGAATTCTGAACGATCTGCGCATGATCGATTCAGCAGTCGATCAGTACGCGGTCGAAACCAACCGAACCTCTGGTGCCACGGTCAACATCACCGATTGGACGAACTACCTCAAAAAGGGTTCGCTCCTTTACAACACCGGCAACAGCTTATTGGGGTCTGCCTATGGTAACCAAGTGGTTGACATCATTCCAACGGTGCCTCCAAACGACTACGCCACATTGTCGGACGTAGCTGGCGTGGGCTTTTGGTCGCCCTACGGGCCATAGTTAGAGCTTTGGCTCTATGTCGAGGCGTCCTACTCCTGAACGGAGAGGACGCTTCTTCGTTTCGCCGTAACCAATCGACCGATACCGACTTTGACCACCCAACTCATCAGGCTCGGCGTCGGCAATCCAAAAGTGAACGAAATTTGCGTTCAAGTGTCCCTATCGAAATTTCCTCACTTACGACGACTTCTCTGTCGTGATTGGTTGCGCTGCTTGTGTCTTGCCCTGGTAGGATTCATCGCTCGTTTACCAGCGCTGCAAGGCCAGCGGATCTGGGATGATCAGTATCTCGTTCGTGACAATCCATTAATAAAGAGTCCGCTCCTGATTCTGGAGTCATTTCGTCATTACTTATTCCTAGATTCCTACTCATCCCATTACCGGCCAGTGCAAAATATCTCGTATTTTCTCGACTATTTATTTTGGAACACGAACGAGTTCGGCTTTCATCTCACCAATGTGCTCCTGCACATCAGCAGCGGCATTCTGCTGTACTTCCTTCTGCGACAACTCATTCTCTCCTTTCGTTTCCGCTGGGCGCCACAACCAGTTCGGCAAATGGCGCTCCAACGCATCCCGTGGATCTCTCACACCGCTTTCTTGATCGCTTTACTCTGGACGGTACATCCTGTTCACAGTGCGGCGATCGATTACATTTCGGGACGCGCCGACAGTCTCGCATTTGTTTTTGCGAGTGCCGGGTGGCTTCTCTTTCTGCAGGCAAGACAAACAACCAATCGAATTGGTCGCGTTTCAATTTACTTCTCAGCGGCCGCTTCGGGCCTGCTCGCGCTCTGCTCGCGCGAAATTGCGATCGTCTGGGTTCTCATCTTCGTTGCACATCTTCTTTTTGTTGAGCGACAAATCCGATCTCGCACGCGGATTAGCGCACTGGTGTGCTGTTTAGGCATCGTTTTGATGTACGTTGGGCTTCGGCACTTGCCGGCAGCCAAGCCAACGTTTCCCGCTCCGGAGGTCTTCACGCCGCCTGTCCGTGCGGTCCTAATGGTGCGGGCGTTGGGGGATTACGGCCGATTGATGGTTTGGCCATCCAACTTATACATGGAGCGCACTGTCGTCGGTAATCCGATCCACTACCAAAATCATCAAACCTGGCGAAGTACGATCGGCACAGAATACTTGTCGATTCTCGGATTGGCCGTCCTTGCCATGTTATTCTTGGGCAGCATCAAAAAGGATCGCTGGCAAGCAATGCGCGTATTTGGCGCAGCATGGTTTATAGCTGCGTATCTTCCGATCTCTAACATCATACAGCTCAACGCAACAGCGGCAGAACATTGGTTATATCTGCCCAGCGTCGGTTTGCTCGTTTTTGGCGCTGGTTTTTTATTTCAGTTGCCGATCCGCTTCCGTGGCCTAGTCACGACCCTCGCGGCCTTGGCTGTTCTTGCCCTCGGTTCCCGCAGCTTTATCCGAAGCAGCGATTGGTTGAATGAGGAGACATTTTACAAGCGCACTTTCGAGGCAGGAAGTAGAAGCGCGAGAGTCGCCGTCAACCTTGGCCAAGTTTACACCGCCCGCGGCGCCTATGCTGAAGCTGAGCAGATATTTCGCTCGGTGCTCGAGCAGAACCCCGATTATCCGGTCGCTCAGAATAACCTGGCCAGTGTTCTTGCTCGCCAAGGAAAAAACAAGGAGGCGGAAGTCCTGTTTGCGGTGATCGAGAAAAATTCGAAACGAACTCGCCAGGAATATCCTCGAACCTGGATAGGGGCTCTAAATCTGGCTAGTGTTCGACACAATGCTCATCAGGATGATTCTGCTTTGACAATTCTCGAGCGAGCCCACGACGATTACCCGGAAGTTTGGGAGCTCATTAGGTTGAAGGCGGAAATCCTGCGGGAAAAGCAGGGAGCTGATGTGGCCTTGCATCTGGTGGAGAATTTCGCGCGGGCAAATTGGTGGCATCAGAACGCCGCGCTCGCACTGGGACGCTTGTACGCTCAAAGCGGAGACGCAGAGCGTGCCGACGCGGCCTTGCGCCTGGCAAGTCGTCTCGATGTGCACGATACAGAAGCACTTCGGCTGATGGTCGAGATACGACTACGCGCGAATAAGCTCGATGATGCTTTTCAAATTCAGCGACGCGCCGTTGCACGGCAGCCGGATCAACCTAGTCAATACGTTCTCCTTTCGGACATCTTGGAAAAAATGGGGCGCAATATTGAGGCACGTGCCGAACTGGCCAAAGCTTCTTATCTAAGGTCGTTGGTGCAAACTCAGACAGTCGCCAACTGAAACGCCTGCGCTGACCCCATTGCACGACTTTGATAGACCTACGCGGAGGAGGCAATCCGCTTTTGTAATCTTGGTGTTTCTGCCAGAACGGAAGGCCGACCTAGGATCATTGGCAATTGGGCTCTACGCGGGCAAGATATGGCCGTGCGCATTTACCGCGATAAAGATGTCAATCTTGTCTGGCTAAAAGGAAAGACCTGCGCCGTGATCGGCTTTGGCGCACAGGGACGCGCCCATGCACTCAACTTGCGCGATAGCGGGATCAAAGTCGTTGTTGGCCTTTACCGCGGAAGCAAATCGCGCGCTCGTGCGAGACGAAATCGCCTGAAAGTTTTCGAGACGGCTCAAGCGGTGCGCCGGGGGAACATCGTTTTTCTCGCGCTGCCGGATACAGAGATGCCCGCCGTTTACAAAAAGGAGATTGCTCCGAATCTCCGAGAGGGCCAGACCCTTCTCTTTGCCCACGGCTTTGCGATTTATTATCGAACGATCGTTCCGCGAAAAGACGTCGATGTTGTGATGGTCGCCCCGAAGGGGCTCGGGCCAATGGTTCGCAGCGAATTCGTTAACGCTCGCGGAGTACCTGGATTGATCGCCGTTCACCAAAACCCGAGTGGCCGTGCCAAGCGGACGGCGCTGGCCTGGGCAAAGGCGATCGGTTGCACTCGCGCCGGCGTGATCGAGACAACCTTTCGTGATGAAACCGAAACTGATTTGTTTGGCGAACAAGCTGTGCTTTGTGGTGGAACCAGCGCACTCGTTCGCAGCGGCTTCGATACACTGGTGGACGCGGGTTATCCGCCTGAGCTGGCGTATTTCGAATGTCTGCATGAGCTCAAATTTATTGTCGATCTCATCCATGAAGCCGGAATGAGCGGAATGCGTGCACTGATTTCGGACACCGCCAAGTGGGGTGAATTGACGGTCGGTCCGCGAATCATCGACGCCCGAGTCCAAGAGCAAATGCGAGCGGTATTACGTGATATCCGTTCGGGAAAGTTTGCGCGCGAATTCATCCACGAAATGAGGACAGGAAAAAAACAGTATCAAAAACTGCGCAAAGCTGCGGACAGCCATCGCATCGAAAAAGTAGGTCGCGCCCTGCGTGCGCTTATGACTTGGAAATAACCCAACATGCCGGCGTGAGGGCGCCGGAAACGAATTCGAGCGAAAGTTACTTCGCTAAAATCAATCGTTTGTCGCCGAGTGGCCGCCGATGCGGTCGAGCTGATACGGTGTAGTCGGGATCACGCTGAGCCTGTCACAGGATTGGCGAACGGCCGAACCTGTGATTAGAGCGACGCACCTCTTACTTTTCAGAACAGTTTGCTGTTTTGAGGTTGCGACGCTTTTGCTCGGAGCAGCAAAAGCCGATGCGCAAAACGCGACTGAAATCGCCACCATTGCGCATCGAACCGACCAACCGCACAAGCCAAATGGCTTTGTTACAGTTGTCATGCGAACATGGTCCGTCTTTCTGGGCTTAAAGGCAAGGACAAACAAGCGACGATTCGGGCTATCACTGCCTCAAAAAGTGTTCAAGGCGAAGCCGATCCAGTCGTTCCCGAGCTTCATCCGAACGCGTTCCACCCGCGGCCGCGAGTTTTTCGTAAACGGCGGCCGCCGATTCCCATTTCGCGTCCGCTTCTAACAACTGACCCGCGTTAAAGCCCGCTTTGTAAAACCAAAAAAATTCGTGTGGTCGGTCCGGCCGCATTCCTTCGTCGAGGACAGTGTAAAAACTGGCGAGCGCGGCACCGCGATCGGCTTTCTTTTCCAAGCAAAGACCCTTTTTAAAGAGCGCCTGGTTCCGCCAATGCGGCGGCGCGTCTTTATCCGATGCCAGTTTGTCGTAAGCTTCAATCGCGCGCAGATAGTTTTGCGGGTCGGTCGCGGCTATTTCAAAAAATATGTCGCCCTTTCCGCAAATCGCTTCGCGTTTTTCGGCGGGGCGAGCTGCATCGTTTAGAACTTCATCATAGAGGACGAGGGCGTCCTGCGACTTGCCCAGTTTTCGCTCAATCACCGCTTGCTCGTTGCGCGCGGCCCATTTCAATTCGCCATTGAGCTGAACAACACGATCGAACAGGACGATGGCGCGGTCGAGCGATTGACCGGCCATGCTTGCCATCGCCGACTCGCCGGCAAAGAACAGCGCTCTCTCGAAGAACGGTCCCGCGGAATTTTGCTCGGCCAACAATTCGAACTGCGTCTCCGCGTTCGCAAAATCCTCCGCGCGGTAATACATCTCGCCCAGCTTCATTCGCACCGACGCAACCAAACTGGAGGATTCGTGCTCCTGGATAAATTTTTTCGCCAGAGCGATCACCTTGGTTTCGCCTCCGGACGTCGTATCCTCCAGCCAAATCGTGAGATAATCGGCGCGTTCCTGTGCGGTCGGGGTCGGTTTTGATTCGGCGGCGCGGGCGAGGTCCTTGCGCGCTTCATCGAGTCGCGGTGGAGTTGCATGAAATGCCAATTCCGCCAGTGCTACCCACGCTTCCGATCCTCGTTCCGCCTCCGGAAACTCGCGCAGAAAATTGCGCAGCGAATCGCTTGCCCGTGGGTCACCCTTGGCTGCTTCCATCAGACCTGCCTCCAATCGCAAATCAGCGCGGGACTTTTCGTCCTTTGTTTTCTTTCCAAATTCTTCGGCGTCGGCCATGAAGCGCGCCTCATCGCCCTTTTGGAGCCAGCTGAGCGCTGCATTAAACATTGCCAGCGACGCCAGGCTTGAATCGGAATGTCCGATTTGCTCAAAGCTGGCGGTCGCGTCTTCGAAATGTTTCGCGCGATACTGAATCTGGGCCGCGAGCAAGTTTACGCGCTCGAGAACGGTCGGGTCGGGACGTAATGTGCGGGCTTCATTCAATAGGGCGAGCGCCTCATCGAAATGCCGTTCCTCCAGTTCCAGTTGCGCAAATTCCAAAAAGGCCGGAGCGAGGACCGGCAATTGCGGATGAGTGCGCCGCAGCGCACTGAAATGTTCCAGCGCGCGGTCGCGTCGCCCAAGTCGAAGGTCGAACCGCGCCAGATACCATTGGGCAAAGGCGCGGCGCGGCTCGGCCGGGTCCCTCGTCCAGCGATCAAGTTCAGTGCGCGACGGTTTTCGTTCGCTTCGATAAAGCTCGTCCAGTTTCGCGAAAACGCGCGCCAGATCTCCATCCGAGGGCCGATGGTCGATAAAATTTTCCAATGCATCGTCGCCGGATTCCGGCGTTTTCAATTGAAGATGCGCATCGGCGAGCGCGAAAAGCGCAGCGGTAAGCGTTTCGTGGGTTACGCCTTCAGGATTTTTTAGGACTGACTCGAAAGCAGCGATCGCCCGATCGGGACGGTGCAGGGCCACCTCAAGGCGACCGCGGAGAAAGTGTCGCTCCCTTTTTTCGAACGCTGTAGTCGGTTGCACTTTTTCGAGCAAACGCCGCGCTTCGACGGCGTCAGACTTGTCCAGGTAAAGCTCGGCCGCGCGCAACTGCGCTCGGACAGTCCATTTTGGATCGTGAAACAATTCGGAGAAGCTTTGGAGGGCTTCGTCAGTTCGACCCAACGCACGGAGCATTTCCGCAGCTCCCAAAAGGGCGTCGCTCCCGAGGTTTGAATTTCGATCGGCGGCAATTTGTCGATAGAGCGCCAACGCTTCTGCTTCGCGATGGGAACTGGCAAGCAATTGCGCCCGCCAAAAATTCGCCGAAGGACTTTGGCGCAATCGCGGGTCCGCCAGCAGTTTGAAAGCATCTGCCGTCTGATTGGCTGCGACCATCGCCTCAAGCAACTTTTCCACGACTGCACGCCAGTCTGATTCCGCCAGATTCTGCTTCAGCAGCCCCTCTAAGCGAACGACTGAGACTTCCGGCACGCCTTCGGCGAGCGGCCGCGCGGCTTCCGCGAGTTGGCCGGAAATATCGGCGCGAGCAAGCGACGCAACCGCGATGAGTCCGATCAGACCTATATCCCTTATTCGTCTCATCTTTTCTCTAAAAGCGGCCGCAGATATTTGCCGGTGTGACTCTGGGCAAGATCGACAATCTCTTCAGGCGCGCCCGCGCCCACCAGTTCGCCGCCTTTCTCGCCGCCTTCCGGACCAAGATCGATGATCCAGTCCGCGCACTTAATCATCTCGAGGTTGTGTTCGATGACGATGAGCGTATTGCCGGCATCACGCAGTTTCATTAGCACTTGGAGCAGTTTTTCGATGTCGGCAAAATGCAATCCAGTTGTTGGTTCGTCGAGAATGTAGACGGTGCGGCCAGTCGCCTTTTTCGCGAGCTCGGTCGCGAGCTTGACCCGTTGGGCTTCGCCGCCAGAGAGCGTGGTGCCAGCCTGGCCGAGCTGCAGGTAGCCCAGACCGACATCGAGGAGCGCGTTTAATTTGTCCGAAATGCTCGGCACATTTCGAAAAAATCGCGCCGCCTCATCCACGGTCAGGTCGAGCACGTCGGCGATGTTTTTTCCCTTATAAGTAATTTCGAGTGTTTCGCGATTGTATCGTCGGCCGTGGCAGACTTCGCACTGGACATAGACATCCGGCAAAAAATGCATCTCGATCTTGATCAGGCCACCGCCTTCGCAGTTCTCGCAGCGCCCGCCCTTGACATTAAAACTGAAACGACCGGCCCCGTAGCCGCGCACACGCGCGGCTGGTAATTGTGCGAACAACTCGCGAATCGGACCAAAGGCACCGGTATAGGTCACCGGATTGGAGCGAGGCGTGCGCCCAATCGCGCTTTGATCAATCACGATCGCCTTATCAATTTGTTCGACGCCGCGCAACGCGCGATAAGCCCCTGGTTTTTCCTTCGAATTATAAAACCGTCGAAACAGTGCGCGGCGCAAAATGTCGTCCACCAACGTGGATTTGCCGCTTCCGGAAACGCCGGTTACGCACGTGAAACAACCGAGCGGAAACGCCACTTCGATGTTTTTCAGATTGTTTTCAGTCGCGCCTTCCAGAATCAGCCAGCCTTCTTCGCTTTTCGTGAGTCGATTCCGAGGAAAGCGTGCTGGCGTGCGATGTTTTGGAATCGGAATGCGCAAACGGCCTGAAAGGTAATCAGCGGTCAGCGAATTTTTGGCGTGCAAAATCTCTTCTAGTTTTCCTTGCGCCACAATTTCGCCGCCGCGCGGTCCGGCCCCCGGTCCAAGATCGACAATGTGATCAGCCGCCCGAATTGTTTCTTCATCGTGCTCGACCACGATAACGGAATTACCGAGATCGCGCAGCCGTCGGAGCGTGCCGAGTAGCCTTGCGTTGTCGCGTTGATGCAGTCCGATGCTCGGCTCGTCCAAAACATAGAGGACGCCAGCCAAGCCGGAGCCGATCTGGGTAGCGAGTCGAATTCGCTGCGCTTCGCCGCCGCTGAGTGTGCCACTTTCGCGATCGAGCGTGAGATAACCGAGCCCCACTTCAACCAGGAATTGCAAGCGCGATTGAATTTCGCGCACGACGTCGGCGACGACTTTCTTCTGCGCCGCTGATAACTCAAGATTATGAATGTAGCGCGCGGCCGCCTTAGTCGTTTGTTCGCTGAATCTGTGAATGTTGAGCTCGCGTCCTTGTCGATCTTTGATTGTGACCGCAAGGATTTCCGGTTTTAGCCGCGCGCCGCCGCATGTCTTGCACGGTTCGCGCGTCATGAAGGCGCGAATCCGATTGCGGGTGAACTCGCTTTGGGTTTGCCCGTAGAGCCGCTGCATCTGCGGCACCAGTCCTTCAAACGGCCGTTTCTTTTCGCCGTTGCCGCCGAGATTCATTTCGATCGGCGTGCCATTAGTTCCGAAGTAAAGCGCGTTTTTAAATTCATCCGGCAAATCCGCGAACGGAACGTCTTCATTGATTTGGAAATGCTTCACCAGCGCGCCTTGCAGCTGACGATAGTAAGCCTGCATCCGCTTCGTCCCGCGCCGCCACGGCGTGATCGCGCCTTCGGCAATTGTCTTGGTCTCGTCTGAAATCATCAATTCGGGGTCAATCACGAGTTGCGTTCCTAAACCGTGACATGCTGGACAGGCACCGAGATGGCTGTTGAACGAGAAATGTTTCGGCGTCAGCTCGTCGAGGGAAAAATCCGAATCACCCGCGCTGTAGTTTGTTGAATAACGCACCTCTTCCCAATCTTCTGATTGGACGGTGGCCGTTGAACGTTGAGCATTGCGGATTTTCTTCTCTTTTAAGATCGACAATTTGTTCGCGCCCCATTTTAGCGCGGTTTCGACCGAATCGGTCAGTCGAATCCGAATTCCCTCGCGCACGATTAACCGGTCGACCACGGCTTCAATGGTGTGTCGCTCGTTTTTTTTCAACCGAACAGGCTCGGGTCGATCGAGTTCAACAATTTCACCATCGATGCGAGTGCGGACGAATCCCTCGCGTTTCAGCCTTTCAAATACGTCGCGGAATTCGCCGCTCTGATTTTGCACCAGCGGCGCGAGCACAATGATTTTGCTGTTCGGTTCGTAGGCGAGGATTTGATCGACAATCTGCTGCGGCGTTTGTCGATGGACCGGTTTGCCCGTGGTCGGATCGTGGGGCTGGCCGACCGCAGAAAAAAGAACCCGGAGATAATCATAAATCTCGGTCGTAGTCGCGATTGTTGATCTTGGATTGGCGCCGGCGCTCCGCTGCTCGATCGCGATGGCCGGCGAAAGGCCTTCGATGAAATCCACGTCCGGTTTTTCCATCTGATCGAGAAACTGTCGGGCGTAGGCGGAGAGGCTTTCGACGTAACGGCGTTGGCCTTCGGCGTAGAGCGTGTCGAAGGCGAGCGACGATTTCCCGGAACCGCTCAGACCGGTGACTACCACCAGCTTCTCCCGCGGAATTTCGACGTGGAGATTCTTCAAATTGTGCTGGCGCGCACCACTGATCTTGATAACTTGCGCAGGCATCGGGACGACAAATCTCGAACCTTTTAGTCAAGCACAGCCGCGCGTTTTCTCCAGCGAAAATCCCGATTTATGAATGAGACAAATCGCACCCTCTCGCCTGAGGAGTTGGTCCAATTGCAAAAAAAATTCAGCGAGATCAAGCATTCCATTAACAATGCGCTCGCGGTGATGATGGCGCTGTCGGAAATGTCGCAGCGCCGGCCTGATTACGCCGAAAAACTTGCGACTACGGTGTTGAGCAAAGCGCCCCAAATCGTTTCCGGCCTTCAGGAATTTACCCAGCTTCTAAACGAAAAAGCTGGCGCGAAGCCTGCGGTCGCGGGCGAATCGAAGTAGCGCCTTAGTAACGTCTCGCGTGCATGGACGCGGTGTCGAGCAAACGAATTCTCATCGTCGAAGACGAAAACGACGTTGTCGACCTTCTCACGCTCAATCTGCGCAAAGCGGGCGGCTTTCTCATTTCTAAAGCCGGCGACGGCGCCACTGGACTGACGAAAGCGCGTGCGGAAAAGCCGGACCTCATCATTCTCGATTTAATGTTGCCGAAAATCCCCGGACTTGAAGTTTGCAAAATTCTAAAGAGTGAGGCAGCGACCCGCCACATTCCAATTTTGATGTTGACCGCGAGGGCAGAGGAGATCGACCGGGTCGTCGGCCTTGAATGCGGCGCGGACGATTACGTGACGAAACCATTCAGTCCCCGCGAAATTGTTTTGCGGATCAAGGCGATCCTGCGACGCGGCGCTACTGAAGAAGCAGACGATCGGCTCTCGGCTGGACCGATTACGATCGATCCGGCCCGTCACGAAGTACTGGTGAACGGCAAACGGGTGAAGCTCACCAGCCTCGAGTTCAAACTTCTGCGAACTTTGATGCAACGGCGCGGCCGGGTCCAGGAGCGCGATCGTCTGCTGAACGAAGTTTGGGGTTATGAAAGCGTAATCGATACCCGCACGGTCGACACCCACGTGCGTCGCTTGCGCGAGAAGCTTGGGAAAGCGGGGGAGGTGGTCGAAACGGTGCGCGGTTTTGGCTATCGGGTGCGCGATAAGTAGAGGCACATGCTTTGGGTTCTACTTGGCGCGGTTGTTGGATCGACAATTACAATCATATACCTGGTCTGGCGCAAATGGATTGCGCCCTGGCGACAGGTCGACCGGCTCGTTCGCCAAATCGGGCGAGGCGAGCGACCACAAACATTCTTGGTCGAAGGCGGCAAAGAAGCGCAGCGCGTGAGCGTCGCGCTGGAAGATATCTTCAGTCGACAACGAGAACTTGACCGGCAAGCCGGCGAACGCGCGGCTGGACAGAAAGCAATCTTTTCTGCGATGCAGGATGGTTTGCTCGTGGTTGACCGCGACCGGCGGATCGTGCTCGCGAATCGCGCGTTTCATGAATTGTTCGCCGTTGGTGAAGGCTCCTTAGGCGCTCCACTTCTGGAAAGCGTGCGCGATCCGGCCCTCGAACAGATCGTTGGAGAGACGTTCCGAGAGCGAGCCCCGAGCCAGGGCGAGCTTATAATCGGGAGGCGCGAATTTCAACTGACTTCAGTCCCGATGGGAAACGATAACGGCGAGGTAACAGGCGCAGTTATTCTGCTTCACGACATCAGCGAATTGAAGCGTGCCGACCAGATTCGCCGCGATTTCGTCGCCAATGTCTCGCATGAGTTGCGCACACCGTTGTCGATCTTGCGCGGCTACATCGAAACGTTACTGGACGATCCCAAAATGCCGCGCACCGAATGCGCTCGCATTCTTGAAGTAATGGACCAACACTCGAAACGCCTCGGGTTATTGGCGAACGATCTGCTGACACTCGCGCAACTGGAGTCGGGCAGCTCGAGCCTGCAATTAAGTGCGATCGATCTGGCGCAATTCTTTAGCGGTCTGGTGCGCGATTGGAAGAAAAAGCTGGCCGCGAAGCATTTGAAGGCAGTTGTCGATGTTGCCAAGATCGTTCCGATAATCTGCGCGGACGAAGCGCGCTTGAGGGAGGTTTTTGATAATCTGCTCGATAATGCCGTTAAATATTCGAGTAAGAGTGGTGAAATTCGTCTCGAAGCGGACCGTGCCGGCGATCAGATCGCGCTGAGCGTAAGCGATGATGGTATCGGCATTAGTCAGGAGGATTTGCCGCGCATCTTCGAGAGGTTTTATCGCGCGGACAAAGCGCGTGGCCGCGAACTCGGCGGCACCGGTCTTGGGTTGGCGATTGTGAAACATATTGCCCAACTGCACGGCGGCCGGGTCGAGGCTGAGAGCGAGCTTGGACGGGGAACGACCATTCGCCTCGTTCTTCCTCTGAAAATGACGTCCGATCGCGCAGCTGTCACAGAATCGTAACATTAAATCCGTTGCCGCCCGCGACGGCGTTCCGCATCGTCGATAATGTGGAAACTGTCGCCCGTCCCGCGGCCGCGGGATCGATCTTGTCGGAAAACGCCGCCGCCCGCCGTCATCGGCTGACCACAGAATCGGCGATCAAATGGTTCTTCGGCAGCAATGCGCTTGTCGCAATCGTTGTCCTGGCGCTGATCACAATTTTCCTCTTTCGCGAGGGCTTTGGATTTTTTGGCCAGAATCTGGCGAACCTTCGGCTCTATCGTCGCGCCGGTTTGGAATATGTGGACATCATCCGCACTCAAGCCCAAACCCATGCGGCCCTTTCGCGCCAACTGGGGGAGATCCGGCTGCAGGAAGCGCGAACCCTTCCTAGCAGCGGCAGCCTCCAAGTCTTCGATCAGTTTGCCGCAGCATTTAGCGACAGCGGCGAATTTCTGAACGCGCTCGTTTCGGACGCGAACGATCAGGCGCTCGCATTGCGCGAAGCTTTGATCGCGGCCGGCACTCCATCGGCGGTCTCGTCAGCTGAAGGTGAAGCGCCAATGGCAGCCGCGGCCCCGGTTGATCCGCACGTTGCGATGACCGGGCTCCGTTCGGTTGATAATAAGTTTCCGACAATCGCAACGGCGATGAAAGCCAAGATCGACGATCTCCTGGCTGCGTCTCCTGTTCTTAATGCTTCAAGCGCGCAGCGATTGTTCGAAAGCTGGAAAAAGAGAACGCGAGATTATCTCGCGCAATTTCCAGCAGTCTCGCAGCAGCTGCATGAATGGAATCCCGATAGACCAGTGCCTGCTTATCGAGCGGTTACCTCGTTCCTTTTCGGTACGAATTGGGTTACAGCCAGCTTTTGGCAAGACTGGTATGGAATTATTCCGTTGCTCGTCGGATCGATCATGGTCGCGGCCATTGCGCTGCTGATCGCGGTGCCGCTTGGAGTTTGTTCCGCGATTTATGTCAGCGAAGTGGCCGCTCGCGGTGAGAAAAGCCTGATTAAACCGTACATTGAATTCATCTCCGCAATTCCATCTGTCGTTCTCGGCT
>Ga0137418_10003127_pt1 | contig 15211 bp, 14 predicted proteins | sample CZODoug3_1_2_16f_FD_122242 | JGI IMG/M metagenome (GOLD analysis project Ga0137418, IMG submission 122242) | Vadose zone soil fungal communities from Angelo Coast Range Reserve, California, USA - CZODoug3_1_2_16fungal (Hybrid Assembly) | ecosystem: Environmental > Terrestrial > Soil > Vadose... | reverse complement strand
CACCACCCACTGCGGATGAGCATCGTCCGATTCGATGGTAAAATGTGAATCGAGATACGGATTACTTTTCCAAAATGAATTCGGATCGCCGTCTGCGATACGAGAGTAACCGTCATCGTTTGCCTGATCGATCGTGTTTCCGCGGCGCGGCAACCGATAGCCATACGAAACGTTGATCGGTTCGCCGAGCGAATCGTCGGAGGTCCAGTATCCGCAATTGTGAACCGGATCGCTCCACTGACCGCGCGGGTTCCAATGCCATGCTTCGCTGCCCAGCTCGGTCCGCAGTCGATATGTCAGCGGTCCGAGCCCGGCGGATAACATTTGTGTGATGTTCTTGTCCGTGAACATTTGGGCGCATTCGCCTTTCTCGTGACCGTCGACGCCGGCGCCCAATGCTTCTGTTGGGACCAATCGGTTTACGGGATGGTCTGCCAACACAACGGCGGAAATTACAAGCGGCTTTTCGACTCCGAATGCTGACGTCGCGACGGTTAATTGGAGAGCGGTTAAGATGATCGCGGTATTGCGCAGCCAGTGCCTTTCGAGAAAACCCTCGGACCGCCATTTATTCACGGCGGGGTATCTAATCGTGGATCGTCAGGAATGAAAGCGATGCGGGGAGGCATCCCACTCCAAAAGCACTTCGTGCCAAACCGGAACGGCAATCAGATTTCGCGAAGCTTTGGGAGTGCACGCGCGTCCTCGCATCGCTTTTTATCGCTACCGCTGCGCTTTCTCTAATTGCTTTCTAACTTCGCTTTTCTCGCGACGAATATCTTTCAAATGGCTCTCGAGAAGCGGTAACTGGGATTTTTGCGGATTTGGCTGGTGACGCACAGACTTGCCCTGTCGGTACTCCGGCCCGGGTTGCTTCGCCTGACCGATCTGGCGAAGCAAGTCATCTTCCTGTTTCTGAAGCTCGCTGTAGCGGGTTTGCAACGCCTGCATGCGATTTGTGGCGGCTCGTTGTGCCGCTACTGACGCCTCGGTCTTTGCGTCGGCGGCCTGTTGTTGACGTTGCGTTCCGTCCTGCTGCCTTTGATATGCGGTGTAATTCGCCGCCTGCTCGGGAGAATATGACGCGGCCTTTTCCGAGTCGTAATGAAAGTGTTCCTGAACGTCTTTCGGCAGTTCGGTGAAGTAAACCTTCGTGATTCCCGATTTCGTTTTGAGGACGACGCCATCCGGATCGACACGAGTCACAGTGGCGTCTTTGTATTCTTTGCCGTTAACCGTTTTGAAGTCTTCGGAGAGCGCGGCAGCCGCGAAAGATAAGAGCAAAATTGTAAAAAGTTTCGTCTGCACTTGCCGCCTCGCTCCGGTGCAGATCTGTTCTCAAATATCAGTATTCCAGTCAAGGCGAATTGCTGAACAGTGGAGCACTTAGCTCACAAATTGACCTGTCATCTTGAGCGAAGCGAAACATCTCTGGTCTAATCCGCTGGGTGGCTCCAGAATTGATCCGAGATTCTTCGACTTCGCCCAGAATGACACCGAGATATGGCTTCTAGTGCAGTTCTGGACAACAGTCGGCTTCCAGCGAACGTCCAAGTTCGAGTGCGCGCCGGCTCCGTGCTTAAAGTAGCGATCGTAATCGTTGGATTGAGTCTCGCGCTTACGGCATGCCGCGAACATGCTGCCGTTTCGCGAGTCGATCCGAACGGCCCGGTCGAAGTCGTGATTCCGGATCACGGCGCGTACACGGGCGCGTTCATGGATTTTGGCGATGCGGAGGACGACGTGACGCTCGAAACGATCGAGGATTTCGAGGAGATGGTGGGCAAACATCAGGCCATCATCGTTTCGTCGAGCTACTGGGGAGAACAAAATTTTCCTACCGACAATCTCAACGTCATTTGGCGGCACGGCTCGTTGCCTCTGGTTTTCTGGTCGCCTTGGGACAAGCCGTACGAGGAAGATCGCGGCCCGGACAAGTTCGGTTTGACTGAGATTCTTGCCGGAAAGTGGGATGCATACATCGACAAGTGGGCTGACGCAGCCCGGGATTTTGGCCACCCAATGATTGTCGTGTTCGGTGTCGAAATGAACGGCACGTGGTTTCCCTGGTCGGGCGCTTACTACGGCGGTGCGCAATGGGTCCCGGAATACAACAATTGGAAGGGCCCGGAAACATTTCGGCGAGCATACCGTTACGTTGTGGACCGCGTCCGCGCCCGCGGCGCGTCAAACATCAAATGGATGTTTCACACGAACAATTATCCGTATCCGTACGAAACCTGGAACGGTGCCGCGGCGTATTATCCCGGATCTGATTACGTCGATTGGCTTGGGCTCAGCGTCTATGGGCAGCAATACAAGGACGAACCGAATCCGGATATTCCTTCATTGGTCGACTGGCCATATCAGGAAATGAGCCGTCTCGATCCGCACAAACCCATCATGATTGCGGAATGGGCGACTGGCGAATTTCCGCTTACCACAGCGCCGCCTAGCGCTATGCATAAACCGGCCTGGATCAAGCAAGGTCTGGAGCTGTTTCGCACCCGTTATCCGCGGATCAAAGCAGCGCTTTATTGGCACGAGCGCTGGCAAAACGCAGACGGCTCTTATAGCAATCTCCGCGTGAATTCTTCTGTGGAATCGCTCCGGGCTTATCGCTCGGGAGTCGCCCATCCAGACTGGCTCGGAGACCTAGTTCTGCGTGCGCTGCCGAAAACGTAAGGCTGGTAAGCCGCGACCGCCGGGCACGCCCCCAGCGAGTTCGCCCCATCTTTTTTGTTCGCGGTGATAGACAAAATCTCCACTTGGCGGCGTCTTGAAAGTAAAGACCGTGAAAAGGTCATGGAGCCTATCGCCAGCCATGAGAATTGGAGGAACTGCTTTTCTAAAGTTGCGCCCGGATTGCTTCTGTTCGCCCGTCAATGGGTGCAATCAGCGGCTGACGCGGAAGACATTGTTCAGGATGCTTTCGTCAAGTTCTGGCGTCGCAACCACGACATTGCTAACCGCGGGTTGCTTTACTCGGCGGTTCGTTCTCTCGCGCTCGATTTTATCCGTCGTGATGCGCGGCGGGCACGACGTGAGGCGACGGTTCTTGCTGAAACCGGGCCAGCCATTGAGCCCCACTTCGAATTGGAAGATGACACGCAGTCGGCGCTCGCAGCGGCAGTGGAATCTTTGCCGCGCGATCAGCGGGAGGTACTGGTCTTGAAAATCTGGAATGATCTTACATTCAACGAGATCGCGGGCGCGCTGGGAATTTCGCAGAACACAGCAGCATCACGGTACCGGTATGCGTTGACCAATTTGAAAAAAACTTTGCAACCGCAATGAACGATTTTTCCGAGCTTGAAAAGGAACTGAGAAAGCTGCGACCAGCGCAGCCGGCGCCGGTGCTTTTCGAGCGGGTCGAAGAAGCTCTCAAAGAGAGTAGGGCAGGCACAAAAGAGCGGCGATCTCTAGTCCGCCGCTGGGGCGGTCTGGAGACCGCCCATCCTTGGTGGTCGTTAGGCTTTGGCCTCGCTGCTGCCGCGGTTTTGATTTTGTTCGCAGCCGTTGCGATGGAACGTCGGCACGAGCACCAACAAACCGTCGCGCAACGTTCGCCTGCGCCCGAAACACGACCCGTTCCGCTCAGGACGGAACGATCCATATCTCCCAGCGGGTTCGTTCCTGCCGGTGGGACGAATCTCGTTTACAACGCCCGCGACGAAGGATTGCATTTTGCTGACGGCTCAGAACGACCGGTGCGACGCGTTCGCTACCGCACGCGACAGACCTGGCGGTGGCGCAATCCGGAAACCGGTGCATCCCTCCGCGTCTCCTATCCCAGCGAGGAAATCGTGCTCATCCCGGTTTCAGGTCAATGATTCAACAAAACAAACTATGAAAATGAAATCCGTACTCACCATCACAGTCATCGCGTTGTTGCCGATCGCAGCATTCGCACAAACACCGCCTGCGCCGGCACAACCGCCACAGCCGCCGCGTCCGCCGCATCCGCCCGGAATGCCAGGAATGCCAGGAATGCCAGATCATCACGAGAAACGTCCGAAGGTTCCGGTCACCTATCTCGGTGTGGACACATCGCAGGTGCCAACTGTCGTGAGTGACCAGCTTGGTTTGGCGAAAGGCTTCGGGTTGGTTGTCGATTATGTAGAGCCGAACAGCCCCGCTGCTACTGCTGGCGTTCAACAGAACGACATCCTGAAAATGCTGAATGACCAAATTCTGATCGAGCCGAGCCAATTGCGAAAACTGCTGCAAACTTTCCCCGAAGGAACGGAAGTGACGCTCACTGTCTTGCGCAAGGGACAGGAGCAAAAGCTCACAGCTAAACTTGTCAGGAAAGAAGTGCCGCAGCGACGCGGTTCCTTCCCTGGGGGAAACCACGACCGGGATTGGGATTTCGATGCCACAGGCGACCTGGGCGAGCAAATGCAGGACCTTAAGGAACAACTCAAAGATCAACTGGGCGATCAACGCGGCATTATCCGCGACGCGGTGACGCAAGCTCACGAAGCCGCCAGACGCGCACGTGACGATGCCCATCGTGCAGCCGACCAGCTTCGGATCTTTTTTGAAGACGACGGCGCGGCCAAGGCCAGCAAGATCGATCTAGGCAAGGCGCAGATTGTTTTCTCAGACGACAAAGGCGAGCTCAAATTGGCGAACGTCGACGGGAGAAAACTGCTCACGGTGAAGGATCCGCAAGGCAAATTGCTTTTCAGTGGTCCAGTCGAAACCAAGGAAGACCTCGACAAAATGCCGGCCGACGTGCGTCAACGTTACGACCGATTACAACAAAATGATTTGCCCACAGTCGCGCCGCGATCCGACACAGATAACGCGGACGACGCTGATACAGACGATGCAGATGATCAGGATGATGACGACGAGGACACTGGTGAAGTATCGCAGCAGGTTTCGTTTCAATCGTCTCCCCGCGAGATGATTCCACATACAATCTCATTTTGACGTCGGTGTCTGACAGAGACGCCCTACAAACGAACATGTTGCGAACCGCGCACGCTGCAGCGTTGCTGCCGTAAGAATTGTAGTGGTATTTTCTTGCCGCTAGAAATCCGGGTGTCTATAACGGACACGCGTGACGCTACGGATCTTGTTGCTCACCGGAATCATTGCGTCCGTATCTCCGCTGTTAGGGCAAGTGTCGTCGCCCTCGGCTGTGCCGTCGCTCGAGCAACGCGTGGCTGACCTTGAAGCATACGTAACTAATTCGCCGCGCGGGGTGGATACCGGTTCGGCCAGCAACTCGAACATCGCTACGCCTGGTCCGAGTTACAACGCATGGATGATGACGTGCGCCGCGCTGGTACTTTTCATGACGTTGCCAGGGTTGGCGCTCTTCTATGGCGGGCTGGTCCGAGCAAAAAACGTGCTGTCCGTGCTGGCCCAATGTCTCGGCATAGCTGGGCTGGTCACCATACTTTGGTGGGCCGTGGGTTACTCCCTCGTTTTTTCGCGCGGATGTCCCTTTATCGGCGGATTAAAGTTTATGTTTCTGCACGGAGTCGATGCGCGACCGAACGCTGATTATTCGTACTGGGTCTCGCAGAATGTCTTCGCGATGTACCAACTGATGTTTGCCATCATTACGCCGGCTTTAATCATTGGCGCGGTGGCGGAGCGGATGAAGTTCGCTGCGGTTCTTGTCTTTGCAGGCATCTGGATGTTCCTCGTCTATTTCCCGATCGCACACATGGTCTGGGGAATTGACGGCTGGATGAATGGCGTGTGGAATCCCAGCGCAAAAATTACCGTGATCGATTTCGCCGGCGGAACCGTCGTTCACATGAGCTCAGGCTGGTCGGCGCTCGTGCTGTGCGTTCTTCTCGGACATCGGCTCGGATTCAGAAAGGAAATCATGGCGCCGCACAGCATGGTGCTTTGCATGGTCGGAACGGGTTTGCTCTGGGTAGGCTGGTATGGCTTTAACGCGGGTAGTGCGCTCGCGCCTGATGGAATTGCGGCGAACGCGTTCACGACCACCACGCTTGCGACGGCGGTCGCCTCGTTCACATGGGCCATGCTCGAGTACGCGCTGCGCGGTAAACCAAGCGTGCTCGGGTTTTGCTCGGGTGCCGTGGCCGGGCTGGTCGTAATTACACCGGCTTGCGGATATGTCGGACCGAGCGGCGCGGTAATGATCGGGATTGCGGCTGGGATTGTCCCGTTTCTTGCCTGCACAAAACTTAAATCTTGGTTTGGCTACGACGATGCGCTCGATACGTTCGGCATTCACGCTGTGGGTGGAACACTCGGCGCGTTTCTCACTGGTATCTTTGCGACGGCAAGCGTAAATCCGAATCTTTCGCTAAGCACCGCCGGCTCGCTCAATCCAGCCACGCAAAACGGCCTGGCACGAATTGTTGGTCATGCGCTCTGGATCGAGCAGCTAAAAGCAATCGTTATCACGATCACGCTGGCCGTCGTGGGAAGCGCCCTCATTGGCGTGCTCGTGAGAGGAGCAATCGGCCTCCGGATTCCGCCTGAAATCGAGCGGCAGGGGCTCGACATCAATGAACACGGCGAAGAAGGCTACATGACGACAGGTTGATATTTCTAAAGGCCAACCTACAAGGTCGGGATGCTGAAGATTCCCGAACTGCGTGAGAAAGCGAAGAAGTCGTTAGGCGATAAGTTTGACATCCGTCAGTTCCATGAAGTGCTCTTGAGCAATGGCAGCGTCCCGCTCGATGTGTTAGAGGAGCTAGTCAATCGCTGGATCAAGTCGAAACCGGCTGGCTAGCGTTAAGTGCATGGATCGCGATACTGAGCAGCTTAATCTCCTGGCGATTTTTCATTACGTTGTCGCTGGCCTCGCCGCGCTCTTCTCTTTTTTCCCGCTACTTTACACAGCGGTCGGCGTCATCTTCATAATTGCCGCGCGGCACGGAACAGCGAAACCAGGCGAAGAATTGCCGCCTGAGTTTCTCGGCTGGATTTTCGCGGTGCTGGGCTCGGCGTTGTTCGTAATTGGAATAGCAATGGCGATTTGTATTCTCGTCGCCGGCCGATCGCTGGCGCTCCGCAACCGTTACTCGTTCGCACTCGTAATTGCTTGCGTCGAATGCCTCTTCATTCCCTTTGGAACGATTCTCGGCGTGTTTACGATCGTTGCGCTTTCGCGTGAGTCGATCCGGGCATTGTTCTCCAAGACAACTGCGCAAGCCCCGGGTTGAAATTACGCTCCCGACTTAACGATTAGGCGATGCACCTCCTCAGAATTCGCCGAAGCATGCTCCAACCCTTCAAAATCGCGCAATGCGACTTACTGCCGAGCCCGTTAGGTTTGGTTCAATTCCCACCACCTGGGTTTCCCCTGCTCAGAGCTTCACGCTGCAATTGTTCCGCGCTGGCTCTTTTCACGTTCAAAGCCCCCGGCTCTGAGGCCCCGTCGCTAACTTCGACCCAGCGACCACCCGTATGACTGCCGGTGCTCGGCGGCATCCAGACCATGTGCTTCCCTTTCTTTTGCTCGGCGCTTGCTTGCCCTGCCGCCACGGGTTTCAGATCAAAGTTCAGTTGTGTTGCCTGATTTGACGTGGTTTTCGTATTGCCAATGGTCGCCTTCACTGCACCATTGACTACCAGCGAAACCCGATAAACGCCGGGTTGTAAACCCTGTGAAATGTAGCGACCCTTCGTGTCGGTTTTTACCGTATTGAAGAGCTGTTTGCCATCTTTCGATTCAACCCGAACATCCGCGCCTTTGACCGGCTTTCCCTGGGCGTCCTTAACGATCCCCTGAATGCTTGCTGGTCCAGCCCAGGCGCTCGCAGCACAAAGGAGGAATCCCATTAACCCAATCTGCAATGATTTAATAAACATAGATGAATAAGATGTATTGGTTCACTAATTCCTACAGGAAAAAAGAGGCGAAGTTCCAAAATAATTTGCCGAATGAGGTAAAAGCGAAGTTTCCGCGAGTGGACTGTTGCTGTAGCCGCGCCTCTGAGGCGCGGGCACACAGCCCACACGGCCGTGGCTACAGATTAGAAGCGTTTTCTCAAAGCGACGTCCCAATTACGACCCTGGATGTTGGTCGTCGCTTCGTCGTAGCCGTTTTCAAGATTACCACCTACGAGCGGTGTATGTCCGAATGTTGGAACCGGAATGGTCATCTCCCTTGTCGTCGGCTTCGACCCAATTACCGCCGAGATGGGTCCCGGTACGACCTGGCATCCATACCATGCGCTTTCCGCCTCTTGAACTGTTAGCTGCCTGGGACGTTGGCTTGAAATCGAAATTCAGCTGAGTCGGTTGATTCGTCTTGGTCTGAGTGTTCATGAGCGACGCCTTGACCGCGCCATTCACGAGCAATGTTACCCGATAGAGGCCCGGTTGCAGTCCCTGTGAAATATAGCGGCCCTGCGTATCGGTCTTAACTGTGCTGAACACCTGTTTGCCGTCTCGGGATTCGACCCGAACGTCTGCGCCTTTAATCGGTTCGCCTTTTGCATCTTTGACAAACCCCTGAAGCGACGATGGCCCGTCCGCCGTAATTTTGTTCGTTCGGAGACCGGCTTCCAATGGGCGATCACGCACACTGGTGTTGAATCCCGTCTCTCGAGGCGCAGCGGTCACGTCCGCCGTAACTTTGTTCGTTCGGAGACCGGCTTCCAATACGCGATCACGCACATTCGTATTGAATCCCGTCTCTGGAGGCGCAGCGGTCACGTCCGTAATTTTGTTCGTTCGCAGACCGGCTTCCAATGCGCGATCAGGCACACCGGTGATGAATCCCGTCTCTGGAGGCGCGCCGGTCACGCGAGTGTCCGGGCGGCGCGAGACGAAATCTCTCGGAGATGTGTAATCCGGAACTGTGAATGGATTAAATTGATCCTGTACGGGCACGCTAAAGCCCACACCGCTTACTCCTGTCGGATAAGTTACATCGGTGAAAAGTCCGTGTAGATAACGGTCGTATACGCCACTGTCCGATTGTTCGTGGGCGGAAACTCGAACACCGAACTTGGTCTTGAGCGCGCCAATGATAGACCGGGCGATTTCGTCCTGGAGTGCAAACGCGCTGTCCAACTCGCGATCATAAGTTTCCGTCCACACGCGAAAACCATTTCGCGCGTCAATCAGTTCGGCTGTCACACGAACGCGGTTACCTTGGCGCTGCAAACTTCCTTCAAGCACATTTCCAACGTTGAGTTTTTTTCCAACCTCCTTTGTGGTCCTTCCTTTCAATGAGAATGACGAAGTTCGGCCGGCCACGCGCAAACCCTCAACCTGCGCCAACGTATGGAGAATCTCCTCGCTTACGCCGTCACACAAATACTCCTGATCTTTGCTCTCACTGGAATCGGTAAAAGGTAGGACCGCAATACTCCTGTCTGGGGGATTAAACTGCGACGGCCGGAAGAGTTCGCCGCGAAATGGCCAAACGGTAGCCGCGCCCAGAAGTAGACCGGCAACCGCTGCTCCAACCAGTTTGGGATTACGCTGCGACCAGCGCCAGATCCGCGCTGGGGGTGAAACCGGCCGGGCGACGATTGGACGGCCGTCGAGCCAGCGTTCCAGATCGGCTGCCAGGTCGCCGGCGGACTGGTAGCGCGCTTTTGGATCCCGTTCGAGACAGCGCGCACAAATCGTCTCCAAATCTCGATCGAGCGATGGTGCCAGCGAGCGTAATTTGGGCGCCTGCGTTTCAGACGCTTGGCGAATAACGGAAACCGGATTGGAACCCAGGAATGGTGGACGTCCGGCAAGCACGTTGAAAAAAACTGCGCCGAGACTGTAGACATCGGCAACCGGGGTAAAATCTACGGCTGCGTGACCGGCCTGTTCGGGGGCGATAAAACCTGCGGTTCCGAACGTAGTCAGTGATCGTGTAAGATCGTTGTTTCCGTCCAGCAGCTTCGCCAAACCGAAATCGCTGACCAGTGGCTCGCTTCGATCGTTGAGCAGAATGTTTCCCGGTTTGATATCGCGATGGAGCACTCCGCGGCTATGAGCGTATTCGACAGCACGCGCGACCTTTGCCATGAGTTGCACACATGTGCGGGGTGCGTTGCGAAGAGAAGGCGCGTTCTCCTGCAAACTTCCATTTTCCGCGAACTTCATGCTGAAAAACGGCAGGCCGTCCTCGCTTTCACTCACTTCGTAAATCGGAAGGATGTTCGGGTGATCCAGACTGGCCACCGCCTGTGCTTCTCGTCGGAAACGTTCCAGCGCTTCATGCGAATCAGCGCGATAACTAAGCACCCGCTTTACCGCGACGATGCGCCGGGAATGTCGTTGCCTTGCGCGATAGATCACGCCCATGCCGCCGGAGCCGATCTGTTCGAGAATTTCGTAATTTCCCAGGAACCAGGTCTTGTTTGGCGCGTCCACTTCGGCGAGGACGGTTTGAAAAAACGCCTGAGATACGGCGTCACCGCCTTCCAACCCCTCGCGCAAGAGGCAGCTCACGCAAATTCCGGTGTCGAGTCGCACGGTTGCTCCACACTTCTTGCATTTTGCATGGTCTTTGGTAGCGCTCGAAAGCAGATCGGACCGTGGTTCTGAATCTGTCATTGCAATAAGTCGGTTCCCGTTGCGAGTGACGCACAGAGGTAACGGATCTCGTCGTCCACGTCGGCAGGGTCTTCGACGGTTTGTGAGACTTCGTCGCGCAGCAGACTGCGATAACGCTGGCGCATATGGTGCAGCTGTTTTTTTACGGCCGTTTCTGCCATTCCGAGTTCCGCGGATAATTTGGCGTATGACACTTCGTCGCGTTCGTCTGTAAGATGCGGACTCAGCGCTTTGAAAAGCCAGAGCTTGCCTTTGCTCTCGCATTCTTCCCGCAGCCGTTGAAACGCGTGTTCCACAACCGTCGTGGCCCAAGTGAGGTCGAAGATGCGCTCCGGCGGCAAGGAGTCGAGTGCTTGAACCGGGATGGATAATTGCGACGGCGCTTCCGCCATCCAATCGTCCCAGGAAACAAATTCCACGCCGCCGCCGCGTTTGTGTGCATGAGTTTTCTCAGCGGCATTGATAAGAAAGTTCTGAAGAGACTTCAATAACAGTGAGCGGAAGCGACCGCGATTACGATCAGCATTGTGCAGCCACTCATTCTTCAGAATTGTCACAAAAAAATCCTGCGTGAGGTCCTGCGCATCCTGAATGGAATACCCGCGTCCGCGGACGAACGAGAAGATCGGTCGCCAATAGGTCCGGCAAAGCTCGGCCAGCGCATCGCGAACTCTTTGCTCTTCACTGCCGACGTGCGCGGCCGAAAGAATCAAGCTCCACCGGGTAGTTACAAACTCACGCGGTTCGCCTGCACCCTTGTGGCCGTTCTTCCCGTTCACGAATGAACATTGTGGTTCTCTCTCGCCCACACAAGCACAAAGTGTTACCGACGATTTGCGGCAGGCGCCCCGACGTGCAACGCGGATCGGATCGCCTGGTTTTCAGCTTGTGTGCTGTCTGGTTGCCTAACGAGAGCTGGATCCTCAATCCATCCGCTATGGAATTTCATCCGTAAATAGCGGTATTGACATCCTAGGCAAAGATCCCTAATCATCTATACCCGACTTCGTTAGGCTGTTTGATGTGACGAGCGAACTTCAAGAAGCGGACTGGAATCGGCTCCTGCGCAGGATTCAGTCGGGCAAGTGCACTCCTTTTTTGGGAGCTGGCGCCTGTTATGGCGCGCTGCCTCTTGGGGCCGATGTCGCGGAAGAGCTCGCGCAGCGCTACGCCTATCCGTTTCCGGATCGAGATCTTGTGCGTGTTGCGCAGTATGCGGCCGTACAATCCGACCCGAACGCGCCAAAAGAAGACGTCGTGGACATTCTGCGCGCAGCCGGTCCACCAAAGTACAACCAACCGCCACAGTTTGGGAACTCTGGTGAACCGCACAGCGTTCTCGCTGGTCTTCCGCTACCAATTGTCATCACGACGAATTACGACGACTTCATGGTTCGCGCTCTCAAATGGAAATTGAAAGACGCGCGCCGCGAGATTTGCCGCTGGCAGGACATTCTGCAGCACGTGGAATCGATTTTCGAAAAAGAGCCTGGCTACAAACCCACGCCGGCAAATCCGCTCGTGTTCCATTTGCATGGCGCGCTCGACGTTTCCGAGTCGCTCGTTTTGACCGAAGACGATTATTTGACGTTCCTCGCGAACGTGGCCGCCAAACCAGATCTTCTCCCCGAGGTTGTGCAACAGGCATTCGCCGCCACGAGTTTTCTGTTCATTGGCTATCGTTTGGGCGACTGGAATTTTCGCGTCCTCTTTCAGACTTTGCGCGCACGGCAACAATTCAGCAGCATAGTCGTATTAAAACCTCCAGATGAAGCCGATCCAAATCGTGCGGCGCATCAGGCGTATTTCGAAAAATTTTATGGCGCCATGGACATGAAAGTTTTCTGGGGCACAGCCCGCGAGTTTTCATCGCAGTTGGATGAGCGCTGGGCAACTTTCGAACAAACGAAAAGATGAGCACTGAATCCGTTGGCACCGAATCAAAGGACGTTCTGCCGTCAAAAAGCGCCCGCGAGTTGGACGACAAGACTTGGGAGCGGCTACTGAAACGCATTCGGGACGATAAGTGCACACCTGTGATTGGCTCGGGTGCGTGCACAGCACCTCCCTCCGGTGCCGATGCCGAAGAATGGGAGAAAATAAAATATCCCTCAAAGGAACAGATCGCGCTGAAGTTCGCGGCTGATTACGCTTATCCGCTCGACGATCAAACCAAGCTGGAACGAGTGGCGAAATACGTGGCAGCGACAGACGACATTATGGCTCCGAAGGAGGCATTTGCCGAATATTACGGTAATCTTACTACGCCGAACTTTTCAGGGTTGCCTAACGAGCCGCACCGGGTTTTGGCCGATCTTCCATTCCCGGTCTATCTCACGAGTAACTTCGACGATTGGATGTATCGCGCGCTGACAGAATACAAGAAGCGAGATGCGCGCCTTGCGATCTGTCGTTGGAACCGGCATATCCCTGAGAAAGCCCCAAGTTTTGATCCAGAGTTCGCTTATTCAGTAGCGAATCCACTTGTCTATCACTTTCACGGTTGCACGCCGTGGGCGGAATCGGCGGTAGTGACCGAGGACGATTATTTTGAATTCCTGATCAACATTTCGCGCGACTACAAATCACTCGCGCATCGAGTGGACCGTGCGTTGGGAGGCGCGCTGCTTTTCCTCGGATACACGCTGTCGGACTGGAATTTTCTGGTGCTCTTCCGGCTCTTCGCAAATAAGCTGCGCGACAGCGGTAATACGCACATCGCGGTGCAGCTTGAACCTTCTAACACGCCAGGCGACCAGGCGGAGAAAGCGGCCAAGGCCGTGAAGTACCTCGATTCGTATTTCGGCAGCGCGCAGGTAAAAATTTATTGGGGCACTTGTCAGGAGTTTTGCGAAGAACTGCGAGTGCGGTGGGAAGCTTTCAGCCGGGGATGAGCGATTCGCCCTTCGTAGGCCCGCGGCCTTTTGAAAAGGAGGACAGCGATCGGTTTTTCGGTCGCACGCGGGAGACAGAGGAGCTCCTCTCATTGATCATTGCGCACCGGGCCGTCCTTGTTTATGCGCAATCCGGAGCAGGCAAGAGCTCGTTGTTGAGGGCAGGTGTCATCAAGCGCCTGGAGGAACAGAAGTACCAGGTTCTGCGATCCGCACGCGTCCATGGCTTACTGCCAAATGATGTTCCACCGGAGAGCGTGCAAAACATTTTTGTTTACCATGCCGTTCATTACTGGGCGACAACATTGCCGGGCGGCCAATCAATCAAAGATCACCCAAGGAGTACGCTAGCTGAGTTTCTCAAACCGTTCGTTGCTGCGCCGGAAGCAGGCGAGGAGAGTTCGCCACCGTTAATCGTGATCTTGGATCAGTTCGAAGAATTCTTTACAACCAATGCACATCGATGGCAGGAGCGACGACCGTTTTTCGATCAGCTTGCGCAGGCGCTGCACGACTTGCCAACGATGAAGGTGGTCTTCGTTATGCGCGAAGAGTACATCGCTCAGCTGGAGCCGTTCGCCGAGTTGCTTCCGGAAAAATTGCGGCCACGTATGCACCTGGAGCGATTGCGCGGCAACGCGGCTCGTTCCGCGGTGGTCACACCTTTCCAAAACTGGGGTCTTTCCTTCGACCCAAACGCAGCCGACGAATTGATGGCGGAGCTTTCGGAGATTCGGGTGGCAGAAGGCGACAAGTTCCGTGAAAGCCGCGGCGAATTCGTCGAACCGGTTCAGCTTCAAGTGGTGTGCCAATCGCTCTGGGAAAATCTGCCCTCGGAATGGAAGAATGGACCGAACGCCAGCAGCGATGGATCGCGTCTGATAACGGCCGAATACATCGAACGTTTCGGTGACGTGGATAATGCTTTGGCGTGTTATTACGATCGCTCGGTTGAGAGAGCTGCTGCCGCCAGTGAAGGTAGGATCGGAGAAGGTGAATTGCGGCGTTGGTTTGGAATAGCTCTGATAACACCTACCGGAACACGCGGACTTGCTTTTCGCGGTGCGCCTGGAGCTACGTGGAGAATACCTGGCCTGGCGCTAAAAGAACTGGAGGAAGCTCATGTTATACGCCGCGAGGACCGCTCCGGCACAATAACACACGAGCTGACCCACGATCGCTTCATCGAACCAATACAGAAGTCGAACCATAAGTGGCTTGCGGGATACCAGGACGCGGAGCGGATCCGCGCGAAGTTGGAAGAATACGTTAAGCGCGAGTCCGATGAATCTCTGGATGAAGTGGAGCTGCGTGAAGCAGAGGAGTATTTGAATTCGCCAGCGGCAAAAGTTCTCGGCGCGAGTCCAGAGGCGCGCCAGCTTGTCAAGCGCAGCAGGAAGGCACAGGACGAAGTCAAAAAACGTCAGGCCGAGGAGTTAGAGGAAGCACGACGGCGCGCTGAAGAGCAGGAACAGCTTCGCAGGGCGGAGACGGAAAAAGTAACGCTTCTTCGGCGACAACGAAATTTCGGCGTCATACTCGTCGTCTTGGGCGTGATCGTTCTTATCGCTCTCGCAGCTCTCGGCTACCTGATAAACGAGAAGCGGAAGAGTTGGAAACAAACTGCGGCGGAGCTGGAGAAACAGCACCGCACACTTGTCGAAAGAGGTCAGAGCCTCAGAGAAAATGCAAAGTCAGTTTTGGCGAACCGGACGGACGATCCGATAAAAGATGTCACAGCGCTTAGGAACCTGGCGCTTGCTCTGAATTTGAATCGCGAGGATAGCGAAGCAGCAAAGATG
>Ga0137418_10003123_pt1 | contig 15216 bp, 5 predicted proteins | sample CZODoug3_1_2_16f_FD_122242 | JGI IMG/M metagenome (GOLD analysis project Ga0137418, IMG submission 122242) | Vadose zone soil fungal communities from Angelo Coast Range Reserve, California, USA - CZODoug3_1_2_16fungal (Hybrid Assembly) | ecosystem: Environmental > Terrestrial > Soil > Vadose... | reverse complement strand
ACATCCTTATTAGATAGGTCCGCGGGTTGGTCCCACCTTATTCCCGTCAGAGGTCGATTGAGCGTCGCCATTTTTTGTACCTACAAACTCCAACTATGGAGCATTATACATACAATAATGGATTGATGCAAGCCGCTGAGGGCGGGCATTTGGCAAAGGTTATCGTGTGCGTTGATGGTTTCAACTTGTACTACGGAGCGCCGAAGAACACACCTTATAACCAGCGCAACTCGCTCAAAACGCTGCATGGAGCAGGGAATCGAGGGGGGATTCCCCGCCTTTTGGTGCTTTCGCTTTGCGGTAGTTCGCAGGGCAGGCGTGCCGGATAACCTGATCAAAGTATGGAAGGGCCATTCGCAGAACTTGATGGACCTCTACTCCGCGCAATTACGGCACGACGTGGCGTATAACATTGTTGCAAGCGCGAGGCTCAAGCACTCCCAGTTTTTCGAGACAGAGCTACGAGCGCGCACAGTTCGCGCACAAATTGCCCTTCGGAAAAAAAGAAAGAGTTGCCGTGGAGCAGCAATCCTTATGAATCAACTTCTTGAAATGGTTGCGGGGGGGTGGATTTGAACCAACGACCTTCGGGTTGTGAGAGATTAGGTCAAAAGCTATATCTCGTTTGTCTGCCGTCGCTTCCGAAGGTACTCAGACCGCTTTCGTTCTTTTACTTGTACCCAATTCTGTACCCAAACTAGCAGGCCCGGATTCCGGAGTGGTGTCCGGGCGATTCTAAGAATGCCGACCCTGTAGTTCGTAAACTACATTCGAAATTCAAATAGCTGGTCCGCAACCGGGGGCGAGTGACGAATTGGGGCTCTACTTGTTTTTTTTAGGCCGCGCGCTCGGTTCGTGGCTCTCTCCAAGACGATGAGCGGCCCGACCTGAGTCGTCACATCGCGGCCTAGCTTGATCCCGGCTTCCGCAGGACCTTGCTCTTCAATGCGCCATCCAGGATTCGACAAACAGGGACGGCTGCGAGAATTGATTAGCGGAGCGGCTCATCGAGCGGGAGCAAATTCACGAGCGGCCCCGGGTATTCTCTCCCTGATCATCGCAAATTCAACTATTTCCATGACCCGCAAACTGCCGCTCAGCCAACTTCCAACTCAGATTCGTTTCCCCTGATGGGAAGCGTCAGTGCCGTCCCGTCAGAGTCAGGCGCGGCATGCTGTTTTTCGACCGTCTTCTGTCGCCAAACCGCGTAAATCGCTGGATACACGAGCAGCTCGAGGATGAAGGATGTGACGATTCCTCCAACCATCGGTGCCGCAATTCTCTTCATAATCGCCGATCCCGTGCCGGTGGACCACAGAATGGGAATTAGTCCGACGCTCATCGTGGCGAACGTCATTAACTTGGGCCGCAGTCGTTTAGCCGCGCCTTCCACAATCGCTTCATGGAGTCGTGGCCGAGTCATCCGCGGTTGCTCGCGCTTCGCTTTCTCGTAAGCCAGATCCAGATAAAGCAGCATAAACACGCCAGTCTCGGCATCGATCCCGAGCAGTGCGATGATGCCCACCCAAACGGCGATGCTCATGTTGTATCCCAGCAAATACACGAACCAAATGGCTCCTACGGCGGAGAACGGCACCGCCAGTGTCACGATCATGGTCTTGGCAACCGACCGTGTACTGCTGTAGAGAAGGAAGAGAATAATGGCAAGCGTGACGGGAACCACCAGCATCAAACGCTGCCGCACATGCTGCGTGGATTCGTACCGGCCGCCCCACAAGACCGCATAGCCAGCGGGAAGTTTCAGCCGGTTCTTCAGCTCTCGCTTCACGTCTTCCAAGCCGTTGCCGGGGTCGCGATTCGACGCCTTCACGCAAACGTAACCCGTGAGCGATCTGTCTTCGTTGTGAACCATTACGGGGTCGTTGAGCGCGCTGAGTCGGCACGTCCGGTTTTACCCAGAACGTCATCGACCTCTGCAATCCTTTTCAGGATGGGATTGGTGCCCCCAAGAATTCTTGCGAGTCACCGATCGCAAAATGCCAGCGAACACGGTCTTCCGACGGGCATTGCACTGACGCTTGACCGAACTCGCCGAACACTTGCGCGCGGCCCCGCGGCTTTGAACGACAGCCCTTCATCCCAAAGCCCCGGGGCCCGCGCCGCCGATCTTCCAGTAAGTCCGCTGGTCCTCGAGATCGCACCGCTCGCCTCGAGGACGATGGGACCATTTCTGTACACAGTTGTCGTTGGTGCAAAAGGTCATGCTTTACGGTTTCGACGCACAGTAAGAAGTCTCGTTGAATCCAAAGTGATTCTTAAGTTGTAGAACCATGCCTGGAACCGGATTCGGATTATCCGTCGTGTTATTTACATTTTGCCAGAACCTCTGAAACGTCAGGTATGCGAGCGGCATCGGCCTCAGATTCGGGTCCACACTATAATTCGGGGAATTGGCATTACACTCGACCTTCAACGCCAGCTGCAAAAGGTCCGACTCCTGATTGAAGCCGCCAACCGTCCCGAAGTCAAGAGAAAGCTCGCGGTTGAAGTGGCAGGTGCGACAATTTGGTCCGACAGTCTCAAGATAGAACTTCCCTAACGGACTGTTTGGATCCCCACCCCAGCCCGCCGGGACGAAATGTTCGTTCTGAGTTGTAGCCGTCATATTCGGGGCGTACCAGCCTTTAATGACCTCCGCAAGATGGGGTATACGCCGCACGCCTTGGTCATCCGTCTCCGCCTGTTGGCTTACGGTTAACAGCACAGCTTGATTGTAGACTTTAGTGCTGGCTTGTTGACTGGTCCGCGAATTTGCGTCACTTTCAGGCGTAGCGAACATGAGATTCGCATTATCAAGCGGTAAGAATCTGAATCCGTTGATATTACCTGCGCGTGGAAACGTCCCAGTGCTGGTTAGATTTTTGGGTGTACCGCCATGACATACCAAGCAGAGCCCGGGCATCTGTTTAGCTCCCCGCGCATCAAGCTCAGGCGCGAATGGGGGCAGCTCGCCGTTAGTATCCGGAACGATGAGGCAGGGGCCGGAGGTCGGGGCATTCGAGCAGAGGGGTGGAAATTGGTTGGTGGTCCTGCTATTTTGGGCGGCGGCGGCACCAGCCGACCAATCTATCGTTTCGGAAATCTGCCCTCCACCCGCGATACACTGCGTCGAGTGCACCCCGGTGGGATCGCCAAAGGTTGCGAACCCGCTGCAATCTCGGCTGAATAAGAAGGCATACTGCTGTCCGAACCGGGTAGTCGACGTAGGATTCGCCGCCGGAGGCGCCCATTCAAAGGCGACGTCGGCGATTCGGTCGACTTTCAGAGGCGGGTTCGTACCTGGAAGGATGCCCGTAGGGCGGTTTATCGCAGAAGTAATTGCCGCTGTGGCTTCATCTTGAGTTGGGACCGCAGAAACGGATGGGAACCTAGACCCATGCTGTGCAAAGGCGTCGACGGGGTAATTTTCTAAATAGGTGTAGATAGTTGGGTTGCGCGCCGCGCAACTCGGGACACAACGAACGTACTGATTGCGTACAAAACCCAGGTCCGCTGCATTTAACACAATTACGTGCGCGTCCGCGCTGATCACGTTATCGCCGTAACTGCAAGAATGATTTCCGGAGCAGCCCGGTTGGATTTTAATGATCTGCGCCCCGGTTGAGTGCCACTGACTCTCAGCACCGATGAACCCCGCGTTGACTAGCCATTTCGTGAACGTTCGCTTGCTCGCCGTTGGGTCAATCGCGTTGTAATACGCTCTCGCGCTAGCGGGACTCTCAGGAACAAAGCTTCCCAAGAAGGTGAGAAAGTGGTTTTCTGCCTGAACATCCGTTTGGTTAGGTGCGTCTATGGTGGGCACCAGCTGCGCCATTGTGCACACCGGAACTACCAAACTAACCAGGACTAGCACACTAACCGATGCCAGCCGTCTATTTACAACACTTTTAATAGTTTTCATTTTCTTCTCCCGAGACTAGAAATCGAAATTTGGCCCAGTCTTGTGTGCACGGGGGTGTGCTACGCACCCCCCCTGATTTCATCGGTCAAATACCAATCTTGGCAGGACTCTCTTTGTCGTCTTACTTTGTGGGTTATAGGGTGGAACAACGTTCATGGCGGAATCTACTTAAAATGTACTTTTATGTCAAGTAACATTCTATTCGCAGTACTGCCAGTACGCATAGAACATTCATGACGCGAAGCCGAACAACTAATTGAAGATTAGTGTGTGGAGAAAACGAGGTGTGCTGACGGTATCAACGCACGCATACTGAAGAAAAACGGGGACTGGTTATTCGTTGCGGAATCTGTCGACACGGAAAAAGCTGCGCGGTTTGCAGCGGGGCGACCAAAGCCACAGGTGCAGTACTCATTGACAGCAAGCCAACCAGTAACGATGCGGAAAACTGAATTTGCGTGCGCCACGCCGGTGCGTGGTGGGATTAGAATCCAGCGCACGGATATCCAACCCTAATCCTATCCATGACGGAAAGCTTCACAATCCACCTGAATCAAAGCCTGTGGAACTTGGTCGTTGCTTATGGTGAGCGGCGGAGTTTTGGTCTATTTCGTAGACGGCGTCGCTGTGCAACTCTCCGATGACTATCATTGGGGCGAGGACGACGCTCCATGCATCAATCTCAGGAACACATGTCGGTTTTCAGTGTGAATACGCGTTTCATTCGATTGGGAACTCGAGAATCTTCCTGAACGCTGGAGAGCGGGTGACCAGCCCGAGTTTTTGTACCGCCCACACCGGCTACGAACCGGTGGAAGGCAGACGCAATTCCACACCGCTCCCTCTACTTGCTCGTTTCCAGAGAAGCCTTGCACGCCTCAATGGCTTGGTCTTTTGGCACTTTAGCGAGTTCAGTGCCGATACCCTCATAAGAATCTTTGTATTCTGACGTCATGCGAGCCTCGGTCAATTCCTTGTCCGGCACGTCTTTGACCAAGAGCTTTGCGAGCTCCCGGTATTTGGGAGCCGACTCTGGATCGGCCTTGGCACAGAAATCAAGCGTGCCTTCCAATTTCCCAAATATATCATTCGTGAACGGGAGTTTCGCATTTCCAAGTTGCGGAATCATGATCGCTGCGCATACAAGAACCAAGCGATGGATTTTCATAACCGTATCCTTCCTCCTCCCTTCATTCATTATCCCGCGCGGGACAAATTGTGGGCCTCGCAGTGTGGTTATTCACCTAGTTCCTCGCGAAACATCCCTCAGAAAACAACACTGCTCGCGAGGTTTCTCGCGAGCAGCGTCGGGTTTAGTTGGCACTGTTTCAATTGGCGGTTCCTGTCAACGTCGCCGTCTGTGTACCCGCCGCGTCGGTAACCGAAACGCTCGCGGCCTGGGCACCGAGCGGTTGGGTCGTGAGCGGCCGGAATTGCACGCTGACGACGCACGTCGCGCCTGGAGCCAAGGTTGTCTGGCCCGCCAGTTGGCCGCCGCCGGACGGACCGCAAGTTGACACCAGCCGGATGATGGAAAACTCCGTGGGGTTGAGGCCACTGAGCGCTGCTTGCGTGATGCCCGTGAGAGGCACGTTGCCGTTGTTGGTCAAAGTGAACACCTGGATCGGGCCAAGAAAATTGCCCCTGGCTACAGTTCCAAAGTTGCGTGTCGGCGGAGCGAGAACTCCGCTCACTACGGGGGCGACGCCCGTGCCTGTGAGAGTCACTGGCGAGCCGGCGATGGTAACGCTTCCTGTGATAGTTGCTGAACCCGTCGAAGCAACCGTCGCTGTTGGCGAGAAGATTACATTAATTGAGCAGTTACTGGACGCAGCCAAGGTTGTGCCGCAGTTGGGTTGAGTGCCTGGGAATGGACCGCTGTTGCTCCGTGAGAAGGGAGCCGTGATCACCACGGTGATACCAGTTAGTGTTGCGGTCCCGGTATTGTGCAGCGTCAGCGTCCGTGCGGCGCTGGTTGTGTTGACCGCGATGGCCCCGAATGGTAGCGGTCCGCCCGTGACACTGGCAATCGCGGCGGGGGGTGCCTGGAATTCGACAGCGCCGGCGTCAACCGCGTTGTTCGTCTTCCTCAAAGTGCCGAAGAAGTCTGTGTTCGGGGCTACGTTGAAATTTGGTGTAGCGCTAGATGGGATGTAGTCTCTGACCGACGAAGTCGATGCCGGCCCGTAGTTCCCGAGCGTCGTGCCAGTAACTGGGGCCGTCATTGCCAGCGGGCCCCAGCTGATGTTGATCCAGTTGTTGCCCTCGTCTACGGTCGCGGCCGGGGTCAGGTTGAAGATTGGATTGGGTACGGTCGCATCTGAGATGCCCGGAGGAACCTGGTATCCCGAGGACTTAAATTCTGGCGGAGTTCTCGAACCGTTGCAATACTGGCTGAGAACGGTCGGGTTGTTTGCCGTGTTATTTGAGCCGACGGCTGAATAATCTGCGGCATCCGTCAGCACGGAGTACGTTGGGGCGAGCGTCAATCCGGATCCATGATTGGCCGGTCCCGTGTCGCCACGCACGCCAATTTCCCAGTAATGCGTATTGGCGGCTACACACGCGCCGGTGCCTCCGGTGATGATCGTTCCGGTGCCGTTGGCAGCCGTCGCGTCTGCTGTCGGCTCGCTCGCCACTTGTGTCGTGGTGAACGCGTTATACAGCGCGACAACGTTCTGCTGGTTCAGAGTTCCCGTCCCGAGAGTGCCTACGCCGATGTAGAATGTGCGGTTGTCCCAGAACACATCGTTGGCCAACAGCGGGACCGAGAAGTTCTGGCAATTCCCAGCCGTCCCATGCCCTGAAGGGCACGTCATCGACCCGGTCATAGACGCTGTCAGTAGCGGGGTGTTCTGCATGGTCACGAGGCCGGCGGGCTGAGGCGCCGATGTTGTGGACGCTGTCGTCTGGTTCGCGGTACCCGGCGCGCTTGCTAGGGGTGCCCCAAGGGTGTTGAAGAGCACTCCCGACGAGGCGGTGGTATCGTTGGACATGACCGTGTTGTTGATGAAGTTCACTGCCAACGCGTCCTGGAGGGAAACTCCAGCGCCGTCCCAGCCGGCAACGTTGTTGGTGATGATATTGTTGGTGACGTTGATCGAATACCAGGGCGTCGGGTAAGTCGTAGAGCCTCCACCGGCATCGGGCCTGGTAAAGGACTGATTACCGTTGTGAAAGAAGCCTACCTCCCTGCCGTCGACGTGTTGGAAGCGTATTCCGCCGCCGCTGCCACTTTCCGCAGCGTTGCCCATGATCAGGTTGGCGTTGATCACAAGGCCGGGGCCGGTTCCGTCACTCAGACCAGGCGCGCAATCCACGTCGGTTACGCTGCCGCATTCGGTACCCGCCGCAGCACCCGCCGGAGCCCCGTCTGGGGCTGCGCCCATGATGATGACCCCGCCGCCGTTGGCCGGGATGGTCGGGTTGGTGCTCTGATTGAACAAGATCGAGTTGTGCTCGATGTCACCTTTGTAGCTGAAGCCGATGTGAGCGAGGCCGCCGCCGTCACCCGTGCTCAGGTTCCCGCAAACCCAGTTGTAGTTGAACTTGTAATAGTCTGCGCCGATGCACAAGCTGACGCCGCCTGCCCCGGCCGGCGTGCCCGAGAAGACTTCGTCGCCGATGGCCGAGTTCTGCGTGACGGAGTTGTTGTGTATGTTCACGTTCAAGTTATAGCAGTACGGTAGCTGGTCATTCGCGGCGAATCCCGGGGGAGACACAATCTGTTGCCCATTGACCACCGCGCCCGGCACACAGGTCCAAGGTTGCTGGTCGAAGCCGCCACCTGGGGCGAGCGGATCCCCGCCGTTTCCGGTGAGCAGCGCGTCGGGAGATTCACCTTGGCCTACGCTGATGCCGCCCGTCAGTGTTCCGGTATTGTTGGTAATCCGGTTGTTGGCGATTTCCAGGTTATGCCCCCAGGCATGCACGAAGATGCCGCCGCCCCCCTGGGAAGAGTTGGTGATGGCCAGGCCATCGATGCTCGACGGATTGCATTGGAAGTTGCTGGTGTAGCCAGTATTAGGGCCAGAAGAAAGAGTGCTGCAGTCCGCGTTGCTGTTCGTGAGCTCAACGGTGCCTGCCGTGCTGCTTATAGGAAACTGGCCCTCGTGCGCTATATTGGACCCTGCGGCAGTATCGGGCCCAGCTCCGAAAACCTCCACTCCGGCGGGGTAACGAACTCCCTTCCCTAGGACCGTGATTCCAGCGCCCTCGTACGCTCCCATCAGTGATGGCTCTTGCAACAACTGCGCCAAGTTGCCATTGAGTGTGGTGTCCCAGCCGACAGTGGCCTCTAGCGGTAACCGATCCACCTGCGGATTGTTGGGGGTGGCGTTGAAGCCCGTCCAGGCGGTACCATTCGTGCTGCCGCAACTGACCGCCCCGGTCGGATCATACACGTTGAGAGGTTCATTACCTCCGCCACCAGGCAGAGGAACGAGATGGCCGGGTGTGCTATAAGGTTGACCATTGAGGGCCAAGCCAAACAGGCAATTGATCTTTGCGCGCCAGACATCCAACTTGCCCGAAGGATGGGTATTCGCGTTGATGACGCTGGAGGCAGCTCCCACGCCTTGCAGCCGGACTGGCTTCCACATGAGCAACAGTTCGTTGTAGACACCGGGAGGAATGATAATCAGATCGCCTGGAAGGGCGGCATCAATTGCGGACTGAATCGTCTGTCCGGGGGTTAGCCGCGTCGGGGGATTTTTGCCGCCGATCGTGACAGTCACGGCGTCGATCGATTGTTTGCCGTTGCCTGCTGTAATGACCAGTTCACCGCACCGCGCGAACGGGAATGTAGTCGAACCACTGGGGCCGCCGTATTGTGGCTGCTGCTGGATGGCACACAGTGGCACACCTGAAGGAACAGTGACCGTTATCCTTGTGTCACTCCAGCCCCCCGACGTCACGGGCGCAGTTATCCCGCCGATGGTCACCTTCCCGGTTCCTTGCGTACCGCCAAAGCCATAGTGCCGAGTGACCGTCTTCTGATTAAATGGTGACGTGGTCGCAGAAGGACCGGAGTAAGCATTGTTGGGAACAACCAGGTCGCCCGGGACCACACCCGTCGCGGGATTCTTGCCATGAATGGTGTAGATAGTGAGGGTATGGCCAACCGCGCTCACCCAAGGTCCAATTCCGTCTCCATCCACTTCGCCGATCGCCGGCGTGAGAGCCGGGTAGGCACAGTCAGGATTGTTGTACCCCGCGCCCGCGAAAGCGGACGTGGGTATCACTGGCGTATCCATGTACTGTGTCTGTCCTGGCATGAAGGGGATCTCATAACAGAACTGGCTGTATTGCGGATTGTACAAGGGATCAGGCGCCGGTCCAGTGCCCGGGTCGTTCATGCAGACGACCATCATCGTGGGCGCATATCCCGTCGGATTGGGCGGGTTCACTTCCCAACTCGAGTAAGTTATCCCGTCGTAGGTTCCCCAATGGTCGGCATACACGCGGGAAATTTCGGTCCCGCTCCAATCCTTGATGGAAACAGGCAAGTTTGCCGGAGAAAACTTCTCACCGAACTGCGGCGAAAACGGATCGAATTCCGAAGTGAAGTCGTCTGTGATCACGCCAGTGAAGTGGGCGGCGACGTGAGCCGAGGTAAAGACCCAGAACTTCGCCAGTGCCGACGCCTGGTCCACGAGTGTCACTTCCTTGCGATCGCAAAGGTTACGAGTAGCTCCGGCGAACGGCGCTACTTCCGCGGACAGAGGGAACAGACTGATGTAGTCGGGAACGATGCGCGATGCACCCACGCATGGCCAGAAGACTTCAACGCTTCCAGTGTCCCCTTCGCTTTGTGGGGTGATCGGTCTGTCCAGATACTGTGTCGAATTCTGGGCGTTATTGGCGTTGTAAGTGGCGCCGATCGCAGCCTGGTCGGGAAGAATGTAAATCGCTGATCCCAACCCAGGGAACTCCTGCGTAACCGGGGCAATGTAATTGTCGCCGATCAAAATATTCTTGTCCTCTTCCTTCACCAATTCATAACCTGGTGGCACAACCATTTCTACTACGTATTTGCCGGCTGGTAGCATGGGCGTGCTGGCCCTGTAGGTATCAGTCAAATCGGGGTTCGGCACGCAAATCGTGCAATTGGTTGCGGTCGGTCTTCCCGTCGTTGGGTTGATACCGGTGACGCTGGGGAACTGGTACATGCCGTCGTAAGGCGCTGGCTGAACCTGATTCCAGTTGTGCATGCCGTCATAGCACTTGAACTGGGAGCTGTTCGGCAGTGTGTGCGCTGCGTCGCCGCCGTGTTGGGAATTGTACAAGTCAAGGTAGTTCGGTTGGTTGTACAGCGAGAAAAAGAAGAGATCCGCGTCTACGCCTGTGGCCGCACCCTGGCCCGGGCAGCTCATGTTCGGATTCCCATCGGACCGGAAGCCCTGGGCCCAATCATCGAAGCTGCTGGTCTTGGTGGTGTCAACCAACTTCAGAGATAGGCTGCCATCAGGCGCCGTCCCCTCCTGATACAGGTTGATGGTGACTCCCGGCACGTCCGGCGTCCAACTGGTGTGAATGAGCAACCTCGGATCGTCGAATGGCCGCGTCGAGGCGTAGATCACTTCGCCATGGATCCCGCCGGTCTCGCCCGCTGCGAAGGGTATCTTGCCGAAGTCGATGAAACTGTTCTGGCCGGAGAAACCTTGCCAACCCTCAGTGGCAACCCACGGAGGATCGATTCGACCGGTCGAACCGCCCGCACCGCCCCCGTTCGGGTTAGTCAGAAGGTTGGTACTCGTGCAATCTGCATCCCCGGCGCCGCAATAAACCGAGCCCGGAATACGCAGGAGAGAGGGCACAGGAATCTGTTCGGCTGTGTTCGCTAGGTTCGCTTCATTGCCGGTGGCGCTTCCGCACGGCGCGTTGCCAGCTAGCCCGCACGCCGGTGTGTTATCGGCGGGGCCGCCCGCGTCGTAGACGACATGCGTCCCTGTGTTCTTGAAACGGGTGGTATCCGATTCAACGACATACCAACTGAATAGCGGGAAGATCTCGTTGAAGCCCGCGTTGCCTAGCAGGTCGGTGTTGTTGAAGTTGGAGAAGCTGCCATCGCGGAACCGGATGTTCGTCGGAACCAGGGTGAGTCCAGGTTCGGTGCCATCCTGTTCTTGGATACCATTGTGGTTGCTGTCAATAAAGGATTTGGTGTAGATATTCGCCTGCCACTGGTTCATGGCAATCTGACCCAGATTGCAGGATGTCGCTGTAGACCCTGTCCCCGGGCAGAAGGGAGGAGTTGTGCTACCCAGCCGGACGGGCGTTGAAAGGCCATCCACGAGCATGTCGTTCCACTGGTCGAATACAGTGATTCTCCAATCCCCATCGGGAAGACCCGAGATGGTGAACGTTCCATCGCCGCTGCACTTGGTGAACGCGAAGTCCTCGCCGTCGGGATCTCCAATGCTCACGAAGCACTGTGTAAACGCGAAGCTGCTGTTGTCGCCGCTGCTGTAAAGTCTCTCATCCGGAGTGCGGCTCATACGTTCAGTGGTGACCAAGCCCGTCACGGTATTGCCGCACGGGATAGGTGTGCCGGTGCCGAGTATAGCGTCGCTGCCATTGCAGACCGCCGCCAAGCGGCCTTGGATCGTCTTCGGGTTGGCAAAGCCGATGGTCACATGGTATCCCGCCGGCCCAAACTCCTGGAAGAAGCTCGGCTCGCCGACCCGGAGGAAAGAATCGTGGGCCTTCTGGCCGTCCAGTGTGTTGGTTTGGAGCCACTCTTCGCCATTTGCAATCCGGTCGGCCCCCGGCGTGGCCACTACACCGTACCTTCCAGGCATCAGGTTGGCAACGATGGCCTGGCCCGCCAATGGGGATAGAACTGTGCCACCCGCTTCGTACTTCGGGCAGGTCAAAATCGTGCCCGAGATACCGGTTTGGGTCACGTCATTCGTGCCAATCCGTGCAATGGGCGAAGTCGGGCAGGCATCCCGCCCCGTAGCCGGATCGATCGTTCCTGCCAAGCTGTTTACCAACGGCTGGTTGAACATGTCGTACGTCATCTGTCCGGTCGCATCACCGGTGCCGCCGGCATCGTCAAAGAGGATGATGTTAAAGCCGCCGAGGCCTGGCTCGTTGGTCGCCAGCACGTCGATTCCGCCACCGGCGTCCTGCTCGCCGTTCAACGGGAAGTCATCCTCGAACACAAACACGGAGAGTTTCGAGGGTGGGAACGGATCGGGTTGCACATAGATAGTGACGACCGTCTGCCCGGCGGCTATCGGAGCGCCGCCCATCCCGTGGCCGCAGGCGGCTGCAGTCGTGGCATGCGACACACCATGAGTGCAGTCAGCCGTCAAGTTTGCGTGACTAAACGGGTTGCCCGCGTCGCCCGGCAGGACTGAAATGTAGTAGCGTTTGGTCGGATCCAGATGGACCTTGCTGGGATCGATGGGCGTCTGCTGCGAAGCAGAGGTTCTGCAAACGCCATCGCCAACATCGCAAACTGTGGGCACGTGGGTGCCCGCAGTCGGACTGCAACCAGCCGGGACACCAGGAGACGTGCAGGGGGTGCCTGCATCGAAAACAGTCTGGCCCGACTCGCAGGCCACAACGGTACTCCCCGATCCGATGCAACCCGTCGCCACGATCGGCATGTAGCTGGTGTGGAAATTGGTCCCAAAGGTTGGAACAATTCCGCTGGCCGCGGTCGGGCAACCCACCGCCGGAGGATTCGATGCGCAATTGGGGTCCACATAGAAGCTGCGGTCCTCCTCAATGATCCATCGATAGTCGGTGACTGGTGTCTTGTCTTGGCCGTCTATGACCGTCACGCTAAGACCGGTCGCCGCCGGGAAGGTCAGCGTCACGGTCGCGGCTGTGGCACCCGAAGTTCCCTGTGAGTTCTGCGCCCTGAAGGTAAAGGCGTAGGTGCCCGCCCCAGAGACAGTCGCGTTCAGGCCGCCGTTCGGATCGACACTCACCGTCCCTGAGGGGGACAGGCTTCCCGAGACAGAGGCGGCGTTGACTGTCAGCGGATAGCCCGCCGCGTCTTTGCAGCCAGCGAGGATGCCCCGGGGTTTGATGCTCAAGGTGGTTGCCACCGTCGACGAGAAAGCTGAATTAGGACAGGTAATGCCGCCGGCCGTCTCGATCAACGCCGGTCCCAATGTCACCGTAGCGGTTGGCCCGGAACATATCCCTGCCGTAACGGTCCCGTTCGCGCAGTAGGTAAAGGAGTCTGACGAAGTTCCGGTGCCGGCCGTGTAAGTAAACGTGCCGTCACGATTCAAGGTGACAGCGCCGCCAGTCGGCGGCGCAAGTAGCGTTACGCCGTAGACGTTCACGTCATTGGCGATCACACCCTTGCCTGGGTCCGACACAGTGACCGTGTGGCCCGCAATCACGGAGTTGTAGGTATCAGCGTTGGCTATCGCGGTTCCGATCACACCGGCGGCCGGGAGTCCGGCGCCATTGACGCCTATATAAGCCAACATGCCGGAGTCGCGCGCAGTAGCGTTGCTAGACAGGCTTAACTGACGGTCGAACACCGGAAGGGCTGTCCCACCGGCGGCAGGCACATTGATCATCACATCATACGTCTTGCCAGCAGCCATAAATACTTCGCTCTGCACACGGGGAACGCCCGGTAGGGGATTGCCGTCTTCCGCGATCAGCGAGAATCCTGCAGGAGCAGTTCCACCCGTAGGCGCCAGGCCTGTTTGCGATCCGACGATCGAAGGAACGTGCATGCGCAAGCCGGCATTCACCAAGCGCACCAAAACAGTTCCGGTGGTGCCCGCCGCTACGCCTGTGACGGCAGAAGTCGCGAACAACGAGGGATTGGTGGTCGCGGTGCTGGCCTTGTTAAACGCGACTCCGTTGAAAAGGTAATACAACGGCGTGTAGTTCACCGCCGGCGGATAGCAAGTTTGATAGGGAGTCAGCGAAGTGGGCAGCGTGCGGGGATTGCCGCAGCCACCCGGCAGGCCGGACCACACCCTGGTCTCGCTGAAACCAGCAGTGTTAACCGCAGCATTGACGGCGGTGTTTTGGACTGAATCGATTTCGCTCAGAAGCAGCGGAACATCGGCGTTGTAGGTCACGGCTGGAGTTGTGCCGACAGCCGGATAGGCTGTGCCGGCCACTCCTGCTGCCGGGGCGGTGGTGACCACCAGTATTCCATACAGACCCATTGGACCCTGGATGGACGGGTGCGTGCCGGATTCAATCAGGTACGTGCCCGGCCTAAGGGGGCTCGTCGCCGTGCCAAATACCAGTGTCCCTGTCGTTCCCGCCGCTACTTCCGTGGAGAATGACTGCACACGAGAACCCTGTGCCGGCGGCGTACCCACTCCTACTGGCGGGGTACCTGGTGGTGTCCCGGCGATGGGCCAAGTAACTGGCTGCGCGTTGGAGTGGTCGGGACTCACCGTCGAGGTCGCCGTCGTCCCGAGACCGCCACCCAACTGGCCCACGATCACCAATGAAGTGGGCAAACTATTCGCGCCAAAGGCGAGACTATTGGTGAGGCTGATCGTAAGGGTCTGTCCCGTAGGAACGGTAATCACGACGGGAGACCAACCGGCGGGCGTAGTGGCGGTCGCGAGCGGCGCGTTCGGATTCAACGGGCGGCAGGTTGCGGTGGCGCCAACCACGGCCGTGCCGCAATTGTAGCCCCACATTGGGACTGTAGTGCCGTCAGGGAGCGTTGTGGTCGTCGGCGCCGCAGTCAGACTGATCGTCTGCTGGCCGAAGGCCACGACCGCCGCGAACGGAAGTATGCAGACTACTCGTACCGCGGCTTTCAAGATAGCTTTGATATTGTTCGTTCGCATCGTCATCCCTCGTCGTCAGTTTGACTCGTCCAACTACATAGACTCGTCGATCACAAATTCCCGGGAATCGACCAACATCATCATCAGCATTCCACCGGGGAATATATTGTTGGTAGTGATCTCGCGCTCGTTATGCGAGTGCCACATGAAGGCGAAGCCGGCTTCGGTGGTGGGTGAATTCGCGATCGTGCCCGACGGCGGAGTTGTGCCAGTAGGCCCGGTCGCACGGACGGTCGCATCCGGACCAAGGTAGGGACTGCCGCCATACCAGGCGCCGTTCGTGAAGAGGTTCGCATCGGGCAGAGTTGTAGGTCCGCCGCGTGCCACATCGCCAAACGGAGCAGCTTGAACTGGTTTATTGTGGTCCTGGCACCATTCGAAATAGTTGATCGCCGTGGGAGCGCCAGTGTTGTAGCCGTTCGCATCCGGAGTGCAAGGAAGCTTGGCAGTGGGGTCGGGAGAAGCCGGATTGTGACCGTACGCATCCCAGTTCAG
>Ga0137418_10003122_pt1 | contig 15216 bp, 16 predicted proteins | sample CZODoug3_1_2_16f_FD_122242 | JGI IMG/M metagenome (GOLD analysis project Ga0137418, IMG submission 122242) | Vadose zone soil fungal communities from Angelo Coast Range Reserve, California, USA - CZODoug3_1_2_16fungal (Hybrid Assembly) | ecosystem: Environmental > Terrestrial > Soil > Vadose... | reverse complement strand
TCATTGTCGGACGATTGTTGAATGAACTGGACTATGCCGTATCCATGGAGGTCGCGCAGCGACAGCGTCCGCAGAATTAACATGTCCAGTGAACCGGGCAACGAATCGTTCTTTTGCGCCTTGCGTCCCATACCAAGAATTCTTAGCTTACGGCGACGAGATTACGCGAGTCAAGTTCAGATTGGCGAGCCCCCGCGCCGCAAGCCGACCGAGGCTTCGTTCAAGTCGCGGACAAGTGGAATCATGGTGTTGTTCGACATTGGTTGACTACGGTTAGCCGCATCAATCTTGGTTTGGCCGGTCGTAGACCTCAACGAAGATGGGTCTAAGCGTGCCTGCGTACCATTCCTCGAAAGTAGAAAAAACTCCAGTCTCGTGGAAACCGTCGTCCAGGCTCACAAACTTTTGGTCAGCCAACCGAATCGCTGATAAAAAAGTGCCGCTGTGAAATAGCAAATACGAAGCGGGCATACCATTCTGAATGCGAAACTGGGTGGCAGATTCTATATCGTCGCCCTGGAGAAATCCGGGATAGCTGCTTGGGATTCGTGTGGGGCGCAGCATCGTCTCAGAGTCATCAAAAAGATCGCCGCCACCCGTTTGACACCAAAATTACTTCCGACTTGCTCGTCATCCGAGAGCCAGCCATGAGTTCACGCAAACCGATGCAATCGGGAGTTAGTCCGCATTTAGCGCAGGCGTGGGGGCCGAGGCAGTAAGAGGGATGGCCAGCATTCGTGTTTGATGCAGGCTATTTGATCGATACGAGCATCTTGGCCAGAAATTCGTTCAGAGCGTCACCGCCTCGAATCCACCGCACGACCGCGACGATGTCGTTGTCCCAGTCGATGTAGACGATATTGTTCCCGTTGCCCACAAAATAGACTGCCGACTCGGGCGCCGCCGGCAGCGGCTTTCTGGAAGTGTTCAGGAACCAGTTCGCGAAACCATAGTCCGCGTTCGCTGGCCCCGGGGTCCGCGCCATTTGAATCCACTTTTCCGAGACGATTGCGCGGCCCTTCCATTTGCCGTCGCGCAAGAACAGATACCCAAACCGTGCCATGTCGTAGGCGTTGATGAACATCCCGCCGCCCCAGTGGCCGCCACCTGTGACCGACTGGATCCTCTGGCCATCAATCTCGACCCATGAATTGTCGTATCCGTACCAGCGCCAGGTCGATGAGGCGCCGATTGGCTCCATGACTTCTTCGCGCAGCACATCCTGCAGCGGCCGCCGCCAAACATTGAGCGCCGCGAGGGCAAGCACGTGCACGCGGACGTCGTTGTACTTGTAGTGCGTACCCGGCTCCCAGAGCTTCCGGTTCGGCCAGTCGGATGGTTTCTCACCTTCGGGCCGATCTGCCCAGTCCGGCTTGCCCCAGAGAGTTCCTTGCCAGTCGCTGGTCTGCCGCAGCAGGTGGTCCCACTTGATCTTCTGATTGTGCGGTGCTTCAAACAGATCGACGCCCGGCGGCATGTAATCGCCCGCGTAATCATTCACGTCGTGAATCAGGCCGCGCTGCCAAGCTAGGCCGACGACGGTCGTGAGGAATGTCTTTGTGACGCTGAAGGTCATGTCCACGCGCTTCGGGTCGCCCCACTCGGCGACGATGTAGCCATGGCGCAAGATGAGGCCGTTAGCTGCGCCGCGGACTCTCACGGAACCGATCGGAGTGTCAAATGGCTCAGTGGCTCCCATTGTCGTCGCAAGGTAAAGCGCCAAGTCTTTCGTCGCCGGATTCTCACTCGCAATTGCATGCTTCACGGCTTCATCTAGCCGTCCAGCATCCATGCCGACCCCCTCCGGCTTTTTATGCTGCCAGTCGAATCGATCGGGGAAATATGATGGAGCCAGCTGTGCTGCTGCTGACGGGTTCTGGACTGCCGAACCGGCACGCTGTGCCACCAGCACGGACGAGGAAGTAGCGAGTAGGTACGCGCCCACTAAAGCGGCGGCAACGCGGGGCATAGTGTTCCTCCTTCGTTGGTGACGTTGCCAGTAATCTCCGGAGCCTAGTCATCCGTTCTAACCGGAATTTACGATTTGGACCTCTAGCTTGCGCATCATACTCTTCCCCTGAACTCGACGCACCGGATTGCCACCAGAACAGGCCTCAGCGAGAACAGCGGAGTTCCGACGAACGCGCATCTCGTCAGTGCTTGATTTCCTGACGAGAACTACCCGGGACCTATGGACGGTAAGGCCGCTATCGCATGACTCCAAGAGTAGCCCCCTTCGCTATAATCACAATCCTCCGGAAGCGACGTTGCTAGAGTCAAGCCAAGCGGGGCCCTGGGAGGAACTGGATGTCAGATATGAATGACAGAGTAGCTCTGATTACCGGAGCGAGCAGTGGGATTGGCCGGGCGACAGGTGAGGCCTTCGCGGCGCGAGGCGTCAAGGTAGTTCTTGCTGCGCGGCGCGAACATGAGTTGGCGACGCTCACGAGTGCGATAGAGTCTCGGGGAGGGAAAGCCAGCTTTGTGGTCACGGATGTCACAATCGCCAAGGATGTCGAACGGATGGTGGCACATGCGATGGAGACATTTGGCCGGTTGGACTACGCGGTGAACAACGCCGGCATCGAGGGGAAGTTGGCGGGCATCACGGATCTACCTGAGCAGGAATGGGATCGAGTTCTCGACACGAACCTGAAGGGGACCTTTCTGTGTCTGAAGTACGAGGCGCGAGCGATGCTTGCGGGCGGACATGGCGGTGCGATCGTCAACGTCGGTTCTGTTAACTCCTTCCTCGGCTTCCCCACCGGCTCGGCGTACGTCTCCTCGAAACACGGGCAAATCGGGCTGACGACGAGCGTTTCCGCGGAGCTGGCGCCGCAGGGGATCCGGGTCAACCTCGTGTGTCCCGGATTCATCGATACGCCGATGCATCAACGGGCCCGGGGCATCGTCGGCGACGACTTGTATGACAAGGTTCTCATACCACGTGTTCATACGAGGCGCGCAGGCCGCCCGGAGGAGATCGCCCAAACTATAGTCTTCCTGTGCTCGGACGAGGCTAGCTACATCTCGGGAACCACGCTGACACCCGATGGAGGGTTCACTCTGACGATCTGACTTGGATTATTTTGCGGGCATCAGTCCGGTTCGTGGATCTTTGAAGGGGAAGTTTGATGAAAGCGTCTGCATTATTTGACTTAACCGGTCGGGTGGCTGTCGTGACTGGTGGTAATGGCGGAATTGGTCGGAGCATTGCGCTCGGACTGGCCGAAGCCGGAGCTGCCGTCGCGGTATTTGGACGAAACGACGAAAAGAACCAGCGGGTGCTTTCCGAATTGAAGGCAATCGGGGTTCCATCGGTCGCTGTGAAGGTTGATGTGAGCAATCGCGCGGGATTGCAGCCCGCGCTTAACAGGGTCGAGAGCGAGCTCGGTGGCATCGGCATCCTGGTAAATAATGCGGGCAACGTTTCGCTGAGCGGCGGTGTGTTGCGCGAAAAACCTGAAGATTGGGACGCTGTCATCGAGACGCAACTCAATGCAGTTTTCCTTCTTTCGAAGCTCGCTGCCACATCGATGCTTAGTCATAAAGGTGGAAAGATTATTAACATTGGCAGTATGTACTCGTTTTTTGGATCTGGGCTCGTCCCCTCTTATAGCGCAGCCAAAGGAGCGATTATCCAACTGACCAAGTCAATGGCCATTGAGCTCGCCCCGCACAACATTCAAGTCAATGCGATCGCGCCAGGGTGGATCGAAACCGAGATGACGGCACCGGTACGTACGATGCCCTTGAACGACGAAATTCTTGCGCGGACCCCCGCCGGTCGATGGGGTCAACCGGAAGAACTTGCCGGAACAGCTGTGTACTTGGCCTCGCGGGCTTCGAACTTCGTTACCGGTACTACAATTCGTGTCGATGGCGGTTATGCGATCCGATGACATTTTCCGAACGACAATGCCGGATTTACTGGTGGCAAGAGCGTTTCAGTACGAATCTTGAAACCTACCGACCTCTTCTAGATTTTGAATATTGTCGATGATTCAATCTTACTTGCCTTGTTTACGAGGGTCTTGTGTGGCATCCACGTACTCAGTCGAAGACGGACCGAAACCAGTGATCTGAACGACAACCGCTTCATCACCGGTCTCTGCGAAGTGATTCCGAGAGGGCGGTTCGGTGTAGAAACTGCCTGGCGGCAGGGCTTTTAGCTTCGCCTCGTCAAACTTATCGCCATACCCGAAATGCCATGTGCCGGAGATCACCGTCGCAACCCTGTCATCGCGATGAGAATGCGATGCGATGCGTGTGTGCGCCGGCACACGAAGCATGATGGTGTATAAGCCAGCCTGATCTGGATTGCCTTTCAGAACAACGGTCTCGATCCCGCCGATACCGGAGCTTCCAGTGCCCGGATTGCCTCGTTGCGGAAACTTGTACTCCGCGGGGGTGAAGCGTTCTTCGTTTGAGTCGCCGTTAGCACTGCTTTCTACTGTCGGAGCTCCTGGCGGACCATCAATAAATTTACGAATCAGGGCCACGGTGTAAGCGGGTCGCTCTTCCATCAGCCAATGTCCTGAGCCTGCGACGACCTCCTCCTGCACGTTGGTCGCTACATGGCGCATGATTACAGCCTGAAGGGGACCGAAGGACTTCTCTCCACCTACCGCCATCACGGGCATAGTCAGCTTCGTTTGCGCGAAGACCTTATTGTCTTTCGCATCCTGGGAGAATGCGGCAAACTGCGCGAACCCGGCCCGCATTCCCCCTGGTTGCGCGTAAGTGGCGGCAAAAAAATTTCTGGTGGCCTCGTCAGGTTTACCCGGATCGCCGGTAAAGTCATTCCATATCCGGTCAAAGTAGATACGCTCCCGGCCTGCCACCAGCCGTTCCGCATCCGGTCCATGAAAGTTGAAGTGCCAAACTCCGGGATTTTGGAGAATCTCGCTCCAGGGATCAATCCCAGGAATTGGTGCGTCCATAACAACCAACCTCTCAACCTTATCGGGGTAAGTCGCGGCGTAGGCGTATGCGACCATATTGCCGATGTCGTGAGCAACAACAAATGTCTTGTCGTATCCCAACGAGGTCACAACAGCGCGCATATCCTTGGCCTGAGTCTTCTTGTCGTAGCCGTTGGCAGGCTTAGAGGATCGCCCAATGCCGCGGAGGTCCGGCACCACTACCGTATGGTCCTTCATGAGATCTGCGGCCAGAGGAGCCCACGAATCGCTGTTTTCCGCGTACCCATGGATGAGGACTACAACTGGGCCGATTCCTCCCCAACGCACAAAAATATCTCCCCCTTCCGGGCTGTGTATCGTCTTTGCCTGAAAGCTAGACGGCAAAGAGGGCTGACCTTGACTTAAGACTGCTGCCAAGGTGAAAAGCGTTAGGGCAAGGAAACGTCGAATCATTGATATCTCCGTATTCGCTAACGATCGGGTTATTCGGGGTGAGCGAGTGGAACTCCGCGTGGCATTACGGATTGTAGACCACACAGTTCATCACGTGAAGCAGGTGGCGGAAGTCACACCCCTCTCCCAGGCAAGAAACAACACTCCAATAAGGGAATAAGGGAATGTAAAGACTAAACGCATTGACTCAACCCATCGGTAACGGGAAGTCGGCAACCCTTATCGTACGGGATTATGGTAGGGCTTCCCATCATTCGGGAGGATCCGAAAGGGAGTCTAATACGGATTCACCGCGAGACCGCCGGTCCGCGATGCCTCACGGATTCGGTCAATCAGCGGTGCCGGGCAACGGCATGGCTGAAGTCGGGGGCCACATCTTTCGCCCGTGCCGATTGCCAAGATCGATCTTTCCCGTAGCCCTTCAGCGGTGGAGGAAGAAATACATCATCGCGGCGATGATGAGCAATGCCAGCAGGAAGCGGAAGATGGTCCAACTGCCACTCGTCTCGGGAGTGATTGGGGAGTTGTTGATCGCGTCGCCGACGCTGCCGAAGCTCGCGTTTGCTGTTTTCGTGTCACCCAATTTCGCATCTTCTATCGTGGCGTCATCGGCTTGAATCGAGTCGGCGGGCGGGAGATCTCGCGCCATGCCGAGGCTCAACGTGTGCGAGCCTGCGTTTACAGTGAAGCCCGTCTTTCGGTTCACGAACACTTTGATATCCCCTGAGCCCTGCGCGGCGAGCGCCTGCGACAGCTCGGGCATGAAGTGTTTTCCCACAAAGGCGATGAGCTTTTCTGCGAAGTGGCTCTCGATCTCTTCATGCGTGGCTCCCTCGATCGGCTGTGCGTTAGGATCCGCAGAATGGATGGCGAAGCCGCCCCCGGGCTTGCGCTCGATATGGAAGGCGAATTTGAGTTGCTGATTTTCGAGCGGGAGCTTCAGGCCCGGGAATTCCGACGCTAGGCCGGCAGCGATGTTTGCCTGGATCTTTCGTTGCAGTTGCTCGCGCGTGGTGGCCTCGAGCGGCGGGACTGTGGGATCGGTGGCGTGAGCGATGAATCCGCCTTCGGGCTTGGGCTCGATGCGATAGGTGAAATGCGTGATTAGGCGTTTGAGTTCCATGTGGCGCGATTGTAGCGCGATTTTGAAGGCTGATCCTGATTACGTCGGTACTCCTTCTCGCACGCAAGAGCCGTGATTCCAACTCTTCGAAAGGCGTTTCAGATCAATTTCTTGAACTGGTTAGGTCGCCAGGGGTTTGCCCACCGGAAGGAGTCCGCCTACGCGGGCCCTCATGGGCGGTCAACTTTCGAATAGCCCGAACCCGGGAACAAATGGTGCAAGGGGGCGGCTCATCACTGCACAAATGGGGTTTAAAGGACAGAGTTTCTGAGCTTGCTCCCTATTTCCGCCCGCTTCGCAGAATGATCGGTATAATGTCGCGTCCACAGGAGCTTGCTACCAAGGTGATGCGCGCCTTTGCCGAGTCACCCATCTGGTCTGTTCTAAAGCGGTTAACGATGGGGCTCGCGTTGATCGCCCTGCTCTCGTCGATCTTGCTCATTTCCGACTTGGCACATCGCGGGGCGACTTCCGCAGCCAATGCAGGCGCAGGCGGCCGAAAATTCAAAGCCGCGATCGTGTATTACGCCCATAGTGTTAGTAACGAGTTTTGCGTGAATGGCCTCCTCGACGGACTCAAAGCCAGTGGTCTCGAACAAGGGAAAAACCTGGAAATTGTGCGGGCAGACGCGCAAGGGGAGATGATCAACATCCCTGCCATTCTTCAGAACTACGACAGCTCCGATGTCGACCTGATTATGACCATCTCGACGCCATGCCTTGCCGGCGCGTGCAACAACCTGAAGCACAAGAAGGTGGTTTTCACTTGCGTGAGCGATCCGATTGCGGCGGGAGCGGGGAAGAGCCGTTTTGACCATTCTCCTTTCGTGACTGGTGTCGGCAGTTTCCCGCCCGTCAGTCACATGTTGGATTTCATGCAGAAACTGGTGCCGGGATTGCGCGCGGTTGGAACCATGTACAACCCGGCGGAGGCCAATTCGGTGAAAGAACAGGCGGTCGCTCGTGAAGTATTTCAGAAGCGCGGCATCAGGCTGGAACAGATCGCGGTCAGCGGATCGAACGAAGTCCTGCAAGCGGTGCAGATTCTGGCTGGCCGCGACATCCAAGTGGTGTGGTTGCCGGCCGACAATACGGGGATTCAGGGGTATGAAGGTGCAGTGAAGGGCGCGAAGGATGCGCGACTTCCCCTGATTACAGACATCTGCTCGGCGCTGTCCCGCGGTGGCCTGGCATGTCTAGGTGTGGGTATGCAGTACTCCTCGTTGCTCGCCGGAAAAATGGCAGGCCGGGTTTTGCTCGGCGAGAATCCGAAAGACATGCCCATCGAAGAAGTAGCCGTGGAGGAAATGTCGATCAGCCGAGGCAATGCGGCGGAGTTGGGTATCTCCATTCCCGCGGAGTTCGGGCGGAGCGTGCGCCCGTAGGCCAGCCATGGAAATCGTCACACAACAACTCGGCGACGCACTCGAAGTGAAGGTGAGGGGGCGCCTCGACAATTATTGGACCGAACACTTACGCACCAACCTGGAGGAGTTCATCCGGGGAGGCGCGCACGTTATCCGGCTGAACCTGTCCGAGGTTTCGTACCTAAGTTCCGCCGGCGTGGGCCTATTGGTGCAGATTCATCGGCAACTCAAGGAGATTGGTGGCACGCTGATCATCGCGAGCCCTTCCGACCGAGTCAAACAGGTCTTGGATCTTTGCAAGCTGTCGCCCATCCTGTTGACCAACCAAGCCACGGCGACACCTGTGGTGCACAAGCCGGAAACACGCCGCTTTACCTCGGCTTCCGCAGAGTGCGAGGTGTCGAAATGCTCTTCGCAACAGCCATTAACCATCGAGCTCATCGGAGATCCGGGATTACTCAAGTCGTGCCGCTTCGGTCCCAAAGATTGCCAAACGCTAAAGTTTCCACCGCCGACGTTCGGGCTCGGTCTCGGGGCTTTCGGCCACAGCTTCGAGGATGTGCAGTCGAGGTTTGGGGAGTTCCTTGCGGTAGGCGGATCCGCCGCGTATCTCCCGACGGACGGGACCAATGTTCCGGACTTCATGGTTTCCAGCGGAGATCTCGTGCCAGAGGTGAATGTCCTCTACGCCCTGCGATGCGAGGGCGAATTCGCCGACCTGTTGCGGTTCGAAGCCGTCAGTGTTGATAGCCCCGTCGTGCTCTCGGAGTTGGTGGCCACGGCATTGCAGATTTCCGGCGCGTCGGCGGTCGGAATGGTGATTGTGGCGGAATCGGCTGGACTGGTGGGAGCCGCTCTTCGTCGCTCGCCCGCTATGGCTGCCGTCGCAAACGCTTCACTATTCCAGTATCCCGAGGTTCGCAGCTGGTTGTCGTTCTCGACGGAACGGCTCTATTCGCGCTCGCTAGCGTTGATTTCAGGTGTGGCGGCCAGTTCCGCCGGCAATCGCTTGGCCCCTATGCTGCGGCGGATGGGAAAGGAAGCATCGCCCATGGGGCACTTTCACGCCGCGGCATTTTCCTATCGCCCCCTCAAGAAGGGAGACTTCGATCTGAAAGCAACAGTCTCGACGTTGTTCGCGACCGAGACCTTGCAGGGGGTGCTCCACCTCCTGACCGATGACCGTGAAGCCGCAGGGCCACAGCAAAGCGAGTTTGTCCGTGGCGCATGTTGGATCGGGGCAGTGTCCGAAAAGAAATGAAACGGGAACGCATATGAGTCTTCTGGTTGGCACGTTCACCATAGGTTTCATCCTGTCATTGCTCGCTTTGGGCGTGTTCATCAGCTTCCGTATCTTCGCCTTTCCGGATATCACAGCCGACGGGTCGGTCACGCTTGGCGCGTCCGTCGCTGCGACGCTGCTGGTCCACGGGGTGACGCCGCCGATCGCATCCCTCGCGGCCTTTGGCGCGGGCATGCTTGCTGGCGCTTGCACGGGCACGCTGCACACGCGGTTCAAAATCAACCCGCTGCTTTCGGGCATCCTGGTGATGACAGCGCTGTATTCCATCAATCTTCATGTCATGGGCAGCAGCAATGTTCCGCTGCTGTCCGTGAAAACGCTGGCCACGCAATCGGAGGGCATCGGCTTAAAGCTGATGCGCGGAGCCACGAGTTTCGATCTCCTCGGCTGGGACGTCAGTGTGCGCGATGCATCGGTGCTGGGTGCGATTTTTTTATCCGTCCTCCTAACCGGCACCTTGCTGTATTGGTTTTTACGTACGAACCTCGGCATGGCGATGCGGGCCACCGGAGACAACGTGCAGATGATTCGAGCTCTGGGAGTGAATGACGGGAACATGATCGTGTTCGGATTGGCGATCTCGAACGGCTTCGTGGCGCTGTCCGGAGCATTGTTGGCGCAATACCAGGGCTTCGCGGACGTGGGCATGGGAATCGGAATGGTGGTGTGGGGACTGGCCAGCGTCATCATCGGAGAGGCGCTGGTGGGAACGAATCAGCTGGGCTCAACGATTGTGGGGACGGTCATGGGGTCGGTGTTGTTCCGATTGATGGTGGCGGTGGCATTGCGCTGGGGCCTCAGCCCCAATGACCTGAAATTGATTACGGCCGCATTTGTGTTCGTGGCCCTGATTGTTCCGCAGTTCATCCGAAAAGGCCGGATCCGGAGTGCACATGCTTGATATCCGGGCGGTCTCAAAGACGTTTAATCCCGGCACGCCGAATGAGGTGCATTCGCTGCGCGGCGTCAACCTGGAACTGACTGCGGGATCATGGGTCATCATCATCGGAACCAATGGCTCGGGGAAATCCACGCTGTTGAATGCTGTCGCCGGAACATTTTTTGTGGACGAAGGCAGCATTCGACTGGCGGGACGGGACGTCACGCGATGGCCCGAGCATTCGCGTGCTGAGTTGATCGGACGCGTGTTTCAAAATCCGTTTAGCGGTACATCTCCGAGCCTCACCATCCAGGACAATCTGAGTCTTGCGGCTCTGCGCGGCCGGGGCCGTGGCCTCGGCTGGGGATTGAAAGGGTCGCTGGTGGCGAGAATGCGCGACGAGGTGAGTCGGTTGAACATGGGGCTCGAGGATCGGCTCCAGAACGCCATTGGGAGTCTTTCAGGAGGACAGCGACAGGCGCTGACGTTGTTGATGTCTACGTGGCTTCGGCCCGAACTCTTACTATTAGACGAGCACACGGCCGCCCTTGACCCCAAGAGTGCGGACCAGGTCATCGCGTTAACCGAGCACGTGGTTGCGCGCGACAAATTGACTACCTTAATGGTGACCCACTCGATGCACCAAGCGGCAAGCTTGGGAGACCGCCTGATCATGGTGCACCGTGGCCAGATCATTCACGATTTTCAGGGCGCCGAAAAGCGGCGGCTCAGGCCTGGCGACTTGCTGGCGCGCTTTGAAGAGGTGCGGCGCGCGGAGCAACTAGATGAGAGCGCAGCTGAGATGCTCGCCGAGAACTATGTTTGATTGCATTCAGTCCAGTCGCGACACACAGCCTGAACTGGTCGCAGATGATGTTGCCGCCTGTCAATTGACGACGCACGTTTTGCGGCGCAATAAGGCGTACAAGACAGGTAGTAAGCAGATCACCGCCGCCGCGACGTAAAACGCAACCGCAGGCACGGTGACAGAAGCTTCATACCGTTGGTCGAAGGCAAACGCGATGAGGGCAGCGCTTGTGCATAGAGCAATGATGATGGTCGAGTTGAGCTTTTTGAGCATGGTTCCTCCCGAAGAGACAATCGCACTGCCATTGTGGTCAGGCGTCAGTACTCCAGTCGCGCCGTCGCCGCAAATCTTACAGGTCGGCTCCGATCAATCTCAGCTTTTCGCTGAGTTCCTGAACCTGAAGGTGCCTTGAACGTGCCAGAATGGCACCCGTCACCACCATGGCGATCAGAGTGGATATGCCAGCACCCGTCTGGATCAGGTGAAGTCGCGCATGAACGGCAATTGCGGACGGCGAGGCGCTGATGCCGGCAAGCTTCGCCACGAAGAAGCCCACCACTGAGCCACAGGGGACGCCGGCATAGAGGCATCGCGCGACCAACAGATCGCTTTTTGCCCGCGCGATCATAGATTTCAATAGACTCACAGTATCCAAAGTGAGCGCATCTGAGCGGTTACATCGAGCGCGCCATCGCCAGACCATGCCGAGTACAAGACCAAGAATCCAGATCGCACTTAGCATGCCATGGGTGGTGACGCGTCCCGTGGCCTCCGCGACGATAAGTAGGAAGGAAGTGGCGCACATTATTGCAAATACGCTACGGTTGAGCCGCCGATGCAGCCGGTTCAGGCGCTGCAAATCCTGCACTAGGTGTTGCGTATCGGGCTTCGGTGTGGTTTGCCAAAGGGTGACCAGCGGATCATGTGGGGACATAGAAGTCATGAAGGATCTCCGAAGCTGAGCCGAATAACGGATTTGGCGCGGTGCAGCCGCACAGAGACGTTGCTTTCGCTTATGCCCAGCGCCAGGGCAATGTCTTTTACCGGCATGTCTTCGAGATAGAGACTTGCCACCGCTCTGAGATTTTCAGGCAGGCTCCGCACAGCCTCGATAAGGCGGGCCAGGCGCATGGCATGGCCCGTTGCTTCATCGGGAGGCGGGGCCGGATCGGGCAAGCTGTCGCTCAGCGGCTGGGCTTGCCGCACCAGAGCGCGCCGGACATGGGTGACGCAAATATTCTGCGCGATGCGGGCAATATAGCTTTTTAGCAGAGCCTGGTTATTCAAGCGTGGCAGCGCATGCCAGACGGCGATCCAAACATCCTGCACCAGATCATCGACCCTGTCGGGGTAGCGTTCATAAACGGTGGCGATACGACGCACCATGGCGGCATGGACTTCGACGATCTCCTCCAATTCGACCATACCGCTCACATCGCAGCTTTTTTCTCGAACTTTATCTCTTATAACAGTCGCTGATGACAGTCGCTGACCACGATACGATCTTACAAAGGAAACATGCAAAATCTTGGCAGAAGTACAAGAGCAAAGGGTACGGCTTGGCGGCCGTAGGACCCACGAAACGATTGCGAGAATAGCGAAGGCGAGGGTCACGACGACGTGCCACATGGCATCGCGGCGACGTGATCATTCACGGCGTTGTGCGTAAGGGCTCAACTTGCCTGATTTAGAGCTCGCGGTTGGGCCTCGCTGTTCGCCCGTTCACCTCTTGGCGACACCGCTGGCCAGTCTGCTCTCCACGCATCGGGAGCTGTGGCGTTCACGTATCTGATGCGTACCGGCATGGCTGCAAGCCGCTCAGAAAGCCGAGCTTCACTGCGAATCGGCCACCAGTCGTACAAGAAAATCTCGAGAGGGCGCCACATGGAAACCCAGCCACCGATCGTAAGGCTTTCGCGAACGATCTCGCCAATACGGCTGCCCTTCATCAAAGCAGCTAGAAAATCGCCCAATGCAATCGCCGACGCTAAAGCAACGAGCCCGATCACAAGGCTGGTCCGGCCCACACGGAACAATTCGCGCAGACGCCGCCCATATGCTTGAGCGCGTTGACTGAAGAACTCGTGAATCGCGTCGCGTAGCACAGCAGCCTCGTCGGGTAACCCGGCCTCCCGGTCGAGATCGACCACCAGAGCGAGCGCTGCGTCACGGGGCAGCTCCTTGGCCCAACCTACAATGAACTCCTCAGCTTTGGGGTCTAGGTCCTTGTCGCGAAACGGAGAAGGGTCGATGGCATTGAATAACTGCTTCAATTCGCCTACTTGCACCTCTATGACAGAGCACTTGGGAGGAATCGGGTCGCCGGCAGAGGCTTTGTCTTTAGTCCCGGAGGCGTTTGTCATTCCATTGGCTCGTCTTTACCAATCTTCTTGAGAGACCGCCTACCGCGGACGTGAAAGCAGTCCTTCATTTGTTCCTCCTGATCGAGCCAGAATACGCCATTGTGCCTGGCCGATGCACCAGTTCAGCGAGCAGGGCAGCTGGAATCTTTGTCCCTGACAAACCACCGCATTTATAGTTGCCGTGCGTGTGGGCTGAAACATCGCTGCCAGATTGGTACCCGGACGTCGGCCTGTCGGAGCTTTATTAGCGATTGCGGTGGATCACCGAAACACCTGCAGTGATCTGGGGGCTATGACGTTTTCACTTGATACAGTGCCGCTACGAAGAGTTGGCGGGAGCGACGGGACTCGAACCCGCGGCCGCCTGCCTGACTAGGCAACGACGCGATGTAACTGACTGATATCAACCGGCGTCGGCGGACGTCGTTAGATACAAAACGGAGCCGCACGTCACTTCTTATCGCCCCCCTTAGCGTCCCCAGAATTGAAGCCCCCAAATTCAATCAGCACAAGGGCCTTTGTCGTTACCGATCCGGTAATCCAGTAGTGCCGATTATTTCGTCAAGGCGAACCCCTAGGCGCTTCGAACTCGCGGCTTCACTCCGAAGATTTTACTTCCTTGAAGCTGAACTGCTTGTCGAGTTTATCGTACGGCTTACCGTCGACCTCGACATACGGGTAGACGAAGTAATTGAGCGCTGGACCATCCTGCTTAGGAGACAATGCGATGTCGCGGCCGGTGGATACCTGCACACGATTGGCGTCAACGCTGCCGAAGAAATAATCTTCTTTCTGCTTCGCTTTCCACGCTTCTGAGATGTCAACCGGGATCCAGCCGGTTTTGCGGGCATAGAACTCAGCCCAGCAGTGATAACCGGCGATATCTCCATTGTCCTTGTTTTCGGGTAGTGGAAAGCCGATGTCGAAGCGGGCCGGAATCCCGTCAACCCGCAGTATGCCGATGAACGGAGAATGGAAGTCGGTACAGTTGCCGCGCTTGGCGTCACAGGCCCACACCGCATCCCCGCGTCCCCAGCCTGAGCCCGTCTTGTCGTAGCGCATATTTGTGAAGAGGTAATCATAAGCAGCCTTGGCTTTTTCGACCGCGCCGCTCTGGGATCCGGTTACCTCGACCGCCAGCTCCTTGATCTTCCCGTCCGTAGGAATCAGATTGTCAGGCGCAATCAAACGGCTCATCGACGCGGACACGATGCTAGGCTTCTGATCTGTTCGCTTGAGTTGCGCGTAATCGCCCCGCGAGTATTCGCGGCGCGTGATCTTGTACTCGAGAGTGAACTCTGCTTTGCCCGGAGCAGAATTCTGGATCTCGGCATACATCATCCGATTGCCATACTCGGGCTCCTGCGTCATCCGCGTTTTAACCGGAGCCTTGACCGCCAGAACCCGCACAGTCTGATGCTGGTCAGTCTGCGGCACCGGAATCCAGACGCGCACTCGCTTCGCTCTGGAGGGAATATCCTTCACGGTGAAGTTGTAGGTGAAGCGAAAGGTGCGGGTGGGTGGGCTGAATTTCTGGGCATTCGCAGTGGCTTGGGCGGTCAACTGGCATGCCGGAAAAAAGAGCAGCAGCAACGACGAGAGAACTCGCAGCTTCACGGAGACCCTCCTTAATCGGCGGACATGGATCGAGATTCTACCAGCAGCCAACGCGAGCTGTCAGGGCTGCGGAGGAAGGCACTTTAGGATAATTCGTACCCATAGCTTCGTGGCGACAAGATTGAAGCCTGTCGAATATTTCCAACCTGGTATAGCATCCACTGGACGAGGTTCACCATGACAACGATCGCAACCTCACCGCGAAGTGAAGTAACCACAGTGGCCCACCCACCGCAAGCAGCAAACGGTCTGGCAATCGTGCGACTGACGATCGGCGCGATGTTCGTGTGGGTCTTTTTCGAGAATCTGGGGAAAGGCCTCTACACACCGGCGGGTTACGCGGGTCTGATCAATTACTACATCAAGGCGAGCCACTC
>Ga0137418_10003121_pt1 | contig 15217 bp, 12 predicted proteins | sample CZODoug3_1_2_16f_FD_122242 | JGI IMG/M metagenome (GOLD analysis project Ga0137418, IMG submission 122242) | Vadose zone soil fungal communities from Angelo Coast Range Reserve, California, USA - CZODoug3_1_2_16fungal (Hybrid Assembly) | ecosystem: Environmental > Terrestrial > Soil > Vadose... | reverse complement strand
GCCGCGCGGCGTGTCCATCTCTTCGTTCCAGAGCAGATAGGTGGGACACGAGGGAAGGCAGAAGCCGCAGTGGACGCAGGCGTCGATGAGCGCCATCGAGGGCTGGTCGGTGCCGCTGAAGGCTCGGCCGGGATCCGGGATCCGGGATCCGGGATCCGGGGTTCCAGGTTCGAGGTTCGCACTCACACGGGCCCCCTGCCGGCGTTCAGGATCCCGTGCGGATCGAGGGCGTGTTTCACGGACGCGCCGAGGGCGCCCGCATCCCCGAGCGGTCCCCACACGTCGAGCTGCTGCTTCACGGCCGCGTCGGCGCGCAGCACGACGACATGGCGGAAGACGTCGGTCCGCGAGCGCAGACGCTCGACGACGTTCCGCTGCACGCGCGGGTCGGCGTCCACGCGAAGCAGGCCGGAGCCGATCGCGGCGCGGCCGGTCAGCTCGATGCCGGTGACGCTGGCGCGCAGGTCGTCCACCAGCGCAAGCACCGCGCCGAGCGAGGCGGGCATCCACGCGAACTTGACGATCATTCCCGGCGACTGCCAGGGACTGCGCAGATGGGCGCGCCACAGGTCGGCCTCGGACTGCGCGGCGACGACCTCGCATGTCGCGCCGCCGGCGAGCGCGCGTGCCTGCCGGACGTGGGCGTTCAGGGCCACAGGAGTGGACTCGAACTTGAGCAGCAATCCATAGCCGCGCGACGTCCCGCTAAAGCCGGACGCTGCCGAGGATACAGCGCGAACCTCTATGGCCGAGGCTTCGAGCTGGCTGCTCGTGATCGCCGCGAGCGAGGCAATCAGCGCATCGGCGCCATCGAAGGTCGCCACGAGCGTGCTGGACGCGCCGGGCTGCGGCGACAGCTTGAACGTCGCGCTCACGATCGCCGCAAGGCTGCCGTGCGATCCGCTGATCAGCTTTCCCAGGTCGTAGCCGGCGACGTTCTTGACGACGTTGCCGCCGGCTTTGATCAGCCTGCCGTCGGTCAGCGCGAGCCGGATGCCGATGAGCAGATCGCGAGGCGTCCCGTAGCGATGACGGAGGGGACCGCTGTCGTTGGTCGCGATGGCCCCGCCGATCGTCGCCTCGTCGAACGCCGATTCAACCGGCAGCCATTGCCCGTGCCGTCCGAGCACGCGGTTCACCTCGTCGAGGCGCGCACCCGCCTGGACCGTCGCCGTCAAATCCGCGTGCTCGTGCGCGACGAGGGCCGTCAGCCGTTTTGTGCTCAGGACCATATCGACGGACGCAGGCGTGCGCCCCCAGCCCATCTTCGTGCCGCCGCCGCGAATGACGACGGACGAGCGCTGCTTCGCCGCGGACGCGAGCGTGGCGGCGACATCTTCGGCGGAGGAGGGCTCGATCGTCTCTCGCGGCAGGACGCCGTCGATCGATTCAGTCGCAACCATCAGAAACGTTCGCCCAGGCCTGCTTTCTCGATCGGGTGCGCGCGGTACGGCCCTGGAACCTCGCCGCAGAGCCGTGGCGTCGGGAAGATCTTGCCCGGGTTGCAGAGTCCCTTGGGATCGAACGCGCGGCGGACGGCCAGCATGACGTCGAGGTCGTCGTCCGTGAACATCTTCGGCATGTACTCGGCCTTGTCGGCGCCGATGCCGTGCTCGCCGGTCAGCGAGCCGCCCGCGTCGATGCAATACTGCAGGATTTCGGCGCCCACCTGCGCGGCGAGGTCGGACTGGCCGGGAATCTTCTCGTCGTAGCAGATGAGCGGGTGCAGGTTGCCGTCGCCGGCGTGGAACACGTTGCCGATGCGGAGGCCGCAGCGCGCCTCGAGCTGCCGGATGCGATCGAGCACCTCGGGCAGCTTCGTCCGCGGCACGACCCCGTCCTGCACGTAGTAGTTCGGCGTCACGCGCCCCATCGACGCGAAGGCGCCCTTCCGGCCCTTCCAGATGCGCGCGCGGTGTTCCTCGTCCTGCGCCACCTCGACGGTCGTCGCGCCCGCCCGATGGCAGATCTTCTCGACCTCGGCGAACTGCTCGCGCACCTCCGCGACGGGTCCGTCGAGCTCGACGATCAGGATGGCTTCCGCCGGTGGGAAATTGGGATGCACGGCCGCTTCGATCGCGACGAGCGACACGCCGTCCATGATCTCGACGGCCGCCGGGATGATCCCCGCGGCGATGATCTCCGAGACCGCCGTGCCGGCCGCCGGAATGTCGTCGTACGCCGCCAGCAGCGTCTGCACCGCTTCGGGCTTCCGCAGGATTCTGACCGTGACCTTCGTGACGACCGCGAGCGTGCCCTCGGATCCGATCAGCACGCCGAGCAGATCCGGTCCAGGTGCGTCCGCGATCGCGCTATCGAGCTGCACGAGGTCGCCATTCGAGAGCACCGCCTCCACGCCGAGCACGTGATGCACGGTGAAGCCGTACTTCAGGCAGTGCGCACCGCCGGAGTTTTCCGCGACGTTGCCGCCAATCGAGCACACCTGCTGGCTCGACGGATCGGGTGCGTAGTAGAACCCGTGCGGCGCCACCCGCCGCGTGATCTCGAGGTTCGTCACGCCGGGTTCGACCGTGACGCGCCGGTTCGGGATGTCGACGTCGAGGACGCGATTGAGCCGGGCGAGGCCGATGACGAGGCCTCCGGGAATCGGGAGCGCCCCGCCCGACAGGCCGCTGCCGTGGCCACGCGCCACGAACGGCACGTCCCGCCGATGGCAGAGCCGCACGGCCGCCTGCACGCCTTCCGCTGACGAAGGCAGGACGACGGCGGGAGGTGTGTGGCGGAGGTGCGGGAGGCCGTCGCATTCGTACGTCAGCAGCTCCAGCGGCTCCGTGACGACCGCATCGTCGCCACAGAGCCGCCGCAACTCGCTGACGAACGATGCGTCGATCAAGCGGCCACGCCCTCGGTGGACTCGAAGACGTCGTACACGTAGTCGTGCGCGGCGAGTGCCCGGCGCGCGGTGTCGCGCGAGCCGGAACCGGCCTGCGCCACGCTCTTGACGAGCTCCTCACGCGTGCGCGTGAAGATTGCGTCGAGGATCGCTTCGCGGTCGGCGGCGCTCTGCTCGACGAGCGACAGCAGCACGCGCGAGCCGTACTTGATCCACCGCTTCTGCGGGACGAGCTTGCCATCGGTGTCGTCCACGACCTGGCGCTTGAGAACCTGCAGCACGAGCTCCGCGTCGGTGTCTTCGTATTTCTGATTGAGCGTCTTGAACAGCTCCTTGACGGTCTCGCGCCGCTCGTCGATCAGCTTCACGAACAGCTGCGGCGTCACGCGCTCGCCCTTCTTCGAGTACCTGCCGTCGTCGGTCAGCTCCGCGCCGTGGAAGACGGTGAGATACAGGAAGTGCCAGAAGATCTCGTAGGTCGCCAGGTCGTTCATGAAGCGGTTGCCGGTCAGCGGATCGTCAATCGCCGCCGCGTTGTTGCCATGCAGCTGCTGGTACATGAACTCCGTCGCCATGTACATCGCGTACCGCATGCCGTCCTCGGTGGTCGGGCCATTCGGCCGCGCCAGCAGCTGCTGCCGCGCCTGCGGCGTCCAGAGCTTCTCGACCGTGAGATCCGATTCGGACAGCTCCATGGGCGAGATCCTGCCGTTCTTCAGCAGGCCGAGCGACTCGAGCCGCTCCTTCTCCTGCGGCGTGGCCTGATCGACGACGTGCTGGAGGTCGTTGAAGTCGGTGACGAGCGACTCGCGGCCGGCGGCGACGTAGTCGGGCGACACCGTGGCCACCCAGCTCTGACGGTAGGTGTCGTGCAGCGTGCCGTTGATGCGGAAGAGGCCCGTGAGGCGCTCGCGCAGCTTGTCGAACCAGATGTCGCGCAGCGCCTTGCCGTCGTTTTCCGGCGCGCGCGGGTTCTGCATCTGCGCGGCCATGCCGCCAATCGGCATCGCGCCCGCCAGCAGCGCCAGCAGCGCGTTGCGGCGTGTGTAGTACGACATCGACGGCTCCGTCATCGTCACGGCGGAGGGGTTCGGGAAGACCATCGACGGGTCGTGATGGAACATGTCCTCGCGGCTGTTGATGTAGTCCCAGCGGCCGACGTTGGGGCCGATCAGGTTCTCGCGCAGCACCCATTCGATGACTTCCTGCTGCAGCGCGAACTCGGCGCGCTCGTTCAGCGTCTTGATCTTGATCGTGCCGCGCGGCACGCCCATCGCCTCCTCGAGCGTTTTCAGGAGCGTCCCCACCAGCGTCGCTTCCTGCCACGACTCGAGCTTCGGGATGTAGTAGTAGATGCCCGAGCCGTTCTTCTTCTGCGACTCGTAGTTGTTCAGCGCGTGGATGACGAGGCCCGGAATGATGGCGGGCGTCTCCTGGCCGTCCACGAAGACCTGCCGGTTGCGGAGGTGCAGCCCCGCGACGCGGTGGAAGATCGTCGGCCACTGCTCCTTCGCCGCCTCGATCCGGTACGTGCGGTTCTTCTTCGGATGCTCGTAGGGCTTGCCGTCCCACTCGTGCGCGAGGATTTTCTTCAGGTTCGCCCACGCTTCGTACAGCTGCGCCTTGTAGTCGCCGCCGGCGTCCTCCCAGTCCCACATCCACTGTGACGCGCCGCTGTTGAGCGCCCCGAACGCCATGCCGAGATCGATCGAGGGGCCCGTGCCCTCCAGTCCCGGCTTCATCGTGTCGGCCGGGATCGGGACGCTCGAGGCGACGCGCCACGCCTTCGGCGTCTGGCGGCCGAAGAAGCCGTCGAGCATCCCCTGCCGGATGTCGCCGACCGTCGCGCGGTTGCCGTCCGGGTCGGAGACGTGCGTGGAGGCATCGAGGAAGTCGTACTGACCCTGCCGGCGGGCGACGCGGTCGTGCAGCTGGTGCCGTGCCTGCATGAGCGCCGCGAACTCGTCGCGGGTCGCGCGCGTCAGGCGCGCGATTAACGCCTCGACGCTCGCCTGGCGGCCGCCAATCGTCTTTGTGCCGAATAAATCCGGATATTTTTGGAGAATATCCGCGCGGACCGTTGCGGACGAGGACTCAGACACGTCAACCCTCCTGCCTGGGAAACGGAAACAACGAATTATATATGGCCGGGAAGGTCGGTGATGGCGTGCACGACGCGCGCGGCCGGGTAGCCGAGCTCTTCGGCCGGCTCCGCGGCCGATCGCTGAATCCAGAACGCGGTGAGCCCCGCGGACGCGGCGCCGGCGACGTCCCACCCGTTGGACGACACGAACCCGATCGCGCCGGCCGCCACGCCGAGACGCGCCGACGCCAGCGCGTAGACGCGCGGGCTCGGCTTGAACACCTTGACGTCGTCGACGCTGATGACCGCGTCGAGCAGGCCGTCGATGCCCGCGCTGCGCGTCGCGGACGCCAGCATCGGAGGCGCGCCGTTGGACAGGATCGCCAGGCTCAACCCCTGTGATTTGAGCTGCTCGAGCCCGGGCTTGACGTCGGGAAAGGCCTGCAGCGTCCGGTAGGCGTCCAACAGGCGCGCGCGCTTGTCCGCGGTCAGGTCGAGTTGCAGCGCACGCGCCGCATAGACGAGCGCGTCCTGCGTGACCTGCCAGAAGTCGGCGTAGCGGTCCATCATGCTGCGCAGCAGCGAATACTGCAGCTGCTTGCTGCGCCACATGACCGCGAGCGCGGTTCCGCTGCCGGGGAACAGCAGCTCGCACAGGGAGGTGACCGAGAGCACGTCGAACAGCGTGCCGTACGCATCGAAGACGAGGGCCTTCATGGGGGGATCCTACCGGGATCCGGGATTCGGGATCCGGGATCCGGGATCCGGCGAACTCAGTTGAATCGTACGTACTCGAAGTCGATCGGCTTGGTATGGATGCCGCGGCGCGGCGGCGCGATCCAGTTCGCGAACTTGCCCGGCTCGACGACGCGCCCCTGCATCATCGCCTGGACGAACGTGTAGTCGCCGGCGCTCGGCATCCACTCGTTGCGGCGCGCGTTCCAGGCGGCCTCGGTCATCACCTCGCCGTCCGGGCTGACGTGGTGGCCCGCGTAATTGCCGATCTCGCGATGGAAGCCCTTGTGCGGCAGCGTGAGCCGGAACGCGACGCCGTGCTTCTCGATCACCTTGTTCCACCGGTCGACGCCCGCCTGCACCTCGCCGATGTAGTCGTCGCGTAACCGCTCGTTCAGCGCGTTCAGCGCGGGAATCTCCTCCTCGATCACCCGGCCGTTCGACACGGTGCCGACCTTGTACGTCGCGTCGGTCAGCATGTGGTCGTCGTCGACCTTCGTTTCCTCGTAGCGCCCCTTCAGGCCCGTCGTGTAGTAGCTCGCGGCGTTCGACGACACGTCGCCGCCAAAGAGGTCGAGCGTGACGCTGTAGTGGAAATTCAGGTAGCGCTGAATGGTCTGCAGGTCGATGACGCCGAGCGCCCGCACCTGGTCGGGATTCTCCAGGCGGTTCTCCGCCATCACCTGGGCCGTCCGCTCGACGATCCGGCCGACGCCGGTCTCCCCCACGAACATGTGGTGCGCTTCCTCGGTGAGCATGAAGCGGCACGTGCGCGCGAGCGGATCGAAGCCCGATTCGGCCAGCGAGGAGAGCTGGAACTTGCCGTCGCGATCGGTGAAGAAGGTGAACATGTAGAACGCGAGCCAGTCGGGCGTCGGCTCGTTGAACGCGCCGAGGATGCGCGGGTTGTCCGCGTCGCCCGAGCGCCGATCGAGCAGCGCCTCCGCTTCTTCACGGCCGTCGCGCCCGAAGTAGCGGTGCAGCAGGTAGACCATCGCCCACAGGTGCCGCCCCTCTTCGACGTTCACCTGGTAGATGTTCCGCAGGTCGTACATCGACGGCGCGCACATGCCGAGCATCCGCTGCTGCTCGACCGACGCGGGCTCCGTGTCGCCCTGCGTGACGATGATGCGGCGGAGCATCGAGCGGTATTCGCCAGGCACGTCCTGCCAGGCAGGCTGTCCCTTATTGGCGCCGAAGTTCACCTCGCGGCCCTGCGTTGGCGGCACGAGAAAGATGCCCCACCGGTATTGCGGCATCTTCACGTAGTCGAACTGTGCCCAGCCTTCCGCGTCCACGCTGATCGCGGTGCGCAGGTAGACGTCGTAGTCGTGGCTTTCGTTGGGCCCCATGTCGTACCACCAGCCCATGTAGGCGGGCTGCCAGTGCTCGAGGGCCCGCTGCAGCACGCGGTCGCGCCCCAGATCGACGTTGTTCGGGATCTTGTCGATGTAGTCGATGTTGCTCGTCATACGCGTTCCCAGTCGAATTTCGGCTGCGCGCCGCTGCCGTACACCTTCAGCGCGCCCTTCTCGCCGGTCGCGTTCGGCCGGATGAAGATCCAGTTCTGCCACGCCGACAGCCGGCCGAAGATGCGCGTCGCCTGGTGTTCCGGCAGCGGAAACCGCAGGTTCGCCTCCATGCCCGTCAGCGCGTCCGGCGAGAGCGCCACGCGCGACTCCGTCGCCTGCCGCAACTCGTCGTCCCAGTCGAGCGCATCGGGCGCGTCGGTGACGAGGCCGAGAGACGACGCTTCGGCCGGACTGAAGGCGACCCCAATCTCCTCGCGAAGGCCGTCGATGACCGCCGCGTCGCCATAGAAGCGGGCCGCGAGCCGCGACTGGTCGCTCACCATCGGCAGCGCGCCGAAGTTCATCGGCGAGAGCATCAGCGACGCCGACGGCTCGCCTTCCTCGGTCTGCAGCATGTAGACGCGGTCGGAGGCGAGCGCCAGCTCGAGCAGCGTGCCGGCGAAGCACGAGCCCGGCGTCACGATGGCGAACATCGAACGCGACGAGACGTCGAGACGCGCGAAGGTGCGGCGCATCATGCCGAGCACTTCGCGGACGAACCAGTCGTCCTGGTGATCGAGGATGAACCGATCGATATCCGCGACGGCCTGCTGGTCGCCCGTCGTCTTGAAGAGCCAGAGCCCCAGCTCCAGCTCGTTGGTGCGCAGGCTCAGGATCGCGTCGTCGAGCTCGCGCGACATCTGCAGCGGCCACCAGTTCGCGCCTTCGGCCAGGACGCCCTCCACCGTAGGGCGGCCCTCCACCGTCGTAGGGCGGGTCCTTTCGGACCCGCCAGATGGTTCCGGAGACCGTACCGCGATCGTCGCCGTGCGCGCCGCGCGATCGAACGCGACGTCCACGTATCGATAATGAATACCGGCTTCGTCGACCGTGCGCGCCAGCGGCGTCAGCGTCACGCCCTTCGCGCCGGCGGGACGGTCCGTCTGCTCCGCAAGCGTGCGCGCGCGCGTCTTCACGAACTCGCCGAACTCCTGCGTCCGGACGATGTCGTCCACCAGCCGCCATTCCTTCGCGCGCGTCCCCTTCACGCCGTCGGGTGTCGTGCAGAAGATGTCCGCCTGGTCGCGGCGGACCTTTCGCTTGTCGGTCAGCCGCGTGAGGCCGCCGGTGCCCGGCAGCACGCCCAGCAGCGGCACTTCGGGCAGGCTGACCGCCGACGATCGATCGTCCACGAGCACGATCTCGTCGCACGCGAGCGCCAGCTCGTACCCGCCGCCGGCCGTGGTGCCGTTGCACGCGGCGAGGAACTTCAACCCCGAGTGCCGGCTCGCGTCCTCGATGCCGTTGCGCGTCTCGTTGGTGAACTTGCAGAAGTTCACCTTCCACGCGTGGCTCGACTGCGCCAGCATGTAGATGTTCGCGCCCGAGCAGAAGACGCGGTTCTTCGCGCTCGTGATGACGACGGCGCCGATGTCGGGGCGTTCGAAGCGGATGCGCTGCAGGATGTCGTGGAGCTCGATGTCCACGCCGAGGTCGTACGAATTGAGCTTCAGCTTGTAGCCCGGGCGGATGCCGCCCTCTTCGGCGACGTCCATCGTGATCGTCGCGACCCGGCCGTCGTAGGTGACGCGCCAGTGTTTGCACGCCGCCGGGTCGAGCTGGTAGTCGACGAGCTCTTTCGTCTCTATCACGTCGCTTCCGCCTTCGAGCCCCGCGCGTCGAACGTCGCGGCGGCGGCCCGTTCCCGCAGTTTATAGCGCTGCAGCTTGCCGGTCGCGGTCTTCGGCAGCTCGTCAATGAACTCCACCCACCGCGGCCGCTTGTATTCCGCCAGCTTCGAACGGACGAACTGCTGCAACTCCGCCGCCAGCTCTGGCGTTTGGCCGACACCCTGCCGGACGACGACGAACGCGTAGGGCTTGAGGAGGCCGTCGTGATCGACGCGTGCGCCGATGCCGCACTCGTGGACGGCCGGATGCTCGATGAGCGCGTTCTCGACTTCGACGGGACTGACCCAGATGCCGCCGACCTTCATCATGTCGTCCGACCGCCCGGCGTACCAGTAATAGCCATCGGCGTCCTGGTAGTACTTGTCGCCAGTACGAATCCAGCGGCCTTCGATCGTGGCCTTGGTCTTCTCGTGTTTGTTCCAGTAGCACGCGCACGTCGAGTCGCCGCTGATCAGCAGGTTGCCAATCTCCCCGGCGGGCACGTCCCGGTTCTGTTCGTCGAGGATGCGCGCTTCGTACCCGTCGACCAGCTTCCCGCTCGACCCTGGCCGAATGTCGCCCGGGCGGTTGGAGATGAAGATGTGGAGGATTTCCGTCGATCCGATGCCGTCGAGAATCTCGACGCCGAAGCGCGTCTTGAAACGTTCGAAGAGTGCGGGCGGCAGCGCCTCGCCGGCCGACACGGCGTACCGGATGCTCGACAGATCGAAGTCCCCACCCTCCCGCGTGTGGGCGAGGAGCATCCCGTAATTGGTCGGCACCGAGAAGAACAGCGTGGGCCGATGCTTTTCGATTGTCGCGTAGACGTCGGCCGCGGCCGGCGGCCCTGGCCGCAGGATCGTCGTCGCGCCGACGCCGAACGGACAGTACATCGCGTTGCCGAGGCCGTAGGCGAAGAACAGCTTCGCGACGCTGAAGCAGCGGTCGTTCGGGGACATCTGGAGGATGCCCTTCCCGTACAGCTCGGTGCAGACGACCATGTCGTGCTGCAGGTGGACGCACCCCTTCGGGAATCCCGTGCTTCCTGACGAATACAGCCAGAAGGCGGGATCGTCCCTGGTCATCGCCGCCGCCTCCAACTGGTGTGAGGTATTGGCCATTAATAGATGCAGGGCGGGTCCGCCATCAGGTAGGGCGGGTCCTTTCGGACCCGCCACAATGGTGTGTTCGAGGTATCGCAGCCGCTCGCGCGGAATCGCCTGCACCTGCGGCACGAGCGCTTCGCTGATCACCACGACGCGCGCGCGCGAGTCGTTGAGCACGTACTCGTAGTCGGCCGGCTTCCACAGCGTGCTGGTCGGAATCGGCACCGCGCCGATCTTGATCGCGCCGAAGAACGTGTAGATGAATTCCGGGCCGTCGAGCAGCAGCAGGACGATGCGCTCTTCGATGCGGACGTCGAACTGCTCGCGCAGCATGTTGCCGGCGCGGTTCACGCGCTCGAGCAGCTCGGCGTAGGTGACGCGCTCGTCGCCGCATTCGATCGCGACCTTTGCGCCGCGGCCTTCGTGGACGTTGCGATCCACGAACCAGGTGGCGGCATTGAAGGTGTCGGGGAGCGCGATCACGCGGGTATCGTAACGTGGATGCCGGGTCCAGAAGGACCCGGCCTACCCTTCGCGGTACCCGTCCGTTAGATTGGTAGTGTAGGGCGGGTCCTTTCGGACCCGCCAGATCAGGATCGCGCGTGGCCGAATTCGTCTCGATTGACGGCGTACGTCTCGAGTACGCGTGGCACGGGCTATCGCCCGCGGAGGCGCCGACGCTCGTGTTCCTCCACGAGGGGCTCGGCTCGCTCAGCCAGTGGCGGAGCTTTCCCGAAGAGGTGTGCTCACGGGCCGGTTGCAGCGCGCTCGTCTACAGCCGATGCGGTCACGGCAAATCGGACGCGCTGACGGGCCCGCGCCCGCTCCGCTTCATGCACGACGAAGCGGTCACGGTGCTGCCGCAGCTGCTCGACGTGTTCGAGGTGCGGCGGCCGATCCTCGTCGGCCACAGCGACGGCGCATCGATTGCGCTGATTCACGCCGGCTCGGGCGCCGGCGACCCGTTCGCGCTGGTGCTCGAGGCGCCGCACGTGTTCGTCGAGGACTGCACCATCACGCGCATCACGGAGCTGCGCGAGCTGTATCGCACCAGCGACCTGCGCACGAAGCTCGCGCGGCATCACAGCAACGTGGACACGCTGTTCCAGTACTGGACCGACGTGTGGCTGCGTCCCGAGTTCCGGCGCTGGAACATCGAGGGGTACCTGCCGGACGTGCGCTGCCCGACGCTGGTGATCCAGGGCAAGCAGGACGAATACGGCACCGACCGGCAGGTGAACGCGCTGGTGTCCGCGCTCGGCGGGCGGTGCGAGGGCATCATGCTGGACCACTGCGGCCACTCGCCGCACGTCGACCAGCGCGCCACGGTCGGCGACATCATGACGCGGTTCATCGGCGGTCTAGAATGAGGCTATGCCCTCGCCCGCGGGGCGCCTGACTCGCGCCCTGCAGCATCGCAACTTCCGCCTCTTTTTCGGCGGCCAGAGCGTCTCCCTCGTCGGCACCTGGATTACGCGCGTCGCGACGAGCTGGCTCGTCTACCGGCTGACCGGGTCCGAGCTGCTGCTCGGCATCGCGGGGTTCGCCGGGCAGATTCCGACGCTCGTCATCACGCCGTTTGCCGGCGTGCTCGTCGATCGGCACGACCGCCGCCGCATCCTGCTGGTCACGCAGGCCGCCTCGCTCGTCCAGTCCGCGGTGCTCGCCGTGCTGACGTTCACCAGCGTCATCACCGTCAAGCAGATCATCTGGCTGCAGGTGGTGCAGGGGGTGATCAACTCGTTCGACACGCCGGCGCGGCAGGCGTTCGTCAGCGAGATGGTCGAGGACCGGCGCGACCTGCCGAACGCCATCGCGCTGAACTCGTCGATGGTGAACGGCACGCGCATCATCGGGCCCTCGATTGGCGGGCTGCTGATCGCGGGGTTCGGCGAGGCCTGGTGCTTCGCCGTCGACTCCATCTCCTACGTGGCCGTCATCGGATCGATCGTCGCGATGCGCGTCCCCCCGCGGGCGCGGCACGAAGCCGCGGAGATGCACCTGCTCGACGAGCTCCACCACGGCTGGAAGTACGTGCTGCACTCGGTTCCCATTCGCTCCGCGCTGCTGCTGGTCGCCATCGTGTGCGCGGCGGGCACGCCCTACACGGTCCTGATGCCCGCCATCGCGAAGAAAGTGTTCCACGGCGGCCCGAACACGCTGGGGCTGCTGATGACGGGGACCGGCGTCGGCGCGCTGGCCGGGGCCCTGTACCTGGCGCAGCGGGAGTCGGTCCTCGGCCTCGGCCGCATCATCATGTGGGCGTCGGTCGTGTTCGGCATCGGGCTCGTCGTCTTTTCGCAGCTGACCTCGCTGTGGCTGTCGTTCGTCGTGCTCGCGATTGCCGGCTGCGGGTTCATGATTCACCTCGCCGCGACCAATACGATCCTCCAGACCATCGTCGAGGAGCGGCTGCGCGGCCGGGTGATGTCCTTCTACACGATGGCGTTCTTCGGCACGGTGCCGATCGGCAGCCTGATCGGCGGCGTCATGGCGGACCGCTACGGCGCGCCCAACACCGTGCTCGCCAGCGGCATCGCCTGCATCGCAGGGAGCGCCTGGTTCGCGTACAAGCTGCCCGCGATCCGGGCGGTCATCCGTCCGATCTATCGCGAGCGCGGCATCATCACGGTCCCGGCCGTCGACACGGGCGGCAAGACCTTGTAAACGGAGTCGGTGATCCTGAAATCGCTCGTGGCGGTCGGCAAGCCGCCCGCGATACCATCGGTCAACCGATGAGCAACCTTCACGCAGTCGTGGTCACGGCCTCGGATCGCCCGGGCATGATGTCGTCGATCACGAAGGTGCTCGCGGATCACAACGCGAACATCCGCTACGTCGACCTCCATTCGGCCGGCGACCGCGCGGACATCTACTTCGAGGTGGAGCTGGCAGAGGCTCCGGACGCGCTCTTCGCGGACCTGAAACGGCTCGACGGCGTGCACGGCCTCGAGGAGATCCCCTCGTTCGCCAAGATCTACGGCAAGCGGATCGTCGTCATGGGCGGCGGCGCGCAGGTCGGGCAGGTGGCGCTCGGCGCCATTGCCGAGGCCGATCGCCACAACATCCGCGGCGAACGCATCTCGGTGGACACCATCCCGCTGGTGGGCGAGGAGGCGCTGGCAGCCGCCGTCCGCGCGGCCGCGCGCCTGCCGCGCGTCAAGCTGCTCGTCCTGGCCGGCTCGCTGATGGGCGGCGCCATCTCGGAGGCCGTTGAAGAGGTTCGCAGGAACGGTCTCTACGTGATCTCACTCAACATGGCCGGGAGCGTCCCCGACGCCGCCGACCTCGTGGTCAGCGATCCGATCCAGGCAGGCGTGATGGCCGTGATGGCGGTCGCGGACACGGCCAAGTTCGATCTCGTCCGCCAGCAGAAGCGGCGGTACTAACTATCTCGTCGCGTTCTTCGTTTCGGCCTTGATGTTGTTCAGCATGATCGGCTGCGTGGCGAAGTCCTCCAGTTCGATCACGTTGTTGCCGCGCGCGACGATGCGCGTGGCGTAGGACAGCGTGCCGGAGCCGTTGCCGTCGCGATCCAGCTTCATCTGGATCACCGTGAACGGATAGTCGATCGACCGCGGACGCTGCGTCGCCTCCCAGAAGCCGATCGGCCGGTCGGTGGCGATGACGATCGTCCGGCCGCCATCTTCCGACGGCGTCTGCTGCGCGTACCGGAGGTCGTAGCCGATTGAATCCGGCGTGCGGATGCGGCCGACGGACTTCATCTTCTGCAGCTGCTTCAGCAGCTCGCCGGGCCCTTTTTCCTGCAGCACCGCCACCAGGCGCGTCCGCTCGGCGTTCGGCGACCAGCGGTTGACCGTCATCTCGACCGTCTGCTGTCCCGTCCCATATTCCGGGCTCAGCGACACGGCGTTGGCGGTGAACCGCTCGGGCTGGCCGTTCGACTGCGCGAAGGCGAGCGAACAGACGAGGACCACGAGCGCGGGTACTGCGGTGAATGGACGGGATTTCATGACGTGACTCCTCTTGGTCATTCCATTCACGATGGGTGCCCGGCCAACCTCGAGATATAGGCGCGCTCATCAGGGCCCAGCCATGGCGGCACGCCCGCCGAGGCATTGGCGCGCAGGTGCTCGGGCGACGAGGTCGCGGGTATCGCGACGTGGCAGCGGCGGTCGCTCAGGATCCACTTGAGCAGCGCCTGCGGCCACGACGTGATGCCGAACGGCGCCAGCGGCGCGAGCTCGTCGTCGCTCACCGGCGAGCGCAGCAGCGATCCCTGGCCAAAGGGACGCATCACGATCACGCCGAGGCCGGAATCGGCCGCGGCCGGGAGGACCTTCGACTCGACCAGACGCTCGCGCGGGTTGTACGGCACCTGGATCGCCTGCACCCGCGGGTCCCTCATCGCCTGCAGCAGCTCGTCGAACGAGCTCGCGTTGTAGTGCGTGATGCCGATGACGCGGACGTTGTGGGCCTCCTTGAGGCGCTGCAGCTGTCCGAGGCGTGTCCGCCACGAGAGGAGGTTGTGGACCTGGTACACGTCCACGCACCGGTCGAAATACCGGAGCGCCGCGGTCATCTGTTGTTCCGCCTCGGCGTCGTCGGACGTCCACACCTTCGTCGCGACGATGGCGCGTCCGCGGCGCCCTCGAAGCGTGCGGCCGAGCACGCGCTCGGCTTCGCCGTACATGGGCGAGGAGTCGAAGAACGTGGCGCCCGCGTCGAACGCCGCGTCCGTGACCTGCCCCCGCTCGTCAGCGGCCGCGCCGCGGACGTCGAACGTCTGCCACGTGCCCATGCCGACCACGGGCACGTCGAGGCCTGTCGATCCAAACGCGCGATGTTCCATCGAGTGCAAGGCTGGCCTTACCGACCAGCGGCGATCACGGCTCGCCGATCTCGAGCAGCAGCGGAAAGTGATCGGATGCCGCGGCGACGTCAGGCGTCCTGACGATCTCGCACGACCGGACGTGCTGCGCGAACGCGCCCGGCACGAACGCGTAATCGAGACGCACGTGGGGATCCGGCGTCGGCAGCGTATAACCGACGTCGTCGGGGTGCAACTGACGGAACGAATCGACGTAACCCGCGGCCAGCACGGTGGCGATCGTTCGCCACCGGATGTGCCCGCCGCTCAGCCAGACGAGCGCGCGCAGGCGCCGCGGCAGCTTGCGCGGATCGAAGATGTCGCCGGGCGCCACGGTGTTGAAGTCGCCGATGAGGACGTGTGGACCCTTTCCGCTCGCGGCGACGCCGCGCAGGAGCGCGCGCAGCTCCAACAGGCGGCGCCGCTC
>Ga0137418_10003119_pt1 | contig 15221 bp, 15 predicted proteins | sample CZODoug3_1_2_16f_FD_122242 | JGI IMG/M metagenome (GOLD analysis project Ga0137418, IMG submission 122242) | Vadose zone soil fungal communities from Angelo Coast Range Reserve, California, USA - CZODoug3_1_2_16fungal (Hybrid Assembly) | ecosystem: Environmental > Terrestrial > Soil > Vadose... | reverse complement strand
ACAGACGCCTCACCGCGATCGCTGTGCTGATCGATGCCTCGAGTCCCCGCGTGGACGTCTTGAGAATGACGTCTTCAGCTCCGGCTCTGATTGCCGCGCCAGCCTGACCGCCGACGAGAGCGCCAGTAATAATTATGAAGGGCACGGTTGGCCGTACGTCGCGCAGTACCTCCAGCGCGGCTCGCGAATCAAACTCGGCGAGTGAATGGTCCGATAGGACAACATCCGGCGCAAAACTTTTTAGGGCGGCGGTAAACGATTCGGCTGAATCGACCTGCGTCACCAGAATCCTCATCCCCGATTGTTGCAGCTCGTGCGAGATGAGCGCCGCGTCGGCCGCGTTGTCTTCGAGTAGCAGAATCCGGAGCGGTTTCTTTGTGGCACTGGGCACGGTCTGCACTACAGAATCTCCAGAGGTTCCGTGATGGCGGTCGCAGGGAAGATGATCTCGAAAGTCGTTCCCTCTCCAACCCGGCTCGTTACGGCGATGGTCCCTCCATGGGAGCGTACGAGCGCACTCACAGTGGCGAGGCCCAGTCCGGTACCCTGTCCCGGCGGTTTGGTGGTAAAGAAGGCCTCGAAGATCTTTGCCTGTATGCCTTCAGGAATGCCCACGCCATCGTCCGCGACCAGCATGGCGATGGATTCATCCAGCAAACGCTGGGTGGTTACCGTCACCGTGCCCGCAACTCCTACCGCGTCACGCGCATTCAGCAGCAGGTTCACCAGAATCTGTTCGACCTGGCCGCGATCTCCGAGCATGCTCAGCGCGGAAGGGTCGAGTTGCTCGACGAGTGCGACGTTGGCGCCCATGAGTCGCCTCAACATGGCAACCGTGTGCTGCACGACCGAATTCAGGTCGAGCGGCTCGCGATTGGGCTCGCGCTCGCGAGCGAAGGAAAGGATCTGCTGCGTCAGCTGGGCGCCGCGCCTGCTCGCGTCCCGAATTGTCTGGACGTCGGCGCGAAGCTCGCTGCCCAGATCGAGGTCGAGCAGCAGCATCTCCGCCGAGCTGGTGATGACGGTGAGGATATTGTTGAAGTCGTGGGCGATCCCGCCCGCCATCTGCCCCAGCGTGTCCAGCTTCTGGAACTGCTGGAGCTGCCGCTCAAGCTGATGCTGGCCGGTCAAGTCGATGATGCTTCCTCGCACCAGCCGCTTTCCTTTTGCAGGTAGCCGCACAAGCCGCACCTCGCACCGAATGTCAGCACCCGAGTCCGAGCAGTGGATCCATTCGAATGCCGGCGCCTCGCCATCGAGTGCTCGGCGAATGTATTCGTGCGCCGCTTCACTCGATGTGCGTCCGTCGGGCTGCTTCGCTGGACTCAATTCGATGGGTTCTCGCGCGAGAAGCTCATCGCGGGTCAGCCCGAACAGCAGGCAGGCGTTTGCGTTGACGTCGACGAATCGAAACGCGTCGACATCCAAAACTACGATGGCATCCGGCGCATTCTCGACCAGTGTGCGATAACGGGCTTCGCTGTCCCGAAGCGCAATCTCGGCGTGCTTCTGACTGGTGATGTCACGCGCGATTACTGCGGCTGCCACGATTCGTCCGCCGATGACGATCGGGCCCACGTGAGCCGCAAACCAGCAGATTCTGCCATCGTCGCCATGCATGGGAATCTCATGAACCCGCGAATCGCCGCCCGCGAAGACCTCATCCAGCGCTCGGCGAACGGCGGTCCGGGATGCGGGAACCAGGAACTCGAACACGTTCTTGCCCAGGACCTCGCTCGGGGTCCGTCCCGGCGGAGTCCTGTTTATGTGCAGGATGGTTCCATCAACCGACAGCAGCACCAGAATGTCGGGAATCCCCTCCGCGAATAGCTGCCAGATATTGTCCAACCTTTCTTCTCCAGTAGTCGACGGGGACATGCTACCGCGAGAGGCACAGCGCGCCTGGCGAAGCAGCCGTCATTGTTCGAGGACCAGCGCGAGCGCCGGAAGCAGCTTGTCGAGGATCTCGTCCTTGAAGACGTAGGCTGCGGCTCCCGCCGTCGCGGCCGCGTCCTGCCACGCGCGCGAGCGGTGGTTGGAGACGATCACGACCTTTGATGTCGGAAACAGAGACTTGATCTCGGCGGTCAGGGCGATGCCGTTGCCATCGGGCAGGGCCACGTCGATCAGAACGAGCTCGGGACGGGTCTCGCGACACAGCCTAGTTGCGCTGCTCGCGTCCGCCGCTTCCAGTACCGTGCTCGGCGCGAAAGCCGGGCGCACTATTTCTATCAGCAAGTGACGCATGTGGGCGTTATCCTCGACGATCAGAATGATCATCCGCCCAATCTGCGTCGGCCCTTCGGGTTCCTCTGTCGGGAGTTCTGTACAATTGCCCGCGGCCGAGCTACTCGGCGGGCGTCAGTCCGTGCTGGATGGCGAACTTCACGAGGCCGGGGACGTCGGACACGCGGAGTTTCTTCATAAGCCGGCTTCGGTAGGTATCGACGGACTTCGGCGAGAGATTCACGAGTGCCGCGATCCCCGCGCTCGAGTGGCCTTCGACCACGAGCTGAAGGACCTGGCGTTCTCTCACGCTGAGACTGTCCAGTGGCCCGGGTTCGTCGGAGCGCTCCGCGCGCGCTCGATCGATGTGTGCCAACTCGCGACTCAGGTATCGGCGTCCGTGCAGCACCGCACGCGCCGCCGCCACGATCTCATCGCTCGCGGAGCCCTTCAACAGATAGCCGGACGCCCCAGCTGCGAATGCACGGTGCACATGCTCGGCATCCGAATGCATGGAGAGGATCACGATGCGGGTACGCGGGCAGCGCTCTCTCAGAACAGCGGTGGCGTCGATGCCATTCAACCCCGGCATTGCCACGTCCAGAATCGCCACCTCGGGCTGGTACTCTTCGGCGAGACGAAGCGCCTCACGACCATCGCCCGCCTCCCCGACCACTTGCATGCCCGAGAGCTCGAGAAGCGCGCGCAGGCCGTACCGAACAACGGCATGGTCGTCGGCGAGCAGGACCCGGATCTTCACGTCGCCTCGCGCGGCACTTCGGCTGTCACCCGGGTGCCGGCGCCGGGCGCGCTCTCCACGTGAAGCATGCCGCCGATCGCGCGGGCGCGCTCGCGCATGCTCTTGAGGCCCCAGTGATCCGCGTCGGTACCCGGCCCGTCGAGATCGAAGCCGACGCCGTCGTCCCTGACAGTCAGGATGACGTGGCCGTCGCGTTCTGCAATCGCGACGGCGACGCGTGTCGCGGATGCGTGGCGCGCGGCATTCATCACAGCCTCCTGCGCAATGCGAAACAGCGAGCTCTCCACCAAACGGCCGGGTCGAGGTGTCACGTCGTCCCCAGCAACGTCGATCCGGAGATTCAGCCGCGACGACTGTGATTCGGCGAGGTTGCGAAGTGCCGCGACCAACCCGAAGTCGTCGAGGGCTGGCGCGCGCAGCCCGGCCATCAGGTCGCGCGCCATGACTATCGTCTCGGCGGCGACGAGGCGAGCGCCGCCGAGGTGCCGCTCAGCGCTCGAAGCATCGTTCCGGGACAGCAGGCTCGCCGCGACGTCGAGCTCCAGCCGGAGCGCGGAGAGGTTCCCGCCGACCTGGTCGTGCAGCTCGGCGTGCAGGGCCCGCCGCTCGTCGTCCTCGGCGCTCGCGAGGCGCATGTAGAGCTGGCGCATCTCAGCCGCGGAAGCCCGCAACTGGCGCCGGTCTCGCTGATGCGCGATCACGACGATGCTCAGGATGAGCGGAATGTTGTACAGCGGCACGATTATGCTGTCGGCGATTTTCTCGCCTCGTTCGACCAGCATTACGCCGACAAGGACGAGCTGGCAGAGACAAGTCACGGCGGCGAAGACATAGCCCAGCAGGCGCGTCGAACGGTAGGCCACCCACATGCAGCCGGCGACAAAGGCCAGCACCGCGGCGAACAGAGCGTATCCCAGCTCCAGCGGCATTTCCACAAGGTTCGCCGCAACGCCGTAGGCGAGAAGGACCAACGCCGTCGCCCCAACCACAAACTTCTGCTTCCAGGGCTTGCCGGGAATCAGATCGTAGGATCCGAGGACCATGAAGAACATGGTCACCGAGATGAACAGCACCTCGATCGCTCGCAGCGGCGGGCTGAACGCCGCCGGATAGTGGAGCAGCCAGCGCACTAGTCCCGCCGTCCATCCCAAGGTCCAGAACTGCAGAAAGCGCTCGGCGCGGTTCTCGGTCCAGAGATAGAACCCGATGCCAACGCCGGCGAGGTGAATCGTGATCGCGACGATGTACGTCTGTACGAGCGAATCGTTCATCGGCCCTCATTGCTCCAAGCGAAGCCGGCGCCTCACGTAGCGCGTATGCCACCCGGTGACCATGCATTCAAGTCGCCAGGAGCTGCATCAATGTATGACGCAGAAGCGGGATACTCCAATGAGGGGATGTGGCGTGCGGAGAACGACAGGATTGGGATGGAGCACCGTCCGCCAATTTCAGGAGAGGCGGTCCCAGTCCTCGAGCAATCACGGCGGAAGCGCGAATCGATCGGCGATGCGTGGCTCTTTCCATCTCAGAGGATTCGTCGACGGCCAACCGGTCCGGCGAGACGTGCTCGCGAAGTGGCTACGGCAAGCGGAGAGGAAGGCAGGCCTTCCGAAGTTGGACGGCTCTCTGTGGCGCGCATACAGGCGGGGGTGGGCGACGCGAGCCGGAAGAACCTTCCGACTCTCGATGAGGCCGCTGCTGGCGGATGGAACTACATGGGAACGCTACTCCTCTGTTACCAGCAGCCCGATAATGCGACAATGTTGGCGGTGATGTCGCATGAAGCGAGACCGGTAGAACAGCAGGAAAGGGGCTTAGTTCGAGGACAAACAGACGCCAAACAAGCACCCGCATTTTGTAAGTGTATGGAGCGTACAGGGATCGAACCTGCGACCTCCTGGTTGCAAACCAGGCGCTCTCCCAGCTGAGCTAACGCCCCTTCGTCGCGAAATATAGACGCACAGAGTGCGCGCGGACAACGCGCATTATGGCGCGCAGCTCTTGGGGAAAGGCGCGATTCCCTATTCGTGCGCCGGCAGCGGCTCCATGGTGCGAGGATCCACCGGGACCTGCACCTCATCGCGATACGGCGACGTCATCAGCAGGACGCGCATCCTCGGGAACGCATCCATGAATGCGAGATAGCAGAATCCCCAGATGCCGAGAAGTCCAGCCGCCACGCCTATCTCCCATACGCCGAGGGGGATGCTGGTGACGACGCCGTAGATGGACGGATAAACCTCGAGATATCGATGCATCCATAATCCGACGACTGTGCAGCTCGCGAACAAAACGAGGGTGGGAAGAAACACCTTCGCCGCACGCGAGAGCAGACCGAAGAAAGGCAACACGAACATCAGTGCGACAGTAATCAGCGTCGGCGCGCGCCAGCCCTCGATGAGACGAAGCCTGGGCCAGTGGGTCTCCTCACCGAGATTGCCGTACCAGATCACGAGATACTGCGCGAAGGTGAGGTAACCCCAGAACGCAGTGAACGCGAAGCAGAGCTTGCCCAGGTCGTGGAAATGCTTGTCCTGGATCAGATCGTAGCGGCCAAGGTACCTGCGCCAGGCCATTGTGATAAGTGTCCAGCTGGCGAGTGCGGTGACCCATCCTCCCATGAAGAACCACCAACCGTACATCGTGCTCTGAAAGTGCGGATCCAGCGACATCGAGAGATCCCAGGACAGCAGAATCCAGCCGAACGCAAACGCAAACCCGAGGAAGACTGCGAGCTTTCCTTGCAGCGAGTGCGTGGAGTGAAGCTCGCGACGCTCGTCCCGATATCCGCTTCGCATCCGCTCGCGAAGGCCGCGTGCCCAGCTTGCGCCACCCTCCGGGAGGATTCCGACATCTAACCTCACCGAAGTGTAGATGTACCAGAGGCTCAGTAGAGTCACGATGAGAAAGACAAGCGTCACCCGCGTGAGGAAGAACGGCGGGTTGAGATAGACGCGCTTCTCCGGAATGTCCGGAACGTGGTTCGACCACCAGAAGATGTGATGCCGGCCGACAAAGATGATCAATAGGAGCAGGACAAAGGCGACTGGCAGGAATGCGACATAACCCTCGAGGAACCGGATGATCGGCCTCGACCATCGAGCAGTCGTGATTCTTTGTACCGCGACGAACATCACTCCCGCCGACGAGACCGATGTGAAGTAGAGCCAGCTGACGAGCAGCGATTGCCACACTCGATCAGGGTTCAAGAACAGTCCGATGACAAACACGAGGAGTCCGATGACCGCCAGCGCGAGCGAGATCGTTTTCAGTGCCGGCGGCGTGGGTCGATCGATTCCGACGAGCACCTCTTCCCTGCTCGGCGCGTGAGCGTCGTGCGTGCTCATCGGATCACCTTCGCGCGAGCGCTGTCAGATTTCGCCTTAGCGGAATTGGCGGAAGGGCGAGGTGTCGTGTCTGGCGGTGTAGCACCCGGAATCCCCTGCGCCGGCGCGGCCCGGTTCGCCGCACCGGCATTCGCCTGCTGCGCGCCGCTCAACAAACTGCGCGGATTGAAAAACGGAGCCGACACGTTCGGTCCCATTCTCGTGGGACCAGGAACCTTGTCGCCTGTCACTCCCGGCGGGGCGAGGGGTCCAACGGCCACGGTTTTTCCGTTAACACCCTGCAGCGCCCTCACATAGTTCACGACATCCCAGCGGTCCATCTCCTCGATCCTGTTGTACGGAGGCATAAGGCCGCGCCCATTCCGAATCATTCCGAAGATGTATCCATCGGTGCGTGCCTTGGTCATGTCGGTCGTAAGATTGATCCCCGGCATTCCGAACTTCGTCGCCGTACCATCTCCCATCGCGCGCTCGCCGTGGCACACGGCGCAATTGATCTGAAAATATTTTCTGCCGTTCGTCAGGGACGAATCAGATGCGGGCGTTGGATTCCTGAGCGCGGACATGGAATCGATCGTCGCCGGGAAAGCTCCATACGAGACCTGAAATCCCGCGACCGCCGTTCCCGTCGTTGGAACCGACATCTGCGGATTTCCGCGCGAGGGCGTGAGCGTGTCCTTCAGCGGCTCCCAGGTCCAGATCGACGGCTGGCGCTTGAAGTCGGTGAACCACTCGCACGCGGTGAGCATCGTGAGGGGGATTGCCAGCAAGAGAAGGCGCATTCTAGCGCTCACGCCGCACCTCCACCGCCCCGTGCTCACGCAGAAGGTCCTCCGCGGTCCTCGCCTTCTCGGGGGGACATTCGACCCAGATTCCATAATCGCCGTGGCTAAAGCGCGGATCGTATCCAACCATCATCGTAAGCCGCGGAATGCGGGAGTTGATGAGAAGGCCAACTACGGTCGAGAGCCCTCCAATCAGAACCATTACCTCGAAGCCGAAGACCGTGTACGGCACCCACGATGCGATCGGCTTCCCACCGACTACCAGCGGCCAATAGTCCGACACCCAGATCGCGATCCAGTAGCCGAATGTCACACCCAGCAGGCCACCGATCAGCGTGAAGCGCCGCACCGGACTCGGCGGCGCTCCGATCGCTTCCTCGAGCTCGTGACGAGGCGTCGGCGTGTAAACGCGGATCGCGCCAACGTTCTTCTCCTTCAGCGCTTCGATCGCGCTGACGGCGGCGTCGAGCTCGCGGAACGCACCCAGAACGCCGCGCATCAGGCGAACTCTCCAGGCGTATCCGCCTCGTACTCGAAGTGTCTCCCGGTAGCGTCGACTCCATGCGGGTGCTGTTTCTTGAGCCGCGGCGGAACAATCTCCTTCACTTCGGCGATTGCGATCACGGGAAGCTGTTTGATGAACAGCAAGAACCACATCGAAAACCAGCCGAAGCTCCCGCAGAGGATGGCATAGTCCACCCACGTCGGACGGTAGCTCGTCCACTGCCACGGCTCGAATTCGTGCGACAGGGATGGCACGACGATCACGAACCGCTCGAACCACATGCCGATGTTGATCGTGAACGAGATGATGAACAGCCAGGCAGCGTTTCGCCGCAGCTTCTGCACGAAGAGCGACAGGGGGAGGACCATGTTGCAGGTGTACAGGATCGCCGACGCCCACCACCATTGTCCCCAAATGCGATTTGCGAAGAAGGCCTTCTCGAACTCGTTGCCGCTGAACCAAGCCACGAACCATTCGCTCATGTAAGCGCAACCGACGACGAGCGACGTGAACAGCGCCAGCTTGGCCGCCGCATCGAGGTGATTGATCGTGACGTAGTGCCTGAGCCCGAACCACTTCCTGAGCGGTATGATGATCGTAAAGACCATCCCCATTCCGGAGAAAATCGCGCCGGCTACGAAGTAGGGCGCGAAAATCGTCGTGTGCCATCCCGGTGTGAGGGCCATGGCGAAGTCGAATGACACGACCGAGTGCACTGACAACACCAGCGGCGTCGAAAACGCGGCGAGGAACAAGTACGCCCGCGCGAAGTGCCGCCACTCGTTGTCCGTGTTGCGCCACCCAAGGGAGAGCACCGAGAAGATGCGCTTTCTGATCGGGCTGATGTTCTCCCGGTCTCGCAGCACCGCGATGTCAGGGATCAGGCCGATGAAAAGGAAAGTGCTGGAAATCGTGAAATACGTGAGGATCGCAAACACATCCCACACCAGCGGGCTCTTGAACTGAGGCCAGATGTAGCGCCAGTTGGGATAGGGGACGAGCCAGAAGAATTTCCACGGACGACCAAGGTGGAGAATCGGGAATAGAGCCGCGGTCATGACCGCGAACACCGTCATCGCCTCGGCGCACCGATAGATCGTCGTGCGGAAGCCGGCCCGGAAGAGATAGAGGATCGCCGAAATCAGCGTACCGGCGTGCCCGATACCGATCCAGAAAACGAACGTGATGATGTACACGCCCCACATCACCGGTGGGTTGTACCCGGCGACGCCCAGACCGCTGTAGATCTGGTACATCCAGGCGCTGATTCCGATGAGCAGGAAAAACACCGCAACGCCGAGGCCGATAAACCACGCGACCGTCGGATGAAGAGTCGCGACGATCTCGCGATCGACCTGCTCGTAATCCTTAACCGCCGGCAGCTGAACGTTTCCAGTCGCGATGTTCGGACGGCGTGGCTCGTCGCGCGCGGGGACTGGCTGCGTAATGGTCGCCATTGTTATGCAGTCCCCGCGCCGGTGGGGGCGGGATGTGAGACTTTCTTCAAGTAAACGACCGCTGTATAGGTGTTGAGCTCTTCGAAGACGTGGTACGCCCTCGCGTCCTTGGCGAGCTGCGTGACCGTCCAGTTCTCGTCCGCCGCGTCCCCGAACACGATCGCGCGCGAGGGACACGAAGCTGCGCACGCTGTCGTGAACTCGTCGGGCTTGAGCGCGCGTTTCTCCGCGGTAGCACGATTCTCGGCTTCGCGAATTCGCTGTACGCAGAAGGTGCACTTCTCCATAACACCCTTGCCCCGCACAGTGACGTCGGGATTCAGCTGCCAGTTCAGCGGTTCCGGAAACGCGTACTGCGGTCGCGCGGGCTCGCCGTAACCGAACCAGTTGAAGTAGCGGACCTTATAGGGACAGTTGTTGGAGCAGTAGCGGGTGCCGACACAGCGATTGTACACCTGCACGTTCAATCCATCGGGTGAGTGGTAGGTCGCGTACACGGGACAAACGGGCTCGCACGGCGCGTTGCCGCAATGCTGGCACATCATCGGGATGAAGCGGGTGTCGAAATCGGCACCACCGTCTTCCCCGCCCTCGTAGTAACGCTCGATGCGGATCCACGCCATCTCGCGACTGCGCAGCAGGTTCGCGCCGAAGCCGGTGCGATCGGGAAGAACTTTCCCAACTTGCCAGTCGGCGCCAACAGTCGGGATGTTGTTCTCGGCGTAGCAGGCGCTGACGCAGGCCGCGCATCCGGTGCAGCGCGCGAGATCGACCGTCATCGCCCAGCGGCGCCTGGTCATTCCGCTCCAGTGATTCGGATCGTACATGCCCTTGTCTTTCGAGCGCGGATCGCCCTGTTCGCCTTGAGCATCATTCGCCACCGGTGACCGAAGACCGGGAAGGAATTCGTGCGATGCATCTCCGGGCATCTCTTCGCCCTGCTCCGCAGACGTACCGCTGTCATGGCCGGGTCTCCCGGCCTGGAGATCCGCTATCGCGATCGCCTGTCCGATTCCGCGCCCGTGCTGACGCGCTGATCCTTCGGTGGTGACGATATGCGCGTAGCCGCCCGCCTTCGAGACGTTGGCTTTGGTCGAGACGAAAGCCACTCCGCCGGCGCGGTTTTCGGCCAGCGGAAGGATCTCGAGCGGATTGGATCCTGCCTTCGCGTATCTGCCGGCATGCGCCTGGCCTCTGCCAGTCGCTATGGCGACGGTGTCGCGCTGCGTGCCAGGATACCGGAGCACCGGAAGCGTGAGGCTGCCCGCCGATGTCTGGACCGTGACGAGATCACCATTCGCAAATCCCATCTTCTCAGCGGTTGCGGGATTCATCTCGGCGACCGTCTGCCAGCAGATCTTCGTGACGGGATCGGGAATTTCCTGGAGCCATGGCTTGTTCGCGCCACGCCCGTCGCCGAGGAAAGGGTGCTGGTACACGACCAGATACATGTTGCCGCTCGACTGTTCGATCGGCGCCGCGGCACGCACCGCCGGAATGGTTCGCGCGGTCGTCGGCTCGCCCAACGAGCCGGATGCGATTCCGCGCGGAAGCGCTGCCGCGAGCCCCGCAGCGCCACCCGGGAACCGGCTAATCAACCAGCTTCGATAGTCGGCCATTTGGTAGCGCGCGGCGCTTCCCGGATCTCTCTTCGCCACGGCAATCAGAACATCGGAGGTTGCGCGAGTATCGAATACTGGATCCATCGTCGGCTGCTGCAGCGAGATCGTGCCGCGGAGCGGCTCGGCGTCCCCCCACTGCTCGAGCGAGTGATGATCGGGAAGAATGAGATCAGCGAGCTCCGACGTTTCATCCGGATAGCTAGAGAAGCTCACCTTGAACGGGACCTTCGCCATCGCCGCGGCAAATCCCACGGCCTTCGGAAGCGTGAATGCCGGATTTGCTCCCCGCACCATCAACAGGGAGACCCCGCCCGCATTCATTCGCTCGGCGAGAGCACGCACCTCCGCGGGCGATGCCATCCGATCGAAGCCCAGGTATCCCTCGTTAGGCTTGATCGTGACACCGACGTTGCCGCGTGACTGGTTGAGAGCGTTCGCCGCGAGAGCGACCTCTAGTCCGTCAGCACCTCCACCGCCAGCAATCACCATGCTCGGTGTCGTCGCGGCGAATTCGCGGCCGAACGCGTCGAGCACCGAGGCGCTGACGCCGGTCGCTTGTGAAACCGCTTCGATCGGCATCTGCCCCTGGAGCATGCGTACGACGGCGATCTCGCTGCCGGGGCGGCAATCGATCCACTGATCGGCGTTGAGACCGGTGAGCGAGCGGCGGGGTCCCACGTAAATAAGTCTCGGAGCTTTATCGTGGTCGGCGCGTGCATCGGCGAAGTCGAGCTGCTGCGGTACCATCGCACCCCAGCTGTCGAGGAAATCCGCTCCGATCGACACGACCAGACGAGCGGCGCCGAAGTCGAGCTTCGGCCAGGCGACACCGTAGGCCTGTCGATTTGCCGCGATCACCGCGTGGTCCGCGCCCGCATCGTAGCTCAGATGAGCGGGCATTCCGAAACCGGCTAGCCATGTGTCGAGGAATCCGGGGAAACTTCCCGACTCATGCTGATTGATGAAGACGGCGGTCCCCGCGCCGCCGCGGCTCCGCGTCTCTCCGAGTTTCTGCGCGAAAAGCTGGAGCGCGTCCTCCCAGCTCACACTCTGAAGCTGTCCATTCCGCCGCACCATCGGCCCGCGATAGCGATCAGGATTGTAAAGACCCTGCAGCGCCGCCTGTCCACGCGCGCACAGCGCGCCACGATTTACCGGATGATCGGGATTTCCCTCGAGCTTGATGGTGCGTCCATCACGGGTCTCTCCGATGACGCCGCATGCCGCCGAGCATTCGCGACAGGTCGTCGCGTAATAGGTCGACACGCCGGGCACTGTTTGATCCGGCGAAACCAGATATGGGATGAGCTTCTCCACTTTTTCGGAAGCGCATCCCAGCATCGTAGTAGCGGCGGTGCCGACTCCCAGCACCTTGAGGAATTCGCGTCGCTTCACGCCAGTGGGCGCGGCGGCCACTGCGGTCTCGGCGGGTTTTTGATCGGTGCTCATTCGGCTAGTAGTGACACGAGCTGCAGTCGTATCTCGCTTTGAAGGGAGGATTCGACTGTCCGATGTGACAGTTGATGCACCACCCCATGTTGAGCGACGACGCCTGATAGACCTGCTTCATGTTCTGGATCTGGCCGTGGCACGTCTGGCACGTCACGCCCGCGTTCACGTGCCGCATGTGCGGGAAGTGAACGTACTCGGGGAGCTTGTGGATGCGGACCCACGGCACCGGCTCTTTCTTGTTCCAGTAGGCAGCGAGCTTCTGAATTTCGGGTTTCCCCGTCGCCACAACGGTGTGGCAGCCCATACAGGTGCCGACCGCGGGGAGACCCGGATCGAACGATTTATTTGCGGAGAAATGGCAGTAAAGGCAGTTCATCTTCAGCGTGTCGACGTGAATCGTGTGGCGGAACGCGACCGGTTGAACGGGGCTGTTCCCTTCCGATGAAGAGGCACCGCTATATGCAGAGAGCATGGTGGCGAGCGCCGCGATGCATACGAACCCCGGCACTGCTAGCCATCTGCTTCGCAAATTCATCCGCGAATATTCGTGAAAGGCGAGTTAATCGGTCGGCTTTGTGAAGAATTTCACAAGCCACCGACAGGCGGAAAAATGTTCCGACACAAAGTGTGGCGCAAGGTGCGCTCTCACTGTTGCAAGCCTCCTGCCTTTCCCTTAGTGATGCGGTCGATTGTCCGGATGATTTCGATAAAGATCGCCCGCAGAAGCGCGAGCTCGCGCGAATCGGGAGCGGCGCGATAGAGAAGAGTGCGCACCGACCGCATGATGTGTTCGTGAAAGCGTGTCTTGAAGAAGTCGATCGCGTAGAGCGCGCGCTCGGCGTCAGCGAAAAGCTGCTCGTATTCCTCGGCGGTCGCCGGAGGGGCATCCTTGCGCGGCGGTGCAAGCGTCCGAGTGGAATCCGCCGCCGAGAGATGCAGCTCGTAGAGGGCAATCAGAACAGCCTGCGCGAGATTGAGCGAGGCGTGTTCCGTCGTCGGGATCGTGACGACGATGTGAGCGCGATCGAGGATCTCATTGGGAAGTCCTTTGTCCTCTCTTCCGAACAGGACTGCGACGGGACCGTTCCGCGCGAAATCGAGAAGCTCAATGCTGGCCGCCTTCGGATTAGTCAGATCACGCTTGGCCGCCCGGCGTCTCGCCGTGAAACCGGCGACACGTACGACTCCATCGAGCGCCTCCTCGATAGTGTCGCAATCCCGGATGCGTTTGATGATGTCGCCGGTGTCGTGCGCGATCCCCTCGAGCCTCCAGGGATCGTATTCCACCGAGCGAACAAGATAGAGGTCGGAACACCCCATGTTCTTCATCGCGCGAATCGTCGCCGCGATGTTGACGGGATCCTGCGGCTCGTACAACACGACCCGCACACCTGAGAGAATCGACTCGGGAATCGTCGACCAGCCTTTGGGCGCGCCGTCTTTCTCGTCGTTCACGAGGTGGGATGCAAAATGCTGCCTCCACGTTCCATTTCAGCACGGATAGCGGAGGGCAGCATTACGCCGAAGCAACCGGAGTCGCCGCGGCCAGGTGAATCGTTTCTAGACGACCGGCCTGCCAGTGACGAGGCGATAGATGATCACGATCACCGCAATCACGAGCAGGATATGAATCAGCCCGCCCCCGACGTGCACTACGAAGAATCCGAGAATCCACAGAATGAAAAGTATTACCGCGATCGTCCAAAGCATGATGGCATCCTCGCAAGAAGTGAGTTACACCTGGCGCGACAGAAATTGTCCCCCGCTTTGCACTCTGCCGACATTCGTCCGGCGTCATGCCAGGGCACAACATGCCAAATGGCAACCAGCATGCCTGAGCACCCGTAACGACCTTGCTCCTCTACTGCGAGTCCACTCCGAACAGCTCGCTTTGATTAGCGACATCGTACCGGACGCGTCCCTCGCCGTCGATTCGTCCGAACGCCGTCAAGTGGTGTGGCTCCGTGACCACGTCCATGATATGATGCACGGAGATTCCCTGGGCGACGGCGGCGTCCGAAATCAGAAGCCGGTGGCAACGCCAGGGAACTGCTTCGGCGCACATGATCACGGTGGGCTCCAGCCCCGCAAGAATCAGAAGATCTTCAAGGGCCTCGTTGAACTCCCGCGTCTCCATGTAATCGGCGTAGGCCCTGAAACTGGCATTGCGCCATTGGGTGTTGTGCGAGTCGCGACGCCCGCGCCGTCGACCACCAAGCGATGGCAGGTGGGAGTAGCGCAGGCCGGCATCGATCAGCGTCCGCTCGAGGTTCGATCGGGAGAAGTGCGGGTATCTCGCCGATGTGGGAAAGGCGCGAACATCGACCAGATGTGTCGCGCCTTCTCTCGCCAGTAGCCCGAGAAATTCCTCGAGCGTTCTGGTCGAGTGGCCAATCGTGAACAGCCTAGCGGGGTCCACGCTCCACGAAGCTTCCCCCCTCAACTCGCGGCGTGCCCGACGGCGGGGTGATTCCCGTCGATCCCGTCTGATGAAGCGCCTGTCGGCCGAGGAGGATTCTTGTCGCTCTGACGTCGTGTCCCATGTCGATGAGTAGCAGCGCCAAGTCGCCACTTCCCCACAGCAATCCGGCCAGCACCACAAGCCGGCTCATCTCACCCAGGAGCGTCGGGATCGAGGTGGTACCCTGCGTCACGAGTCCGGTTATGATCTCCGAGACGAGTAGCAACAGCAGAATGATCGCCATGAGCTTGAACAACTTCGACAGGTAGCCCAGCCCCACATACGGCTCGAGATCGGCCAGGCGCACCGGCATGGCCGGGTCACGCTTCGGGTTGGCTGGCGAGTGCCTGTGATCTTCCGCTGGGTTCGCGGGGCTGGCCGTAGATGTCTTGTCCATTAACTGTCTCCTGTTCCGATCCAGCGAGCGGGGTAGCCTCGCGTGTCAATATGGGTGAACGGCCCGTGCGCTGACGTGCCAGAATATATCCCGCACCCTCCTATCAGCGAAGGGTGTGCCCGCTCGACGCGGTTGACGGCATCCTGGATCACCTTGGCATCTGCAATATTCACGCGCCCGTCGTGATTCAGGTCGTCCATCTGTCCGTC
>Ga0137418_10003118_pt1 | contig 15223 bp, 14 predicted proteins | sample CZODoug3_1_2_16f_FD_122242 | JGI IMG/M metagenome (GOLD analysis project Ga0137418, IMG submission 122242) | Vadose zone soil fungal communities from Angelo Coast Range Reserve, California, USA - CZODoug3_1_2_16fungal (Hybrid Assembly) | ecosystem: Environmental > Terrestrial > Soil > Vadose... | reverse complement strand
GCAAGGAAGTTCCCCGGTTCAATGGCTGGTGCGTACAACACAGCCGCCTATGGGGGTTCCTTTCTTTCTGGCGTCGTATTCGGCTATGTCGCAAACATCTTCCACAGTTATGACCTGCCATTGATCTTGACGGCCTTCGTACTCGGCTTCGGCGCTCTAATGTGGCTAAAGATCGACCCGACGCAGGAACTTATTCCAGAAGATCACGCGTTGCTTGCCAAGACTTAGTGCCGACGGTTTAAACCGGGCTGTGGGAAACGAAAGATGAGATTCTGGGCGGATGGTCGGCGCCTCGGACTTTATGTAGAACGACTCCGAGAGCGGCGACATATTTTCCGAATAGCGACTCTTGATGCTCGCGAGGAGGAATCAATGTCGCGTACAAGACGGGAGTTCATCAAAGTAACGACTGCTGCTGGTGCGATGTTCGAAGTTGTTGGAGCGTCGGGATTGGAGGCTTCGCAATCGGGACATACGATTCCGTTCCCAACTCAGCGCGCCAAGGCCGTGATGGAAATGTTCGGCCTCAAGTACCCTATCTTTGAAGCGCCTCATGGCTTGGCGACCTGCCCCGAACTCGCCATCGCGGTTTCGAATGCTGGCGCAGTAGGGACGCTGGCGCTTACTAGATTTACTCCGAAGGAGTGCGTGAGGCCGTTTCAAAGGCGCGTTCTGCGACTAAGGGATACTTCGTCGTCAACTTCATTCTCCAGTTCGAACCGACGTCACTTCAGGCTGCCCTGGACGCAGGGGCACCAATCGTGCAGTTTTCCTGGGGTATACCCACGAGGGAGATCATTTCGGCTGTTCGCGCCGCCAACGCTAAGCTGGCGATGCAGGTCACCAGCGCGGAGAGCGCCCGCGCCGCGCTGGATCTTGGTGCCGATTATCTAGTCTGCCAGGGTACGGAAGCCGGCGGTCATGTGCAGGCAACTAGAGGGTTATACGAGGCATTGCCAATAGTTCTGGAGGAGGCGCGGCAGAAGCCCGTGGTCGCTGCAGGTGGGATCGGCGATGGACAAGGAATCCGCAAAGCGCTATTGGCGGGTGCCTCAGCAGCGGCCCTCGGTACCCGTTTTGTTGCAACCACTGAAAGTGACGCTCATCCCGACTACAAGCGCGCAATCCTGGCGGCCTACGCAAAAGATACGGCGTTGACGATCTGTTTTCAGGATGGCTGGTCCGCCATACATCGCGCGTTGCGAAATCGCACCTTGGTCATGTGGGAGGCGGCAGAATGTCCGTCGCCAGGCAAAAGGCCTAGCGAGGGCGATGTTGTCGCAACCCGCCCTGATGGCAGCAAAGTTCTTCGCTACCAGATTTGGACACCGTTGCGCGGTTTTGATGGAGCAGTGACGGAGAGTGCTTTGTTTGCTGGGATGGGCGTTGACTTCATCAAGGATCTACCAGCGGCAGGCAAACTGGTCGAGCGGCTTTGGCGAGAGTGCTAGGCCGCAGCTCCGAGCGCTGATTCGGCGGGATTAGGAATCAAAATCCGATGACTCCTAGCTTGGCACATGTCTGCAAACCGCTCTTCATATCAAAAGCGCAACTCACCTGGCCGGACAAGCGCTATCAGTAGAAGTGGTGTCGCACTTGACGTCTCGATTTAAGTGCCGAACGAGATAGCTCCCGGATTGTCGGCAAACAAGAAGTTATCTCACCTGTCCAATGCAAGTTCAGGAACTCTTTTTTCTCCGCAGGAGACGAAAAGGAAAACAGAAGCTGGTAAGCGCTGGCATCAAGATCGCCCACGAGTGCCAGAACGCGTGTGTTCGTCAGTTGTGCGTAGCCAAACAGATAACCGACGATGTCTGCGGCAAACAGTCGACCTTCGGGGTCATCCCTCGGCAAGAATTCGACTGTGCAGAGCCAGTCATCTTCATCTTGCCAGTACGGTTCAATCTCATGTTGACGGTTCATATGAAGGCCGCTTAATCTCTACTGTTCAGAATTCCTCGCGCGAAGTCGAGATACACTGGCTCTCGCGGTGTCTCAAACCGGCATTCATGTCGGCTGCACTGCACTACGGATTACACTACGGTTCTGCTCCCGCTACCGGGGATTTCCAACGACTTAGAGGTCGTCCGCCTCTTGTAAGTCCTTTAAAGTCGTGTATGAACCGTTCTTTCACGGCGGTAACACGGGTTCAAATCCCGTCGGGGACGCCAACAAAATAAACGGGCTCCGCAGAATCAATGGTTTTCTTCATGATCCAATTTCATCCACTTAGGCAGGCTTGATTTCCGAAACTGCGCCCCGCCTCACCAGTTTGACCAAATTGCTCTCTGCGATGCTTTCTCGTTTGTCCGGAGCAAAATTCTCTCCAGCGGTACTCCCAAACATCGGGTCCTTGACGACGTGATGAGCGAATGAGACTTCCTTTTTGCATGGCTGCTCCTTTACGGGCCGAGGCGGAACGAGAGTTCTCAGCCCACGGCCTGTTGTATGGGCACAATATAGGCACAAATTGGAAGAGGTCACTTGATCATCGGTTGTGAGCAGTTGGCGGTGGCCCGGATTAACGAGCGCTCTAGCTAGGAGGTCTTTTCTGATGGAGCGTTCTGGTATCGCTTTCCTGCGGCAGTGACACAGGGCTACGAACAGACCAATGCCGGGATTGCCTGTCCGGTTGCACCTATTAGTGGGCTGTGCGCTGCAGTGTCAGCCGGCGAAGCAACTGTGCATTCGCAGCCACGATGATGGTAGAGAGGCTCATTGCGACCGCACCAACACTCATGGGAAGATCGAGTCCACGAGGAACGAGAAGGCCTCCGGCGACAGGGATGGCAACGAGGTTATAGGCGGTCGCCCAAACGAGATTTTGAATCATCTTTCGATAGGTAGCCCGAGATAGCTTGATCGCTGCCACAACATCGCGCGGATCGCTACGCACAAGCACGATTCCAGCTGACTCAATCGCCACATCGGTTCCAGCGCCAATCGCGATTCCTACGTCTGCGGTCGCCAGTGCTGGAGCATCGTTCACGCCGTCTCCAACCATGGCAACCTTCTTGCCACCCGACTGAAAGCGCTTCACAGCCGATGCCTTCTCGGCGGGAAGAACCTCGGCTGCGACCTCGTCCATCCCGAGGCGTCGGGCGACCGAATCAGCAACCGCCTTCGCGTCTCCAGTGATCATCGCGACCCGGATACCCAGGCGATGAAGTTCCATGACCGCTTCATGGGATTCGGGCCGAATCTCATCTTCCACGGCAACAGCGCCGACCAGTCGTCCTTCGGCGACGACATACAGAACTGTTTTCCCTTCGGCCGCCCAGGCTGTCGTCAACTTTTGAACTTCTGGTGGCACTACTATTTTCGATTCGGTCAACACACGGGGTCCGCCCACTACGATTCTCTTGCCATCTACGAGTGCCGTTGCTCCTCGACCGGGCAACGCTTCGAATTCGGCAGCGTGCGACGTGGGCAGGTTTCGGCGTTCGGCTTCCGACACGATTGCTTTTGCGAGCGGGTGTTCGGAGTTGAGTTCGACAGCCGCCGCGTGGGCAAGCAAATCACTCTCGTTGGTACCAGGCACAGCCACGACTCCCGACACTGCCGGGGACCCGCGTGTGAGCGTTCCCGTTTTGTCGAAAATCACTATGTCCAAATTCCGGGCCCTTTCGAGTGCGAGTCTGTCCTTTATCAGGAGACCGTTCTGAGCCCCGAGCGATGTCGAGATTGCAATCACGAGTGGAATCGCCAGTCCCAACGCGTGCGGGCAGGCAATGATGAGGACGGTTGCGGTTCTGATTAAGGCGTGTTCTTTGTCTCCCGAAAACCACCAGTAGAGGAACGTCAGCGCGCCAGACGCGACGGCTACGTAAAAAAGGATTGCCGCTGCCCGGTCGGCGAGGGCCTGCGCGCGAGACCCAGAAGCCTGCGCCACAGCAACCAGCCGCATAATGCCGGATAGAGCGGTCTGCTCCCCGACTGCCGTAACTCGGACCCGAAGGCTTCCGCCACTGACGATCGTTCCCGCGACCACGGTCGCACCTGGCCCCTTGGAGACGGGTCGGGACTCGCCGGTAATCATCGACTCGTCAACATCGGCAACAGCCTCGACGACTATGCCATCCGCCGGAACGCGGGTTCCGGGCCGGACAAGAACTATGTCGCCCACGTGCAACTCAGAAAGCCGAACGGTTTGAATTTCCGCACCACTTACCCGTTCGGCAGTGTCTGGGAGGAGCGCAGCTAACACATTGAGTGCGCCACGAGCCTGGGAAATAGCCCGCATTTCCAGCCAGTGGCCCAGGAGCATGATTGTGATGAGAGATGAGAGTTCCCACCACACATCGATCTCAAAGAGACCGAAGGTCGCGGCGAGCGACGTACCAAAGGCAACTGTGATCGCCAGGCTGATGAGGGTCATCATGCCGGGCTTACGGTCTGCTAGTTCTCTCCATGCCCCACGGATGAAAACGAGGCCGCCGTAAACGAAGATCACCGTTCCGAGGATTGGGGCGATAAAGTTCGAGCCGGGAAAGGAAGGTGCTCTGTACCCAAGCCAGTGTTGGACATCCGTCGACCAGAAGACGACTGGAATTGTGAGAGCAAAGCTCAGCCAAAACTTGTCGCGAAACATGGCGACGGAGTGTCCGGCGTGGCGGTCGTGACTAGCGTGGGCCTCCGACATCTTGTGGCCTGCATGTTGGTCGACTGATTCGCGGTCTTGGTGTGTCATGTGATCCATTGCCAACCCGATGTCAAAATGTTGAGGTCAAAGGGGCGCAAGCAGATCTGTCAAGGAACAGATCTGGTTGGGGAGGGATATTTACTTCGTCGTTCAGTGAACATGATCTTCTGGTCCTCCCTTAACGCATTTTCACTTATGATCCATGCCCTCCATTCCATGGACTTCGCCTTCATGGCCCCAAACTGGACTTCGTTTGCGACGAGCTTGGTGCCCGAGACACCTGCGTGGATTACAACCTTGTCGCCAACCTTTAGATCCTTCAGGGTGGCAGGTGAACCGCTCTTTTCAAACTTGGTCTGGTCACTCACGTCTACCGTTACGGACTTTTTGGCCGTGGTTTCAACCGTAATGGAACTATCAGAAATGCTCGTGACCTTGCCCATGACATGCTTTTCGTTTCCGTGAGCCAGTGCCATGATAGCAAGCGCGAACAACAGCGTAACGACTGCGACCATGCGTTGCATAATTTTCTCCTCAGTGATTGTGGTGCGTTGGTGGTTCGGGTGCCTGCTTGCCGGGTTGGCCTTCGTTCAAGAATTGCTCTTCTTTTTGCTCCTCCTGCTTCTCTCCAGGGCCTTCGGATTGAGCGTTTCCATTTCGCGTTCCTCGGCAGGCGTGAGGTAAGGCAGATTCCGTATGAACACAACGAGCTTCCAGCTATCGTCGTCTTTCTCCTCCGTGCCCCATGCGGGCATTCCGGTAAGCCGAATGCCATTGTGGATGATGTAGAAGATCTCTCCGTCCGTGAGTTTCTGAGTGTCGGGGCAGACGCATGTCAGGCGTCTTCGGATAGAGATTCTGGCCGATTTGCGTCTTCTCGCTGCCATCGTTGCCATGGCAAATAGCGGAATGATCGGCGAAGTGGGCGCGCGCCTCGCTGAGAACTTTAGCGGTCGGTGCAAAGGGATTCTTCGCGTTACCTTCTGACGCCAGAACCGAGAGCCTTCGTGCGGTCTTGGCGACGTAAGTTTCCACTACTGACGGGTTATCCCGCGCACTGAAGCCACGCCGGATCGTCACCCATCCGAACGCAGCGACTCCCGCGACCCCTGCAGCGATGATCGATAAAAGAAGAGCGCGTTTTCTCATGTATTCACCTCTACTGAGGGTTTGCGCTCATCTGGAATGGGATGTTGACCTCACGCACTGGCTTGTCCATGCCGCCTGGCTGCGAAGGAGCTTCGAGGCCGTCCGTGAGTAAGTAGGACTGGAGAGAAAGTGAGCTCGTGGCAAAGCTCTCCAAAGCAGTGATGTAAGAGACTTCGAGCTGCATCAGGGTTCTCTGGGCGATGAGGACCTGTGGGTAAGCTGCAGCCATCTGCTGGTATTTTTTGATGTACATCTCATACGCCTTTTGCGCCCTCGGTATCATCTGGTTCTTGTAGCGGTCGACGGCGGTTTGCGAGAACGCATAGTTCTGGACGACGCTTGCCGCCCGTTCCCGCAAAACCAGCTTCACTCGCTCCACCTCGCGCTTCGCCCTCTCGGCATCAGCCTTCGCGGCGGCGATGTTCCCCTGGTTACGGTCAAAGATGGGAATTTTCACCCCAACGTCAGCAAAGCCCTGCAGTCCGACAGCCCTCCCGTTAGACAACAACTCACCATTCTGCTGCATGCCACCGCGGAGTTGCAGGTCGGGGATCGATTCCCGCTTCGCGCGAGCCAAGGCTGCTTCGGCTCGTTTGACACCAAGTTCAGCGATTCTTACAGCCGGACTCTCGTTGACGATTTTCTCCACTAGCTCATCAGCATTGACCGGCGGGGTGTCTTCGAGTTTTCCTTCGAGATTCATCAAGGGAAGCTGCGGATTCCCCACGACGGCGGCAAGTGCCTTCCAAACCCGCTGCCGGTTCTGTTCGGCCATGGTGACGGCGAGTTGTGCCTGCTGCTCTTCCACTTCCGATTCGAGCACGTCAGGAGCGTCCGCTTGGCCGACATTCGCGAGCTGATGGGAGGTCTCCACACCGTCGTCGGCAAGCTTGCTGAGGTCCTGCCGCAACTTCAGCGCCTGCTGGGCAGCAAGCGCTTGGGTGTAGGACATCCGCACGTTTGTGACTACGCGCAGTTTTTGCTCCTCGGCTTCTGTTTCCGCCTGTTTGAGCTCCTGGTCAAAAATCTGTCGATTCAGGCCCAGCTTTCCACCCAATACAATGTCCTGCTGAACGAAAAACCCATGCTCGCCCCCGTGAAACGAACCGCCTCGGATCTGTTCGCCCTGGTAGCCGACAGTCGGATTCGGATAAGATCCCGACTGCCTCTTCCTGCCTTCCGCCGCTTGGATGTTGGCGGCGGATTGCCTGAACGTCGGGTTGTTCTGTAAGGCCATCTGTTGCAGTTCTTCAAGAGTGATTGTCTTCTGCTCGGACGCTGGACTTTGCGCGCGGCCCGGCAAGGCCGTCAGGAACAAAGCCCAGCAACAGCAGAGTGCAAATCGCGTTACACGTAGTGACACGGTTTCGATCCTCGCTTCCATAAACTTCACCGGCGTAGTCAGGTTATTCATGTTTGTGCTCCATCCCCGGCATGTCCATCTTCATCGGCTTATTGCCTTCCTGCTTTTTTCGAAGCTCCATGATTTGGTCGTACTTGTCGGGAGGCAGCACACGTACGAACGTCATCATTCCTGCCATGAATCCGCTCCAGCCGGGACGCAGACCGAAGTTTTCAGGTTTGTCGACCACTTGATCCATCGCCATCATGGGACCTTCCATGAAGGCATCCTGCGGAAAGCCCGGCACGGAATTCGCATCCTTGCTGACCTCCGGCTTGCCCATCTGCATCCCTTGCATGTCGGGCATGTCTTGGTGCTGCATCGGACTTTCCCCTTTGAGAGGCGAATTCGATGTCCTTTGTTCAAAAGTCGAACCCACACCCATTCCTCGACCCAGGCTTGGACCGTTTTCCTCGGAGGTTGCACTTCCTTGTCGCAGCATTCCCATGCCTCGTTCCATGTCGAGACCCGCCGGCATTCCGTCTCGGCGCGTCATCGGGCCGACATTGGACGACATCTGGTTCATCATGTGGTGAGGAAGATGACAGTGGAGCATCCAGTCGCCGGGATTCCTTGCAACAAACTCGATGTCGCGCGACTGCGCTACACCCACGAGTACCGTGTTTCCCGGTCCCCATGTCGACTCGGGTTGGCGGCCTCCTTCAGTCCCTGTAATTACGAACTGGTGCCCATGAAGGTGGATCGGGTGGTGGTCCATCCCCAGGTTGATAAGGCGGATGCGAACGCGCTCCCCGTGCCGCACGATGAGAGGAGTGTTGGCTGGACCGGATTTTCCGTTGAAGGTGAGCCAGTTGAACTCCATGTTCATGGAGTTCGGTACCTTGATGTTCGGCAAGATGGCATATTCCTGCATAATGATTGCGAAGTCTTTATCGGCGCGCGGCTTGTATGGCTCCTTGGGATGCATGATGAACGCGCCGATCATCCCCATCATTTCTTGCATCGCCATGTGCGAGTGGTAGAAATACGTGCCTTCCTGGTGGAGTGTGAATTCATAGACAAATCGCCCGCCCGGAGGGATCGGGTCTTGACTCGAACCGGGCGCTCCATCCATCGCGCTTGGGACTTCGAAGCCGTGCCAGTGCATCGAGGTCGCTTCGGGAAGATGGTTGTCCACGATGATCCGAACGCGATCGCCCTGGTTCACTTGAATCGTCGGGCCCGGAGCGCTGCCGTTGTAACCCCAGAGGTCAACCACCCGGCCGGGAAAAATCTCCTGTTTAACCGGCTCGGCGATCAGATGGAATTCCTTAACGCTCCCGTCCATGCGCCACGGAAGCTGCGGAACGTCAGGCGTTTCCACCGAAATGATCTGATTGCTGCGCTGGGTAGTATGGTCCATGTGGCCCATGTGCTCCATGTTCATGCCCGCCCCGTTTGCCTGCGTGGGAGCTGCAAGCAGGCGAGGTACAGCGGCTAACCCGGCGCCTATACCAAAGGTATTTCTCAGGAAATCACGTCTGTTCTTCATAGCTCTTCCTCTTCAAGACTTGGCGGACCCAACTGTCCCCCAAAAAACTCAATGGACATTGGATACAAGAGAGATGCACAGCGACAACAAGCCGCTGCGTTGGCTATGCCGCTTCTAGGAGACGAGGAGAAAACTCAGATGCGAAGAATGCTGAAAGAGGCACCGTGTGCAGTGGGCGGGGCGGGTGGGCCGCTATCCAAACCCCATACGGCGGTGAAATCAGGAGCCAGAAACTCGGCCGTGGTACTTAGGACCTCGGCGCTGCTACGAACTACCTTCACCTGAGGAACAATTTTTCTCCAAACGTTGAGGCGTTCCGCAGTGACGCAGTTCGTCTGGCACGATTGCGACATTGTCACCGCAGTCATGGCCTCAACAACAACTGGATGATTGATGGCTGCGTGATCGTGAGCCATTCCCGGCATGCTGTCTGAAGGCTGACTGCAGTGGCGCTGACTTTCCGCTCGCGTGTGGCGTTCGCACATGAGGGCGCAGATCCCGGTCGGAGTAAGCCCGGCGAGCAAGACCGTCAGGAGAACTATCGAAGTTGCGGTTCTTCCAGGCACTTTAGGAAACTGTAACTTAGATTGTGTGAGATGCGCAAACTTGCGCAAGCGCTTTTGGAATGCGCCTCCCTCGCGATGGTCCTGCTCGAAGATATTGCGAACTACGCTGGTCTGTTTGCAGCGGCTCTGTGCGCTGACAGCTACCCTCAAATGCTCATGTCGGACAGCTCTTGGTTCCACTGACGATAAGAACCTCAGCCGGAAAACTCATCCCGCGGTCTGTGGAGTACCCACGCAGGGCTTCCAGCGACTGACGCTTCACTTCACTCGCCTGTTCCCTTGGAAGCATGGCGAGCTTTTCACGAAGCTTCTCAGACATCTCGGATCGCAGTGTCCAAACGTCTTCTACCGAGATCGGTGCTTGTATTTTGAATTGCAGCAGGCGCTCGGATGGGGCCATCGCGCCAGCCTCTGCAAGAACGTCCCGTAACTTGCCTGGGGTGGCGAAGCGGAATGCGTCGGGCGCGTCGGGCGCAAGAGGCGGCGAATCGACAAAACGTTCCATGACTCGCGACAGCGTGTAGAAAAAAGGATTTCTGTCGGCGAAATGCCAGACCGCCAAGGACAGTTTCCGTCCGGGCTTTAGTACTCTCAACATCTCTCGAACACCCTCAACGGGAGATGGAAAGAACATCACGCCGAAGCGGCTTACCACGGCATCCAAGGTAGCGGCCAGGAACGGCAGAGGGTCGGCAGAAGCGACCTCGAATTTCGCATTCCTGAACCCAAGATGGTCGGTGGCTCGACGAGCGGCGTCCACCATCTCGGGCGCCGGATCGATCCCGAAGACCTTGCCCTCGGGGCCGACTATGGCAGCTATGGTCAAAGCTGGCTCCCCGGGCCCCGTAGCAATATCCAGAACTGTGTGCCCGGGACCGATCCGCGCACCCTCGACGAGAGCTTGCGTAACTGGCGCAAACATCTGCCGGATGATTTCACGGTGCTTTTCCCAGAAGGGCGCCGAATCGCGCCACGCGCTTAGAGTCTCCTCGTCGGGTTGCATCCCCAAAGTATACCGACCCGGCGGTTCACGGGCAGCCCTCTTTCAGTGGGCGGGAGTCTCGAACCCGCGCGGCCCCCTGCGTCATGTGGGGAAACCCTCGCCTTTGTCAAAAACGCCTTGACTCTGGAATGCATTCCGGGGTTGATACTTCTTATGGTGCAAAACAGCAGTTCCAAAACTCTTCGTTCTGGTGCTTTGGCCAAGGCGACGGGGGTGAGTCCAGACACGATTCGACACTATGAAAAGATCGGCGTTCTCCCACGAGCCTCGCGAACAGACTCTGGTTATCGCGTCTATCCCGCGAGCGCGTTGGAGAGAGTGCTTGTGGTGCAAAGGGCGCTTCGGATCGGATTCACTCTGGCAGAGCTGGCTGAAGTCCTGAAAGCTCGTGACGCTGGCGGCGCTCCCTGCCGCCGCGTTTACCAGCTTGCCCAAGAAAAGCTGAAGGGTATCGAAGAAGACCTTGAAGCGCTGAAGCGCACAAAACGATATGTGAAAAAGGTATTGGCCGATTGGGAGCAGCGCACTCAGAGTGCGGGTCCAGGGCAGAAATCGCACTTGCTGTACTCGCTCGGTGACGCGTTAATGAAATCTGGCGCTCCAGCAAACCAGTTTCGGAGGAATAAGAGACCATGAAAACAGTAATCGCATTTCTTCTGTTCAGCGGACTGCAATTGGCAGCACAAGACATGCAGTCTTGCCCCATGCACAAAGAGCATATGAAAGAGGCCTCGCAGCATCAGGCCGACGTGGAACAACACGGTGATGAGGCGATGGGATTTCCTCACGACAAGACCACTCATCGCTTCCGCCAGTACTCAAACGGTGGAGCTATTGAAGTCACCGTCAATGACACCAAGGATTCCGAAACTCTGCAGGCAACCCGGTCCCACATGACGAACATTGTCACGATGTTCTCCAACGGCGAATTCTCTATTCCCATGTTCGTCCATGACCAGGTGCCACCCGGTGTACCTGTAATGAAAGAAAAACGCGCCGAGATTTATTACAGCTTTGAAGAGTTGCCGGCAGGCAGCAGAGTGCGTATTAAGACAACAAATCCCGACGCCCTGAAAGCAATTCACGACTTCCTTCGTTTCCAGATCGAGGACCACCATACTGGAGACACTACCGAGATCCTGGCTGACCGTTAGTAGCCCCAGGATTCCAAGGTTTGAGAGACCGACGGGCGCCTCTATCGTAGGTGAACCGCACTCGTTATCAGACCAATGGTGGCCCCGACCAGGACAAGCCACGCGGAATTCACGCGAAACCGAAGCAGAGAGATCAACGATGCTACGGCCAAAAGAACAGTAAGAGTGTCAACGAGCGATGCTCGACCAAGCTGCCAGGTAACAGCGGCCATCAACGCGAGTGATGCAACGTTCACACCATCAAGGAAAGCCCCCGCAGCTTTGGATTTTCGAATACGCGGCGCCAGTGGACCGCTTACCGCTACTAGCAGAAATGCGGGAAGGAAGATGCCCAGGGTAGAAATGACGGCACCGCGAATTCCTCCCAGAATGAAGCCAATAAAAGTAGCCGTCGTGAAAGTCGGTCCCGGTGTCACTTGCCCCACAGCAACAGCATCTACAAGCTGCGCGTCCGTCAACCAGGCTCGGTGGGTGACCAGATCGGCTCGAAGGAAGGCCAAGAGCACATAGCCGCTACCAAATACGGTTGCGCCTAGCTTCAAGAAAAGCAGAAATAGTGAAACTAGACTGAACGATGCTGTGGTCGCTACGATGCCGCCTCCAATTGTCATAAAAGGAAGTACCGAGAAGGACACACGGGAGGTTCTTAGAGCAGGAAGGCACGCTACTCCGCCAGCCAGCAAAAGCAGCGGCTGCAAACCGAGAACAGATAGCACGAGCGCAAGCACGGCCACGAATCCGAGAAACGTTGTCTTTACCGCTGTTCGTCCAAGACTCCAGAGGGCCTGAAGAACGACTCCGATGACGACCGGCTTGATCCCATAGAGCATGCCTGCGGTCGCGGGGAGCCTGCCCAAACGGACGTATAGCCATCCAATACCGGCGACCATCAGTGCCGCTGGAAGAATGAAGCAGGTACCAGCGATGAGCAAACCTCTCCAACCGCCGCACAAGTAGCCGATATGAATAGCCAACTCGCTTGAACTGGGACCCGGAATGAGATTGCTTGCGCCGAGCAAGTCGAGGAATTTTTCACGAGAAAGCCGCTGTCGCCTCCGGACGTGCTCCTCTTCCATTATCGCGATGTGCGCTGCCGGTCCTCCGAAGGCTGTCGTGCCTAGCCGGAGAAAGAACAAAGCAAGCTCATCAAGAGGAACTTGTCTCTTTTCAGAAATAGATTCTGGAGATTCAAGGGCTGGCTGTTCAGCCATGAGTTGCGCCCCGTCTTTCCGCCAACCATGCGTCAAGAGACCACGCGCCAGCACAAACCGGCAGCAGAAAGATGAGACCGAACAACATGCTCAGATCCGTGCGAGCTTCATGCAGCGTTCCCCAAAACCCGTTTTTCGCAAGCGTGACGATTTTGGTCGAATACAGGGCGACGGAGATATCAATAAGAAGCGGCACGGTCGCCAGCCGCGGAATAAGACCTATCAACAGCAGAGAGCCACAAACAATCTCACCCACTCCGACAAACGGGGCCATAACCTGCGGCCAAGGGATGCCGATCTTCACAAACCGCCCAACTCCCAATGAATCGGGGAAGAGAAATTTCTGAATGCCTTCGGAAAGGAAGACCCAACCAACCAGAATGCGGATCAGCAAGATTTGCCTTAGCCGTGCGCTTCGCCCAGGATGCATCTGCGTTCACTGGCATTGTTCTCTCTCCTCGTAACCGAGCATCTGCAGATGAAGTCAAACCGGCTCATACGTAATCGAACAGGGTCATGAAGCCAAAGTCCATGTGCAGCTGCTGATGGCAGTGGAACAATGTAAGTCCGGGATTGTCCGCCGTAAAATCCACTTCGACTTCCTGATATCCGCCGACCATAACGACATCCTTCGTCACACCAGCGGTGGGCTTGCCCGCGAGCTTGGTCAATTCGAAACTGTGCCGGTGCAGATGGATCGGATGAATATCGTCGCTGGCATTGCGCATGCGAAGGCGGTAGCGTCTGCCTTGCTTCAAGTGAAATGAAGCGGGGACGATTCCCTGACTCATGGGGTAGGCCACCCCGTTGATGGTCCAGCGGTTGAAGCCCACCTCCGCAGCGTTCTGCTTTGCAAACGTCATCTCGAATGTCTCATCTGGCGAAACTGTGGTTGCACCAGCTCTCGCGAAACGCGAATAGTTCCAATGAAATGGCTTCGGCGGTATCCACACCGGCTTTCCTTTATGTCCCGCATACTCAACGACAATCCCCATGCCGTGACCACGATCATCATCCGCAAGATCACCCATGATCCACACACCCGGATGTTTCATGTCGACAATCGCGGAAATGCGCTCGGCTGTCCCAAGCCACAGCACCGGCACTTCGGCAGGCGTCGAGACCGCATTGCCATCTAACGCGACAACCTTGAAGGAATGTCCCGGCAACGCCAAGCTGCGAATCTCGGTCGCGCTGCCATTCAGAACATGAAAGAGCACGCGCTCGCCCTGCTTCACCCGGACCGGGTCGCCATGTCCCAACATGCGACCATTGACCGTGAAGTATCGGTAGCCTACTTCGTAGCCGTGCGGCATCCCCTTTGCGAGCGAAGCTTTCATCGCCGACTCGCCAGAAGTTTCGAGTTCCTTTACTCGTGCAGCGGGGGTCAAAAAATCCTGGGCCATGTCACCGCCTTGACTGAAAGACGGTTCGAATTCTTTGAGTACCAGGAACACTTCCCGGTCGTAACCACCCGGCTCATGCTGGGGCTCGATGTAAACCGGCCCGACCTGGCCGCTGTATTGGCCGCCGTGCAAATCGGCACCCGCCCGATTGTGCGTGTGATAAAAACGAAAACCCGATGGGCGCGGAGTGAATGCAATCCGCCGCATCCCGTGCGCCGGAATAAGAGGTGTACCTTCTTCCGCAGCGCCATCCACGTCACTGGAAACCATTTGGCCGTGCCAATGCAGCTGCTCGGGAGTGTCCGTGTCGTTGCGGATTTCTACGCTCACGGGCTGCCCCTCTTTAAAACGGAGGACAGGTCCTGGGAACTGACCGTTATAGGTTATCGTCGAAACGATGTGCTTCGGAGCGATCTCAACCGGGCTTGCGGCAATGCGCAAGATGTAATCCGCCGCGCCCCGTTCGGACTCTTGGAGAGTTCTCGCCAAACCGAAGCTCGCCCTGCTGGGAAGCAGCGCAGTAAACGCGGCAGTTCCGGTTAGCGCGAGAAAGTCGCGACGCGATGTGATCTTTTGGCTCAAGGTTCTAACTTTTGGAAGGGCAACTGACTTCCAGCGGTTATCGTAAATCGATATTCAAATTTGACGCAACGGACGAGCCGGAAGCATACCCCCGCCGACTTCCTCGTTTTCAATCTCTTCGTGACCAGTGCATGACCCTTTCGATCGCCGTCACATTTGCACATCAAGAATAGCGTCTAGTGCATCGGCAGAATTCCCCGACACAGACCCGTTCAAGCTCACTGGCGTATTTTGCAAGCAGATTGGCGCGTTCGGCTAGTGCGGTCCGCCGGTGCGGAGAAGGCGCAAATGCGCCGGCCTATAAGTATAACTTATAATATAATTAAAAACTATTATGTTGACTTATAGGGCCTGCGTTCCTATATTAACGCCCGTGGAATGGCGCTCCAATCTAGCTTTGGGAAGAGAGCCTAATAATGTTAAGCAATCCGTCAGGAAAATATCAGCCGGCACCCTTTTTTGAACTAGTTAACCGGCAATGGCCGTCCAAAACTTTGCAAACTGCACCTGCATGGTGCAGCGTCGACCTACGTGATGGCAATCAGGCCCTCATTGAGCCCATGAGTATCCGGAGTAAGAAGGCCATGTTTGACCTCCTCGTCTCCATTGGTTTCAA
>Ga0137418_10003117_pt1 | contig 15223 bp, 7 predicted proteins | sample CZODoug3_1_2_16f_FD_122242 | JGI IMG/M metagenome (GOLD analysis project Ga0137418, IMG submission 122242) | Vadose zone soil fungal communities from Angelo Coast Range Reserve, California, USA - CZODoug3_1_2_16fungal (Hybrid Assembly) | ecosystem: Environmental > Terrestrial > Soil > Vadose... | reverse complement strand
TGAAAGATTCCGCCCGGCGCATGTTGCCGAAGGCGTCGCCGCGCACCACGTCGAGCGTCGAATAGTCGATCCCTGCGTCTGGGTACCCGATTCCAATCTCGAATGCCGCGAGTTTAGCCAGCGCCTTTTGCTTCGTCTGCGGCGACATCCATGTCAGGTTGGAAATGCGAGTACGAAATGCGGCAATGAGGTCGGTGACCATGGCCTGAGCCCTAGCTTTGGCTTCAGGTGGAAAGTAACGTCGCGTATAGAGTTGACCAACAGCTTGGCCCAGCGCTCCGTTGGTAGCAGCGATCGCCGCCTCGGAACGGTTCGGTGCTTGTTGCTTCCCGGACAAGGCCTTGCCGTAAAAGGCGAAGTCTTCGACAGCCACAGCCCTTGGCAAGACAGCGGCATAGTGTTCGATCGAATGAAACCTGAGATAGTCCTTCCATAACTCGACGCTCTCGCTATCAACTAAGGCGGAAACACCGGTGACCGCCGACGGCTGCCAGACAATGAAATCCGCCTGCCCAGCAAGTCCAGCCGATTTGAAATACGCCTCCCAATCCATGCCGGGCGCCCTGACGGCGAAATCGGTGCGTTTCCATGGGTTGTTCTGCTTGAAAACATCCGCTGCATCTGAGTCTGGCGCAAAGGTCCGCGCAATCCGGGTTTCGAGCGACAAAATCCGCTCAGAGCTACTCTCGGAGTCCGCAAATCCCGCAAGCTTCAGGACGGCTGCAATGTGCGCTTGGTATTTTGCGCGGAGCTCGACCATCTTGCTGGACGGGTCCGTGTAGCTGTCACGATCGGGTAGCCCCAAGCCCCCCTGCCAGAGATGAGGAAAATTGTGGTCCGCGTCCTCGAAACCTTGGTTGATCCACACGCCGAAGATATGGTCAGCGTTGGCGGTGAGTCCATCAACCTCGCTATTCAGAGTGCTGCCAAGATACGCTGACAGCGACGTTTTGTTGGTGATCGCCGCAATCGCCGCCATTTCGTCAACGATCGGCGCGAAACCCTTCGCCTCGATACTGGCTTCGTCCATGAAACTCGCATAGTAATCGCCGACTTTCTGCGGAATGCTGCCTTTCGGAGGATGGGTCGCGGCCGCCTCCACGATAAGGTCGCGGACTTCCTTGCTCACTCTCGCCGTCAACTCCGCGCGTGTGTCATAGCTCTGCTTTCCGGGCGGAATGGCTGACTTTGCGAGCCAGCCTCCATTGGCGTAGCGGTAAAAGTCGTCGCCTGGTTTGACGGACAGGTCTCTGTCATCGCCGTCGGCGGGGGTGGCTACACTCTCCGCAGGATTTTGCGCGTACGTTGTTGCCGCCAGCGCGAGAAGGGCTCCAGCGAGACACAACACGGCTTTCGGGAATGTGGATGTTCTCGTTCGTGACATTCGACTCGACTCTGGATCAAACATCAGACTAACGCGCGTCCCCGGTTCGCGGCGTTGAGTCAAGAGAGCAACCTTCGGGGGCTGAAGCCCCAATTTCTACACCCCCAACGCGGCGCTGAAGCGCCGCTCTACCGTGAGCGCTTGAGCGAGGAATTCTCAAGCACATATTCCCAAGCGCTTAGAAGACGAACTTTGCGGTGAGCGTCACCTGACGGTTGCCACCACTGAAGATTTTGGGGTTCAGGAAGTTTGAATCCGTAATCTGCACATATCCCGGATTGGTAGTTGCTGCCGTCACTCCAGCGGTGCTGAAAACGTTGGCGTTGCTGATAGTGAAGTTCTTGTGGTTGAGCACATTGTAGAAATCGGCCTTCATCTGAAAGTAGGTGGATTCCGTCAGCTTCACTTTCTTGCCCAGCGACAGATTCATGACGCCGAACCCCGGGGAACGGAAACTGTCGCGGCCAATAGTTGCCCTCACATCGGGTCCCGCGATGACGTACTTAGCGGTTGGATCGACCGCCAAATAGCCGATGGCGGGCAGTATCGTACCGCCGGTAAGGTCCGCAGGATCGAAGCAGGCCCCTCCTGCGCCTAACGAAGTCGCTGTAAAATTACCGCCGACCGCTGGCGGCCCATTCGTTCCCTGGAACGTTACACCACCGGCACCCTCGCAGATGGGAATTACGTCCGAGCCTCTCCTGGCGGAGCCGGTTGGATTCAGCACGCCACGATCTCCAGCAGTATCGCCATTGCCATTCGAATCCACGAAACCGGATTGGAGGGTTACAGGCTGGCCGCTTTGGGCCAAATAGACCACCCCGACGCCGTATCCTTCGAGCAGCATTTTCAAGGCACGGCTATCGGCATGGATCGCCGGAGTTTCGTAGCTCAGGGAGAGTGCAAACTTGTGGCGTACGTCCAAGTCCGAGTTCGAGCGATCCTGCCCTATTCGGTTTGTATCTTGCGCCCTGCGCGGGTTCAGCAAGCTGGTGAAGAACTCGTTGGTCGCGTCATCAATGGCGTGAGACCAGGTGTAGTTCGCGTTGAACGACAAACCGTGCCATGCGCGCTGAGTGTAGTTCCACGACAGAGCGTGATAGATGCTGCTCGCCAAAGGAGGATCTGAGGTTACGTTGCCTTGAAAGCCGTACTGCGCATACGTATTGGAGCCGAACCCGTTGAAGGCGGTATCGGTAGCCGTGTTTGCGTCCCATGTAGCAGGGACACTGGAGGCATCGAAGAAAGTGGGTATCGGAGCGATCCCGGCGTCGAAAGCGCTGATGCGGTTGCGCCGGAACTGTACCGGCAATTCCAGCCCGCGCGTTCCAAGATAGCGCACCTCGAACACGCCATTTCGATAGAACTCATGCTGAACACCCAAAGACCAGGTAAGGATTTTAGGCAGGACGGTATCATCAATAAAGGCCGTCGTTAGCCCCCTGGCGGCAGCTTGATCTACGGGAGGCAAATACACAGAGGGCAGGCCGCCATCGGCAAGGAACGGGGATCCAGTTCCGTCTCCTTTTGTGCTTCCGTCCGGATTTTTGCCGAAGTTGGCGCACCAAGCAGGCGGTGAGGCCAAATTGCAAGCCGAGGCCGGGTCGATCTCGCTCTGTTTCTGGGGCGGGAGTGTGATGGCGGCGAAGTTCTGGAATTTCCAGCCGTACGAGATACCGAACCCACCTCGAACCGAGGTCTTCCCGTTTCCCCAAGGATCGTAGGCGAAACCGATTCGCGGCGCAAAGTTGTTCTTGTCGGTCTTCGGCGTTCCAAACGTGATAACGCCGGGCACATTGGAAATAGCGTTGAGCGCCTGCGTTGCATCCCCCACCGGATTCGTCCAGTATTCGTATCGCAGCCCGAGGTTCAAAGTCAGCCGCGGCATCAATTTAAGATCATCTTGAGCATATCCGGCGAAAAGGCTTTGGGTCCCGATAAAGCTGCCGCTACCTGCGCCCCTCAGAGTGCGTCCCGGCGTTGAGGGAAAGTGGTCGTTCACCAGATCTTGTGCGTTGTCGTACCAGTAGTCGCCGTTGCTGCGAGGCAGAAAGAACTGCGGGTAAATGTAGTGAGTGTATTCACCTCCGAATTTCAGAGTGTGTTTGCCCAACACCCAGGAAATGCCGTCTTTGATCTCATAGGAATTCTGCTTTTGGTCCTGGACATCGGACGGACCGACGGTTGTCTGTCCCAGGTCACCAATCGTCACATCGGGCGGACAGGCCTTGCAAGGATTGACCAACGCAAGGGAGTAGTAGGAATACTGCAAACGCAGGTCATTGAATATGTGATCGCTAACCGTCCAGCCATCGGTCACTGCGAGCTTGCGATCATGCACCGGGTTGTCTTGATTGAACTGAGATTGGGTCGAATTTACGGCTGCAATTAGCTTCGTCTGGTTTAGCAGAAAGCGAAAGCCGAGTTGATGCTTATTCATCGAATAGTCGACGTTAGCAACCGCGTCGTGTTCCCGCTGGAGCAATGGGCTGATGATTACGAGCGGACCGACAGGGATCGGCGCTCCATTTACTGAAATGCCCAGAGTTGGGTCGGCCGTCGGCGCAACCGGATAGTTCTTGAGAACATCCCGCACCGTTGGATTGGCCGCGAGGCTCTGCATCGTCGCCAGGCCATCGGCGGTTGGGGCATCGAGGAAAGTGGCGTTACCAGCGCCGTGCAGGTCAGTGTATTCATAATTGCCGAAGAAGAACATCTTGTTCTTAAGAATCGGTCCACCGATATTTGCGCCGAAACGATTGTTGTCATAGGCGGGCCGGCCCGCAATCGTATGGGCGGCAATCGCTTGTTTCGTCAGGTTATCCAGGGAATTGAGATTGCGGTTCTGGAAATATTCGTAAGCGGAACCGTGGAAGTTATTCGTTCCGGTTTTAGTAACCAGATTGAATTGGCCCCCGGAAGAGTGTCCCGTCTCAGCGGTGAACTGATTGGTCTGCAAGGTAAACTCAGCTACAGCATCGGGAATCACAGTGGAATTCGGGCCCGTCACGCCGAGGTTGTTGTCATCCACGCCATCCACGTTGAAGTTATTCTCACGCGGACGTGTGCCGCCTACGGACCCGCCGACTCCTGTGACTCCTCCTGGCTGCGCCACGACGTTCGGAGCTAGAATAGCCAGATTCAGCGGGCTGCCGTTAAGAACTCCGCCCGCGTTGGGCAGGTTCAGCACGTCCTGCGAATTGAAATCGTTATTCAGCGAATACGAAGACGTCTGCACGGCAACCGCGGATCCGAGGACTTCGACTACCTCAGAGGCAGTGCCCACCTCCAGTTGCGCGTCGGCTGTGTTTGCGTGGTCGGCGAGGACCGTTGTGTCCTTGCGCAGCAGCGTCCGGAATCCCTTCGCCTCGATGCTGACCGAGTATTTTCCCGGGATCAGGCTAGGCACACTCCACGTGCCCGCCGACGAGGTGACCGTGTTCGATACCACACCCGTTTCCTGATCGGTAACGCTGACCTTGGCGTTCGGAACTGTCGCACCCTGCGGATCTAGAACCTGGCCACTCAAAGATCCGGTTGTGCGCTGGGCTATCGCGAAAGATCCCAATAACGCGAGTAGGAATAGGAGCGCGATGGCCCAAGTCAGCTTGCGGCAGACGTTTTCTTCTTTCACTTTGACTCGATCCATATGTCGACCTCGGTTCTCGATTTTTGCGTTGCCGCCGAAATGACGCGGCGGGTCGCAGCATTCGACCTTTGGAATTGCAAGGTCAAACTTCTCTGTGTGCGACTAGTGAAGTAGGGATTGCTGATCTGCAATCCTCATGTGGTTCGATAGTGGCAGGTGTAGATGTGGCTTAAAAGGCCTGCAATGGCCAAGAACCGGACAGGAAAGGACACGGTTGGGGATTCGAGAGCTTGGACTTTCTGCGTTGGATTGTGCACGGAAATGCAGGAATTTTGCGCACGCTGTGTTTGGACGGAAGGATAGGTGCATTGTTTCGCGGCAGCCCTGTTCGATCAGACGAGCGATAAGGCAGCAATTCTTTGAGCCGTAAAGGGGATATTTATTTCCTGCAACCCCGCTGCCCTCGCGATACTCCAAAGGTGAGAACAGTCACTTATCCTCGAGGCGGACGGGACGGTAAGGAGAAAATATGCAGAGTCACAAGAGCGCAGTGCAGCGGGACCAGGATCCCACCAAAGGCCTCACCAAAAAGTCTGGCGAATTCATCATCGGAGGCGATCTTCGCGTCACACGCTTAGGATTTGGCGCGATGCGAATCACCGGAACTGGGGTTTGGGGCGAACCTGCGGATCGGCCTGAGGCCATCCGGGTTTTGCGGCGCGCTGTCGAGTTGGGAATCGATTTCATCGACACCGCGGACTCTTACGGTCCCGGGGTGAGTGAAGAAATTATTGCCGAGGCGCTGCACCCGTATCCGCCAGGACTGGTGATCGCCACTAAGGGCGGCTTTGACCGGCCGGGTCCCAACCAGTGGATTGAAAATGGAAAGCCCGAACACCTGAGATCGGCCTGCGAAGGCAGCCTCCGCCGCTTGCGCCTGGACCGGATCGATCTCTATCAGTTGCATCGAATCGATCCGAAGGTGCCGACTGAAGATCAGCTCGGCACCCTGAGGGATTTGCAAACGCAAGGCAAAGATCAAGCACATTGGTTTATCGGAAGTAAGCGTGCGACAGATCCAGCATGCGCAAACGATTGTTCCGATCGTGAGCGTTCAGAATCGTTACAGCGTCGCCGATCGCGGATCGGAAGACGTTCTGGAGTACTGCGAAAAGGAAAAGATGGGTTTTATTCCGTGGTTCCCACTGGCGGCCGGTCGTGTTTCCGGTCCCGAGAGCCCTATCCGTCACATAGCCGCGCGATGGAAGGCCACTCCCTCCCAAGTGGCTCTGGCGTGGCTGCTGACTCGATCTCCAGTGATATTGCCGATTCCAGGAACTTCGAAGATTCAACATCTCGAAGAGAACGTGGCAGCAGCGGAGTTCAAGATTGACTCGGCGAAATTGCAAGAACTAGACAGCCTGGCGAAGGCCAGCTAGGCGTAGGTATGGCTACTGTTGGGCTTGCGTTCCATTGAACAATTGGAACTCTCGAATCCGTGGCGTGCTGGACGCAGATAGCATATTCAGCCGTACACGTTGCGCAGTCGTGCGCTGGAACAGATCAATCTTCTTGTGGCCGATGGTGGTTCCCGAGTAGATCGTCCTCCAGTTCGCGCCCTCCAGGACTTGGATCGCGTACTCTTGCACCTTCTGTCCGTCCACGAGCCATTCCATTGTCAGTGCGCGGTCGAAAACAATTGGGTGGGCAAACGCCAAATCGATGACTGCGGAATGAGATCCGTCTGGCGGCGACCACACGGTATCGGGATCGGAATCAAGGGCTCCCCGGAATGCCGAAGCATTCGTGGCGTGAGTGGCAAGATTTTTTGCGGGCGCATAGATCGACACCAGCGCCTCTCCAAATTCCCTGAGACGCTTTACGTCCGAATCGGGGAGCAGGCCGCGCCTGTCGGGGGCGAGCCCGATCATGAGCTGCGCTCCGCGACCTACGGTTTTGTGATATGTGTCCAGAAGTTCGTTCACAGATTTCAGACTCTGCTCATCGTTCGGGTGCCAGAACCAATGTTCCTTCCTCAGCGGAGTATCCGCTTCTGCAGGACGATAGCGGAGGTATCCGTGCAGATCCAATACATTCCAATTGTCCTCCTGCGCGTTCCCTGCCTCGTTGCCAACCCAGCGAATATCGCCATACTTCAGCAAGGCAGCGTCCGCGAAAACCATGGCATTCGGTTGATAGACGCGCAGATTATCGACGTAGCGATCGAAGTCGTACACGTGGCCGCCGCTGCCCGCACCATCCAGCCAGAACTCGGTGAGGTCGCCATAGCGGGTGACCAGCTCGTTCAACAGCGCGAGATAGTACCGGTCGTAAGAGGCGTTGTCCTTGTACGCCGGGTCGTGGCGATCCCACGGGGAAAGATAAACACCGAACTTCAGGTCATACTTGCGCGCCGCGGCGGCGACCTCACCGACTAAATCTCCGTGACCGCCTTTCCACGGGCTGGACTTGACGGAGTATTGGCTCTGTTCCGTCGGCCAGAGACAGAAGCCGTCGTGATGTTTCGCAACGAAGACAACGTACTTGATGCCCGCCGCTTTGGCGGCCCGCATCCACTGTTCTGGATCGGCGGCGGACGGATTGAAGACCGATGGGTCGGCGGTTCCATCTCCCCACTCCCGGTCCATGAAGGTGTTTGGGCCGAAATGAATAATTGCGCCGATTTCGAGATCCTGCCACGCGACTTGCTGCGGGCTGGGCTTCACATCGGTGAAGTTCTGCGCGTTCGAATGCGGCACGCATGCAAGAGCCAGCATGCACAGGGCGGCAACCCGGGACAAGATAGATCGTTCTTTCATATTTCGCCGAACATATTTCGCCGAAGGAAATTACTCTTCGCGCACAACTTCATCGGGAGAGATACTGGCAAGCAGATTCACGAGTTCCGTCACATTTTGCTCAAAAGTCCCGAGCTGCGCGGGGGAGCGAGGTTCGTCCCTGCCCTCCGGCATTTTGTTGCCGTTGTCCGTAGATCGTGGGTTCGATGTTCCCACGGAAGTGTGAATTTCGCGAGCTGAGGTTGCTCGTACGATGCGCGCGATGTTGCCGGAGTCGATGCCACCACAAGGCATGATTAAAATGCGCCCCTTCGCGGCGTCGACCAGATAGCGCAAAATCGCAAGGCCGTCTGTCGCCCTGGCTTCGCCACCGGAAGTCAAGATACGGGAAGAACGCGTCTCGAGGACGTCTTCCAGAGCAGTTGCCGGATTCTTGGCGAGATCGAACGCCCTATGAAAGGTTACGGGCAAAGGGTGTGCGTATTCCACCAGCATCTTTGTGCGCTCGACATCGACACTATCATCTTGCCGCAGAATGCCGAGAACCACGCCATCCATCTTGCGCTGCTTGGCCACCTGAATGTCGTTGCGCATGATTTCGAGTTCGTAATCGGAGTAACAAAAATCACCAGGGCGTGGGCGAATCATGACATGGACGGGGAGGCGTGCGTGCTCGCGAACGCACTGCATCAACCCGGCGCTCGGAGTGGTACCGCCACCGGCCAAATCGGCGCAAAGTTCGATGCGATGCGCACCTCCGCCCTCGGCTGCAATCGCGCTCTCGACCGACTCCACACAGATTTCGAGAACAACGGGATTTTTCATTGTGAGAGTGTGAAGCGACAGAAGTCCAGGGGACGACGTTGGTTCAAGCTATTAGCGGGACGCCTTTTCTATTTCAAAGGCGGCCCGTTGAATGAAGTTAGATGCCAGACCTCTGCTAGAAACTATAGTGCAAGCCGAGCTGGATCTGCCTGTTCGGAGAGCGTACCGGGTTTCCGGTATCGGCGATATTGCCGAAGCCCGCGTCCGTTATGTTGCTGTCGGGAAGTTGGTAGCTGGCGATGTTGAAAGCATTAAAGAAATCGGCTCGGAAACCGACAGTGTGTTCGTGCCATACATGGATATCTTTGAACAAGGACAGGTCGACTTGACGGAAACCTGGTCCACGTTCGGTACTGTTGCCCGCAGTACCGAACGTGTTCGGTAATGCCGTTCCATAAGCACAAACCCCATTGTCTGGGCCATTGCAGGGAGTCGCCGAGGGATCGGTTCCCCACCAGTTCGCAATCGAGCGGTTGTGTATGATCAAGCGACGGTAATGGTTTGCGCGAGTTAGCCCCCATCCGCCGTTATTGGTATTGCTGTTGTTCGGGCCAAACATGGTGACCGGAAATCCAGAATAAATCAGGGCCGTGGTCGCTAGTTTCCATCCTCCCAACGCGGCGTCCAGGAACCCATTCACATTGCTGCCGTAAGTCTGACCGCGACCGAAGGGTAAGTGGTAGACGCCCACGAAATTCAAGCTGTGGCGGATGTCCATCCCGGAAGGACCGTAGTCGGCCCCCAAGTTGTACCCATCCTGGGCGCTGAGCCCGTTAAAGCTGGTACCGGACACCGAATAGTTGCCGGAAGTCTCGACCAAAGATTTTGCCCAAGTATAGTTGAGTGTGTATTCCAGCCCATGGGTTGGTCGCTGGCGCAAAGTTACCTGGCCGGAGTTGTAATTCATCTTGGCTCGGGACTCGGTGAGCGTAATTGAACCACATTGCCCCACCAGTGCAGCGTAGGGAGCTGCCGCCGCAGATGGAAGAACCGTGGAGTCACATGTATCTGTGCCTGGTGGTAGACCCGCGATGATAGCGGCCTGCGCCAGTGTGAGTTGATTGCCGTTGCGATAGTCCGCGAGGTGATGCCCCGATTGGCCGTGATATCCGGCCGACAGTGATAGTTGATTGGTGATCGCGTGTTCCACCATCAAGGTGAATTGGTGGATATAGGCAGGCTGGGTATTCTGTGGCCAGACGGAATACTGGGAACTGTTAATGCCGATCGGCTGGCTGAAAGCATTGGCAACCGTGAATGGCGTTCCGCCGTTGCCTGGCGATGGAGTGACGGCGTTGCTATTGATCGAGAGGGAAAAGGGAGGGCTGGAGGTCAGGCGCTGATTGAACGAATAGCCCTCAAAGAAACTAGTGGCACCGTAACCGCCACGAATCACCCATTTATCGATCGGCTGGTAAGCGAAGCCTACGCGGGGCATGAACTGATTGTAAGTGCCATCGTAGCAGGAGCGGGTGGGACATACAATCGACCCCGGAACCGCCAGGGCGGGAACGTGGCCTGCGTACTCCACCGTGCCATTAGGAAGAACATTCGCAGTCTTGTTGTTCTGTTCATACCAGGGCTGGTCGTACTCATAGCGCAGCCCCAGGTTGAGGGTGAGCTTGCTGGTTAGTTTCAAATCGTCCTGGAAGTACCCTGCGAGTCGCCACTGTCGATTACCCACATTGCTGAGAGGGTCAGCCAGCGAAACGCTTTGGATCCGGCCAAGAACAAAGTCGGCCGGACCGTACCCGTTGCCGCCTGCTAAGCCCGTGTATTGCCCGGTGTAGCTGAACTGTCCGAGGAATCCAACGTTACCGGTGTTGAGGTAATTCTGCTGATATCGGGTCGCTTGTACTCCGACGGAGAAGTAATGGCGTCCGTGCTGCCAGGTAAGATTGTCGTAGTAGTTGAAAGTATTGTCGGTAAAGACCTGAGGATTGGCCTGGGTGCCAATGTAGCTGACTTGACTGAAACCGTTGGTGTTCATGTTCTGGCCGGTAAACCCGATGTAGGTTTGGGGGAAAGGCAGCGTGATGCCGACCTTTTGGTCCCCGTTCGTCCCGAAAGCTCCGGAGGGATCGCCGGGGTTACCGTTATTCCAATGCACCCGGGTGAATCCGAGCCGGAACTGATTGATGATGGATGGTGAGAGGGTGTGTACCCAGCTAGCGCCAGCAATCTTGGTTGGATAACTGCTGTGGGCTGGAAAGGTGATCGGGATGATCGACGTACTAAAGTCGCTGCCCTTTCCCTGCGAGTAGAAGCCATTGATTTGATTCGCGTTGCCAGGAGTGAAGTCGACCTTAAAATCTTCCTGATTATTGGTCACGAAAGTCGACTGCGAACCCTGGTAGTTCCCCGCGATCAAGCCATCCGTTGGCGCATGATTCGGCAGGGGATAGAATTCGGGATGGGCGAAGAGATACGTTGCCACTGGATTCAGGATCGGCACACCCACATTTCCCACGTAAGGGGCAAAGTTGTTCTGCGTGTCGTAAAGCTGGATGCCGCTGGGTAAAAGAGCAGAGAAATCTCCATTGCGCATGTCTTGAGTGAGAACGCTGGCTGAATTTTCGCCACCCTTGTGTTGGCGGATTCCCTCGTAGTCGGCGAAGAGAAAGAGCTTGTTGGGCACGATCGGTCCGCCAAACGTCCCTCCAAAAATATTCTGAGTGTAAGAGTTCTTTTTGTTGCCATTGTGGTTGTTGAGCCAAGTGGCGGCATCGAGTTTCTCATTGGTCAATAGATCGTAGAGGGAACCGTGGAAGTGGTTGGTGCCAGACTTCAGGATAGTGACCACTTCTCCGCCGCTTGCGTTTCCAAATGTGGCATTCGCGTTGCCTGAGACTACGCGAAGCTCGGCAATCGCATCCGGTGCTGGGTTGTACCCGATCAAGCCGTTCTGCGGCTCGTTGTCCTCAGCGCCTTCCAGCATGTAGTTGTTTCCTTGTTGACGATTCCCGTTGACCGACGCAGTGCCGCTATTGAAGTTATTTCGCTCGATCGCACTGGTTCCACTCATACCGTTGGGATCGGTACCAATCGAACCAGGCTGGAAAAGCGTGAGCGAGGAAAAGTTGCGGCCATTCAATGGAACGTTTGCGATCTCGTTGGTGGTGAGAGAGTTCCCAAGCGTGGCATCGTAGGTATCGAGGATCGGATGGATGTCCGCCTGTACTATCACAGTAATGGAGTCACCGGCTTGCATGCTGGCGTCGACCCTAGCTGTGCGGTCGATCTCCAAAGCAAACGGCGGAACCTTCTGAGTGGTGAACCCCTTGGCTTCGATGGTGACGGTATAGGTGCCGATGGGCAGAAAGCGGATGGTGTAGATCCCGGACCCATTGGTTTGTGTCGGCGTTTTCACCGCAGTTGCGGTGTTTTCAGCGGTGACGTGGGCGCCGACGACGACGGCTCCGCTGGGGTCGGTTACCTGGCCTGTGATCGCGCCTGTGACCGTTTGGCCGAACCCGAATGACGTGCACAGGATCGCCACAACTGAACAGGCAAGCCAGAATTGCAACCAGCATTGCAACCTCTTCGTCATCATTTCGGGTCTCCTGGGCTCTCAACGCAGACATCTGCATTCATGGAGTGAAAATGTAGGCCACTCAAGTTGGACTGTCAAGCGAAATATGATTGCTTTGCTATCAAACGATCACATACATTGGATTTGCTAGCTATGATCAGTCATATATTTTGATTGCGAAGGGCTAGATCATCGACAGCCAGCCGTATTTCTGGCGAAGAATTTGCGGTAAGCTGATGATAAAGCTATAGTTGCCCGTGATGTGCGAGGTGACTGGGCTGGAAAAACCGATAGTTGACAACTCCGTTATCCTGTAGAACTCCGCACACTTACATGACGAAACGACTCGAACACCGGACCGAAAGAATCCTGAAATTGCTGCTGCAAAGGGGCAGCGTGAGTGTGGAAGAGTTGATTACGTCGCTCAGCGCATCCGCGCCGAGCATCCGGCGAGACTTGGCTCGACTCGAGAGCAAAGGGTTGGTGAAGCGCACGCATGGTGGGGCCACGCTGGTGCAGGAACTTTTATATGAACCTTTCCGTTACGACACGGCGTTTCAAACTCGCGAACAGCAGTTCGTACGGGAAAAGCGTCACATCGGCGCTGCGGCTGCGGAGTTGATTCAGAAGAACGAGACGATCGGCTTCACGGCCGGCACGACCACCACCTGGGTGGCACGCAACCTGCGCCATCGCACCAATCTCTCTGTGATTACGAATGCGGTGAACATTGCTATGGAGCTCTGCAACATGCCGGGGCTCAAAGTCCATTTGACGGGGGGATATGTCCACTGGCCATGGTCCTTTTCGCTGGTTGGCCCCGCCGCGATTACAAGTCTGAGCGACATGTTTATGGACAAGCTCTTTGTCAGTGTCTCGGGAATCGACGCAAGCCGCGGCGCGACTACGAACGAGTCCGACGAAGCCCTCACCTTTCGAGCGATGGTGAAACAGGCCAAGCAAGTGATCGTGGTGGCGGATTCCAGCAAAATTGACGTGGTGACTCCGTCGTTGATCTGTCCGATTGAGGATGTGGATGTGCTCGTCTCCGATGCCGGCACTTCCGACGAAGCTGCTGCCGAGTTCACCAAGAGTGAAGTCAAAGTCATACGAGCCTGATGCGGCTCGATCGATAAACGACAAAGGAGAAGCGGGTATGGCAAGAATTTGGCGTGTCAGCGTGACCAAACATGCTCGAATCGTGGCCCTTGTGATCGGCAGCCTTCTCGTAGGTAGTACTGCTATTGCCCAAACTAACTACCAGCCCGCCCCGGAGAACCTGCAAGCGCGCCGTGAATTCCAGGACGCAAAGTTCGGAATGTTTATTCACTGGGGCGTGTATAGCGTTCTTGGCGCGGGTGAATGGGTCTTCCATGATCACACACTGACCCTCGATGAATACAATCGCCTGCCTCTGTTTTTCGATCCCGAGAAGTTTGACGCCAAGGCTTGGGTCGCTCTGGCCAAGGCAGCCGGCATGAAGTACATCACCATCACTTCACGGCATCATGATGGTTTTGCAATGTTCGATTCGAAAGTCTCGGATTGGAACATCGTTCAGCGGACGCCTTATAAAAAGGACCCGCTGAAGATGCTGGCGGAGGAATGTCACCGCCAGGGAATCAAACTCTTCTTTTACTACTCGCAATTGGATTGGCACAACCCGAACTACTATCCGCGAGGCGCAACTTCCTGGAACAACGGACGACCAGACGGCGGGGATTGGAACTCTTATCTTGACGACTACATGGATGGTCAGTTGCGCGAGCTGCTTACCAATTATGGTCCGATTGGCGGCATCTGGTTCGATGGGATGTGGGACAAGCCGGATGCCGATTGGCACCTACCCAAAACGTATGCGCTGATTCATCAGTTGCAACCGGCGGCGCTCATCATTCCGAATCATCATCAGACCCCGAGGCCGGGCGAAGATGTTCAGACTTTCGAACGCGATCTTCCCGGCCAGAATACGGCCGGATTCAACACGACCACCATTAACACTCAACTCCCGCTCGAAAGCTGCGACACGCTGAACGGCTCCTGGGGATTCAATATTTCGGACGCTAAATACAAGAGTCCGGCGGAATTGGAACGCAAGCTGGTGCAAGCCGCAGGGAATAACTCCAACCTGCTGCTGAACATTGGCCCGCAGCCCAACGGCGAGATCCAGCAGGAATTCTCCACGCGACTCCTTGCCGTCGGCGACTGGCTCTCAAAATATGGAAACTCGATCTATGGCACGCGCGGCGGCCCTATTGCTCCGGGCGACTGGGGAGTCACAACGCAAAAGGACAATAAGATTTACGTACACGTCCTGAGCTGGCGCGCGCCGCTTCTTGCGCTGCCGCCAATCCCAAGCAAAGTGGTGAAAGCCAATTCCCTGCTCGATGCGGCGGCTGTGGAGTTTACCCAAAATGCGGACGGCATCATTGTGAAAGTGCCTCCGTCCAACAGCGAAGAGACAGACCGCGTCATCGTTCTTACGTTGGCAAATTCCCATTGACGACGGAGGCTGACTCAGGCCATTCCTCTCGATCCTTAAGTCGGCTGCGGACACTCCTGCTGGTCCTGGCAAAACGTCTCATGTCGAGACAGCAAACTCGGATCTAAGTGCACAACTGTGCGCAAGACTGGCAGATGGAGGCAGTTGATGATTGATATAGCTTAATTCGCTCAAACACTCCTTGACAATCCACAGGGCGAGATGCGATAAATGGCGGCTGTGTGCTCCCTTCCCATCCCCCGATTAGCAAGGAGTCTGCCATGAACCCACGCCGTTCCTGCTTGCCCTCACTCGCCTATTTCGTAGTTCTCGCAGCACCTCTGCTCTTGACCGCCGCATCCCTGGCCCAAAGCACGAACCGGCAAATTGGCACCCAGTTCACAGTCACGGCCGACCCGCTGGTGCCTCGACCGCACCAGCAGCCCTGCGTTGTTCCGCTTTTTACGAACTACACGTTCGCATTTTTCTCGGACACGGCGCAAACTTTTCCGATTGCAGCGCCGGCCGACTGCCCCGGGCCCTGGAAAAAAGTCGTGTTAGAGTCCAACTTCAGCGAAAACGGTGGCAGGCAGTTCGACCGCACCGCGACAAT
>Ga0137418_10000646_pt1 | contig 15226 bp, 13 predicted proteins | sample CZODoug3_1_2_16f_FD_122242 | JGI IMG/M metagenome (GOLD analysis project Ga0137418, IMG submission 122242) | Vadose zone soil fungal communities from Angelo Coast Range Reserve, California, USA - CZODoug3_1_2_16fungal (Hybrid Assembly) | ecosystem: Environmental > Terrestrial > Soil > Vadose... | reverse complement strand
AGTATTTTTCCAAGAAGGAGCATCGCTGGCGAAAAGCCGGCTCGATGGGTCGCGCGGCCGCGTTTAGCTTTTATCCAGGCAAGAATTTGGGTGCCTGCGGCGAGGCCGGCGCGGTTACCACGGACGATGAAGCGATCGCGCGAAAAATCAAAATGCTTCGCGACCACGGACAGTCGAAGAAGTATTACCACGACGTTGAGGGTTACAACGGCCGGCTCGATTCCATTCAGGCCGGCATTCTGCGCGTCAAGCTGAAGCACCTCCCGAGGTGGAACGAAAAGCGCCGTGAGCACGCTCGCAGATATAGTGAACTGTTTGCGACCACGCAAACGAACATCGTTACGCCGTTTGATGCTCCGTGGTCGAAGGCCGTCTATCACCTGTACGTTTTGCAAGTGGAGAACCGGGAAGCGCTACAGGCAAACCTCGCGAAGGAGTATATCGATACGGGGATTCATTATCCTGTTCCCCTCCATTTGCAGAAGGCGTACCGTGGTCTCGGGTACGCGCTTGGCGATTTCCCTGTGTGTGAAAAGGCTGCCGAACGAATCGTTTCCATCCCTATGTTTCCCGGCCTTTCAGAGGCAGATCAGGCGCGGGTCGTCGACGCTGTAGTTCGAAGCGCACAATACACGGGGACACAAAATGCCGTGTTGGTGCAAAGCTAATTCATTCGGCAGGCCTTGTGGGTTATCGCGGTTGCCTTCTCGCTAACGTGGCCAGCACTTCATCTTGGCGATGGGACACGCGCTTGAATTCCAGTCGACTCAACTCCTGTTACAACTCACTCTGCTTCACAATGGAAAGTGGACGGGAGAATGTGCGTCACGAACTTGAACACTTCTCCAAGGAGGCTAGGCAGTGAGGAAAGAAAATAAGATCGTTGTCGTCGGACTCGGAGAGGTGGGCCGGCCTCTCCTTGAATTCCTCTCTGAGCACTACGATGTCATCGGAGTGGATATCTCGCCGCCTCCTGGGCCAATGGGAGAGGTCGATATTTTGCATGTCTGCTACCCGTTTGAGATCAAGGATTTTGTCGGAGAGACCGCCCGTTACATCGAACTTTTCAAGCCCAAGCTAACGGTTATTCACAGTACAGTCGGAGTCGGGACCACACGAGCAATAGCACAGCGAACGGGTGCCGCCGTGGTGCACAGCCCGGTGCGCGGAAAGCACGCGCGTATGCTCGAGGAACTCCGTACTTACACGAAATTCGTGGGCAGCATAGATCCTGCCAGCGGCAAGTACGCCGCTGAGCATTTCGAGTCTGCGGGCTTGAAGACGAAGGTCCTGTCGGCTCCGGAAGCAACCGAGCTGGCGAAGCTGACCGAGACTACCTATTTCGGCCTGATGATCGCTTGGGCGCAGGAAATTGAGAGGTACTGTGATCAAGTGGGTCAGGCTTACGAAGAAATCGCCTCCTTTTATGAAGAGATCCCGTTTTTCCCATCGACCAAGTACTTCCCAGGAATCATCGGCGGCCATTGTGTCATGCCCAACATCGAAATCCTGCGCAAGTTTGATGATTCCTCACTTCTGAGGGCAATCCAGATTTCCAATCTTGCAAAAATCGAGCGTGAGTCGCGTAAGAAACTGAGCGGCGAGAACTTTAAAGTGACTGGGGCCAGGGATTAGAATCGCCGCCCTGACCGCGGATTTATGCGAGAACGCGACCAGCATCGCTGATTAGACCCGGACCGTGAAATGATTAGTTACCCCATGGCTCTACCGAATGATCCCGCTACGCGTGCTCACCCTGCCGTAACCGGAAGCAGCAAGCGGCTTCGAGGACGGCGTGTGGCGATGGTTACTTTTTCGGCTTACCCGTTCGATCCGAGACCACGTCGCTCTGTGGATGCGCTTGTAGGAGAAGGTGCCACCGTCGATCTGATTTGCGTCGGGCATGGCAATGAAGCTAGGCGTGAGATTCTGAACGGTGTCAACGTACTCCGTATTCCGTTCAATCATCCTCGGCGAGGGAAATTCGAATATGCGTTCCGGTACAGTGCATTCATTTTGATCTCATCCGTAATCTTCGCAGTGCGCTCATTGGCCCGCCGGTATGATTTAGTCTACGTGCACAATATGCCCGATATACTTGTGCTGAGTTCGTTGGTACCCAAGGCGCTGGGGGCGAAGGTAGTCCTGGATTTACACGATCCGATGCCCGAGCTCCTAATGACGATCTTTGGCGTCCCCGAAGGAAATAGCAGCGTTCGATGGATGAAGCGTCTTGAGAAGTGGAGCATCGCGCTGGTGGATTTGGCGGTCACGGTTAATATTGCGTGCAAACGAATCTTCTCTTCCCGCAGCTGTCCGGCTGAGAAGATTGCAGTGGTCATGAACGCCCCGGACGGCCAGATTTTCCCATTCCGCATGCCACAGCCGGATGGCTTGAACCGAGCCGGCAATAAACCCTTCCTGATCATGTACCACGGATCGTTAGTCGAACGGAATGGGCTAGACGTCGCCGTTGATGCGTTCGCGCAAGTACGAAAGACGATTCCGACCGCGGAACTCCGCATTTTTGGCACGCCTACCCCTTTCCTGGAGCGCGTGATGGAAACGGTCCGGAACAAGGGTCTGCAGGATGCCGTCCATTATCTCGGGCGCAAGCAACTCGAGGATCTTATACCGGAAATCGACAACTGCGATCTGGGCATCATACCGAACCATCGAAATGCCTTTACGGAGATTAATACCCCAACTCGCGTTTTCGAGTATCTGGCTATGGGGAAACCGGTGATCGCACCGTCCACACAAGGCATACAGGACTACTTCAGCAAAGAATCTCTCTTATTTTTCGAGCCCGGGAGTTCCGACGACCTGGCACGACAGATCGAGTACGTATTCTTCCACCCCCGCGAGGTTTTGGGCATCGTAGAAAGAGGTCAGAAGGTTTACCTGGAGCACACGTGGGAGTGCGAAAGGCAGACGTTGCTCGGTCGCGTAAGTGAAATCCTCAATAGGGGATAGCCGCCCTCCGCGAATCCGCGAAGGCGTCGTAGATTGCGCACGCCACGCTGCCCGGATTTAGTCTGGTTACGTAACGCCCGGCATTAAGGACTTGACAATTCCAATGACAAAGATCGCGCTGGTAACGGGCTCTGAGGGATTTATCGGGTCTCATATGGTCAAGTTCCTGCACGCCAAGGGGTGGAATGTAGTTGGATCATACCTCCGGGACGGATCTGCCCCCTCTCCGAAATTCCCGAATGTACGATTTGCGCAGTGTGATCTGCGGAATGGCCAGCGTGTTACGCAAGTCCTGACTCAGTATCAGCCAACGCACATCTTTCACTTCGGGGCGCAGAGCCTGCCCACGGTGTCGTGGGCAGATCCAGTCCAGACATTCGAGTCCAACATCATGGGCTCATTACACCTGTTCGAGGCCGTGCGTTATTTGAAGCGACGTCCCGTAGTAGTTTCGGCTTGCTCGAGCGCCGAATACGGACACGTACCGGCCTCGGCCATTCCGGTCACGGAAGAGCAGCCGCTTCAGCCGGTGCATCCGTACGGCATTAGCAAAGTCTGCCTAGACCTGCTGGCGCGCGAATATTTCCTGGACTACAGAATTCCGGCAGTCAATCTGCGGCTCTTCAACACGACCGGCCCGGGGAAGACGAGTGATGCGCCATCAGATTTCGTGCGACAGTTGATTCGGATCAAGAAAGGCCTGCAGCCGCCGATCATTGAAGTAGGAAACCTCAAACCGCGGCGAGCCTTCCTCGATGTCGTTGACACAGTACGCGGCTTTTACCTTGCTGCCCTGAAAGGAAAGCACGGCGAGTCCTATAACCTATGCGCATCCACGACGCTTGAAATCGGTGAGCTCTTGCGCACTGCGATCCGCTTGTCTGGTGTGAAGGCGGAAATTCGGCCCGTCCCGCGTTTGATGCGTCCCTCTGACGAAAGAATTATCTTCGGTAGTACTCGCAAGATCTCTAAGGACACAGGTTGGAAACCGATGAATTCGATTGAGCAAACGCTGAAGTCTATGTTGGAATACTGGAACTCAATGATGTGATGTCAAAGGCCGCCGCCGCGGCTCTTCGTAAATCTCAAATGAAATACGCACTCACCTCGAACCCTAAGGAAAATATTCCTCCGCGATTCGATGCTCCTCCAGAAGACATACCCGCCGTGCTTCTTGTCGGCGGGATGGGGACCCGCTTGCAACCGATACTGCCGTCTACGCCCAAACCGCTGGCTCGAGTTGGAAATATGCCTTTTCTTGAGCTCCTAGTCCTGCAACTTCGATCGCAGGGTATCCGCCGCATGGTGATGTGCAGCGGGCATCTCGCCGACCAGATCGAGGGAGCATTTGGCGATGGTCGCAAATGGGACGTGGAGATTAATTATTCGAAGGAATCCCAACCACTCGGAACGGCCGGGGCCGTGAAATTCGCGGAACGCCATTTACAGCAGGCTTCCGACTTCCTGGTCATGAATGGCGACTCATTTCTGGAACTCGATTTCCGTCAGTTCATTCGCTTTCACCGAGAGCGTGGCGGGTTGATCAGTATGGCGGTCCGCAGAGTTCCGGATGCGACGCGATACGGAACGGTGCAACTGGACGCGCATCATCGAGTCATAGGCTTTAGTGAGAAGAAGGGCGCCCCGGTTCCTGGCATCGTAAATGGCGGCGTGTACCTGTTCAATCATGCCACGCTAGAGCATATCCCGCAGGGACCAACCAGCCTTGAAAAGGACATATTTCCGCACTTACTGGAACACGGGGTGTATGCGCTCGAGCAGCACGGCATGTTCATCGATATCGGAACCCCGGAAGATTACGCGCGGGCTCAAACGCTCTGCCAGAGTCTTTATCAGGCAGCCCTGCCTGAATCTTGATTTGGGCCTTACATTGGCAAAAGAGGTATTGCTCCGTGACCAGAGCAGTTTTTTTGGATCGTGACGGTGTCATCAATCAAAAAGGACCAGAAGGTCAGTACGTAACTCGCTGGGAAGATTTTCATCTTCTTCCGGGAGTGGTCGAAGGCATTGCTCTGCTAAACCGCACCGGTTTTTCCGTTATCGTCGTTACCAACCAGCGCGGCATCGCGAAAGGGCAAATGACCGAGGCTGACCTGGAGAAGATGCATGAGCGAATGACCGGCGTCCTCGCCGAGGCCGGAGCCGTCATTGATGGAACTTATTACTGTCCGCACGAGTTGGAGCCTTCCTGTGCTTGTCGTAAGCCTGCGCCCGGCATGCTGCTGGACGCTGCTCGCTCGCGCGGCATTGAGCTACACGCATCGTGGATGATTGGCGACTCCGATATCGATATAGATGCTGGCAAAAACGCAGGATGCAAAACGGCTCGACTGTTTGCGACCCATGAGACTCACGACGAAACCGGGCGCCGTTCTGTCATGCCGAGTTCCGCTGACATCGTTGCGTCATCGCTTCTCCATGCTGTTCGCCAGATACTGCATTGGGAGCGGATCGCCGCTAGTTCATTTACGACAGATCTCATGGCCTCCTAGAACCGATACGCTGCCTCTATAGACCATTTGAAGAAAAGGAAACAAAGCTCATGATAACAACCCGCACTCCGCTCCGCATCTCATTCTTTGGCGGCGGCACAGATTATCCTATTTGGTACCGCGAATTCGGCGGCGCTGTACTGTCCACCGCGATCGATAAATGCTGCTACATCACTTGTCGACGGTTACCGCCGTTTTTCGAATACCACAGCCGTATCTCGTATTCGAGAATTGAAAACGTCAACGAAAACATTGCGATCGAACACCCATCCGTCCGTGCGTGCTTACAGCATCTGGGGATCGACGAGGGAGTTGAGATTCACCACGTCGCTGATTTGCCCGCTCGGACTGGCTTGGGTACGAGTTCGGCGTTTACGGTCGGGCTTTTGCTGGGTCTGTACGCGCTCAGAGACCAGATGCGCACTAAGCACGCCCTCGCTTCCGATGCTATCCATGTCGAGCAGGAGGTGATTCGAGAGGCTGTTGGGTCACAAGACCAGGTCAGCGCAGCCTATGGCGGCTTCAATCGCATCAACTTCAATATGGACGGCAGTTTCGAGGTCAAGCCAGTCATAACTTCGCCAGACCGATTGGCTGCACTCCAACAACACTGCGCGCTCTACTTCACGGGATTTTCCCGGACGGCTTCGGAAATTGCCAAAGAGCAAATAAGAATGACTCCGCATCGGAAGCACGAGCTCGAACTGATGTCTCAGATGGTTACCGAAGGCGAAGCAATCATCACGAATCCGCATCGTTCATTAAATGAATTTGGCCAATTGCTGCACGAAAGCTGGCAGGTGAAAAGAACCCTCACGGGCCACATCACGAACAACAACCTTGATGAGATTTATGAGGCAGGGCGCAGCGCCGGCGCTCTGGGGGGCAAGCTCCTCGGGGCGGGTGGCGGCGGTTTCATGCTGTTCTTCGTGCCGCCTGAGCGGCGGGAAGCATTGCGGAAGCGCCTCAAGAACCTACTGTGCGTTCCGATGAAGTTCTCGAATCGAGGCAGCCAAGTCGTCGTATATGAACCGGAGCCAGTGTACGACAAGTCGCTTACCGCTGAGCGGTCTGAGGTGTACGCCCAGCAAGCGGTAAAACCGTAGTTAACTCACATAGCTGATATAATTTCTGATACCTTTTGGATAGCCTGGCTACCGACCACTCACGAGCGTCACCGTCCGATCAACCAGGTTGGCTCGAGTCGTGCGCGATGCACAAAAAAAGCCGCAAAGATCATCTACCGTATGTCCTCGTCACTCCTGCTCGTAATGAGGAGGCGTTCCTCGAGAAGACGATCGAGTCGATGATTCATCAGATGTTTCCGCCGGTGAAATGGGTGATCGTGGACGACGCATCGACGGACAAGACTCCGGAAATCATAAGCCGCTATCTTGCTCATTATCCTTGGATGGAAATGGTCCAGATGCCCGCACGGCGAGACCGCAGCTTCGCCGCCAAGGTGCACTCGTTCAACGCCGGCTATCAAAGAGTCAAACACCTCCAGTATGAAGTCATTGGCAACCTGGATGCCGACATCTCGTTTGACGAAGACTTCCTGGAATTTCTTGTGGGGAGATTCGCGGAGGATCCAGCTCTAGGCGTGGCCGGAACGATTTTCAGGGAAGAAGGTTACAGCTCAGAAACAGACAGCTTCGAAGGGCAGAAACACGTCTCCGGGCAATGCCAATTGTTTCGCAGGGAATGTTTCGAGGAAATTGGCGGCTACATTCCCCACCGGGCGGGGGGAATCGACTGGATGGCGGTGACTACCGCCCGAATGAAAGGCTGGGAGACGAAATCATTTCGAGAGAAGTCATTCTTCCACCATCGGCATTTGGGGACGGCCGAGCGTGGTATCCTCGCCGCAATGTTCTCCTATGGAGAGAAAGACTACTACCTCGGCGGCCATCCCATTTGGGAACTCTTCCGGGTGACCTATCGATTCACCAAGCGACCCTATCTCCTCGCGGGCTTGGCCTTGGGACTGGGATATTGTTGGGCCTTTCTGCGCCGCACGCCTCGCCCCGTTTCATGCGAACTGATGGCCTTCCACCGCAAAGAGCAGATGCTCAAGCTCAAGGCCATCCTCAAATCTTTGTTGAGATTCAAGAGGGTGGATAATTTCAATGTCACAGAGAACTAATACCTTCACCCTTCAGGCCTTATGAACGAAGCTTTCGCCCAGAAAATCGTCATCGCCGTCGACCTGTTTGTCGGGTGGCTCGACCGTTACGGAGAGATTTCCTACGACCACCAGAGTTTCTTCGCCAGTGACCTTGGGCGAAGTGCGAAAGCTCTCTATTATCGGAAACCTCTTCTAGGGACAATGGCAGTGTCCCCGATGATATTCTGCGAGGCATTCCTCCCGTCGGCTCGAACACTGTTCTGGAAGCCGCAGCGATTTCCCATTGCAGATGCCCATTATGCCATGGGCTTTGCATTCCTCGCGGGAGCCCGCGGACACGAGAAGTACTACCGACGAGCCGTCCGTTTCCTTGAAATTCTTAAGGAGACCCGGTCTTCCGGCTATGATCATTACTGCTGGGGCTACCCTTTCAATTGGGAAACGAGACATGGCACCATCAAGGAGGGGACTCCTCTCATAACCACGGTGCCGTATGTCTACGAGGCTTTCCGGCAGGTACATCACATAGATGGTGATCCCCAGTGGCGTGAGATAATGCATTCGATCGCCGAGCATGCGCTCCGGGATTACCATGATCAGGAGACTTCAGCGCTCGCTTCTACCTGTTCCTACACTCCTGGACCTTGCGAATTTGGTGTCATAAACGCCAGCGCCTACCGTGCGTTTCTCCTGATGACGGCAGCGGTTGATTTCTCCGAAGAACAATACCGAAAGGTCGCCGAACGAAACCTGAATTTTGTGATCGAATCGCAAAACACAGACGGCTCCTGGCACTATTCCAAGGATGGGCAGCGAGACTTCGTCGACCACTTCCATACATGCTTCGTGTTAAAGGCTCTTGCAAAAATTGAGCAGCTTGCGGGGAGCGCTGCATGCAGGAACGCCATTGAGCGGGGAATCAGCTACTACGTGAAGAGTCTGTTCGACTCAAATGGTCTCCCGATGCCCTTTTCCAAGCGGCCGCGGCTCACCGTTTATCGCCGAGAGCTTTATGATTACGCTGAATGCCTCAACCTGGCCGTTCTCCTGCACGGCCGCTCTCCAGAGTTAGACAAGATCTTTTCTCGAGTCGTCACAGATCTGCTGGTGCATTGGAATAAGCTTGATGGGTCGTTTCGCGCCCGTAAGCTTCTCGTTGGCTGGGACAATGTTCCGATGCATCGTTGGGCACAGTCACAGATATTTCGGAGTCTTTGCTTTTTCGTATTCCGTAATCTAGTCAAGCCCCAAGGCAAGGCAGCCGGCGATACTTCTCAAGTTCTGGAATCGCAGGTTAGGGAATAATAAGATCTCATGTGCGGAATTTGCGGACAATATAACTTCGGAAACCAGGCGCCCGTTCAGCGCCGGGACATCGAGGCGATGACCAAAAGCATCATCCACCGAGGCCCGGATGATGAGGGGTACTATGTCGCCGGTCCTCTCGGATTCGGTTTTCGCAGGCTCTCGATCATCGACCTTGCTGGTGGTCATCAGCCGATGTCGGATCAGGGAGAATCCGTTTGGGTGATTTTCAATGGTGAAATCTATAACTTCCTGGAGCTTAAGCAAGAGCTGCAGGGCCATGGCCACGTATTTCGGACCAATTCCGACACCGAAGTCATTATCCATGGGTACAAGCAGTGGGGCGACGAGGTACTTAACCGCCTGAATGGCATGTTCGGTCTTGCCATCTGGGACGTTCGCCAGAGGCGACTGGTTCTTGCCCGGGATCCGTTCGGGATCAAGCTTCTCTACTACAGAATCGACAACAACAGCCTCACCTTCGGCTCGGAGATGCGCGCGGTCCGCGCAACGATGCCGGACAAGGTGGAGATCGATCCCACGTCGCTAAATCTCTTCCTCCGGTATCGCTACACGCCCTCCCCCTTCACGATACTGAAGGGAGTTCACAAACTCGCCCCCGGCACTAAGCTTACGGTCCAAGACGGGTCTTACCAACTGAGTCGGTGGTATAAATTCCAGCCTGAACCATTTGCACTGCCGAAAACGATCGACGAAGCCCGGGAAGAGTTGCTTTCCATTTATAAAGCTGCAATCCGCCGACAACTCATCAGTGATGTGCCGGTGGGCTTGCTTTTGAGCGGCGGCATCGATTCTGGCCTTTTGCTAGGGCTGATGAATCTGAATGGAAGTTCGTGGCCGACTTATACCGTAGGGTACGGCTCGACATTCGACAAGGACGAATTGGGAGATGCGGCGGAAACGGCTCGCTTGCTCGGATCAAAGCATAACAGTGTCACCCTCACAAAGTCGATATTTGAGGAGGCGCTACCAAAGATTGTGGTTGCCTTAGAAGAGCCGATTGCAGCCTCTTCCATTGTTCCGATGTATTTCGTCTGTGAACGAGCCCGCCAGGATGTAAAAGTAGCCCTGGTCGGGCAGGGTCCGGACGAACTGTTTGGCGGATATCGCCGTCATCTCGGTGTCCGCTATGGCGAATTATGGTCCCGATCGCCGAGTTGGATGCGCACACTCATTTCCTCGACTGTCAGGGCCCTGCCGAGGAATGAGACTCTGAAGCGAGGAGTTTACTCTCTGGCAATCCCCGATCGGATGCGTAGATATCAACACGTTCTGTCCATTCTGCCGGATGGTCAAGTCGAAGAACTCTTCCAGGAGGGGTTGCTGGTTCCTAACTCGGGGGACTCCATATTGGATTGCTGGGCAGACCTCACCAGTCTTATGGAAGGGACCGACGAATTAGGTGGGCTACAGTTCTTGGAAGTACGCTCCACGCTGCCCGACGAACTCCTCATGTACGCGGATAAGCTCTCCATGGCCCACGGCCTCGAACTTCGCGTGCCATTTGTTGATAAAGAGATCGTCGAGTATGTAGAACGTTTACCAGCCAGCCTGAAAGTGCGGAATGGTTCCCGGAAATGGCTACACCGGCAGGTCTGTGCGAGCTATCTTCCCAATGCGATTCTGAAACGTCCGAAACGAGGCTTTGCTGTCAATGTCGTGGACAGTTGGTTCCGCGATGCCATTGGCAACAAGATGGCCGATACTCTCCTGGACAGCGGTTCTAAGATCTATCAGTTCCTTCGCCCAGCTGCCGTAGGCGATCTCTTCCGGCAGCACGCCTCTGGCCGGCAGGACAATCACAAAATTCTCTTCAGCCTCGTCCTTTTTGAGGAATGGCTTCGGGTGCACGAAGAACCCGTTGCGGCGTTGAGCTAGGAACCCTCGCGATGATAGGTGTAATTGCAGAACCTGCGGACCACAATGTGGTCTGCGAGTTTTTCGAGCTATTTAAGACTCCGTGGGAGTTTTATCGCAGGGATCGGCAGTACGACGTTTTGCTCAATGCCGGGGATGCCCAGTTCGAGGCAACCGCGAAGCTTGTCCTCTTTTATGGCGGCCGAAGGATGCATTTTGATGATGAACAGAAGATCCAAACTGGCCGACAACGGAGGCATGCCTGCGTCCTCTCGTACCAGAGAACTCGAATCCCAATCTATGGGGACACTATCACGTTTCCAATGCAAGGGAACGGGCTCCTGACAGATGAAAATAACTCACTGGAGTGCGCGGCATATCTGGACGAGTCGGGCGACAGAGTGCTGGCGAGGATCGGCTACGACCTCTTCAGAGAGATTCGCACACTGCTAACGGTGGGTCAGCCACCCGTCAACGCCAGCATGCCAGCACTGGAGCTGCACATCGCGCTTCTCCGAGACTTAATCACTGCTTGCGGGGTTCCGTTGGTTGAGATTCCCCCAGTACCGGACGGCTATCGATTCGTTGCTTGTCTCACCCACGATGTTGACCATCCGTCGATCCGCCACCACAAATGGGATCACACGATCGTCGGCTTTTTGCTCCGCGCGGTCTTCGGTTCGCTGGTCGACACTCTTCTAGGGCGGATGTCCATTCGCGATGCCGTAGCGAACTGGCTGGCAGCCTTCAAACTGCCTTTTGTTTACATTGGGGTTGCGAAGGACTTCTGGCGCGATTTCGATGATCGCTACCTAGAATTGGAAAAGGGCCTTCCATCAACCTTTTTCGTAATTCCTCGCAAGAATTATCCCGGCGAGCGCATTGACGGTTCGGCGCCAGCATTGCGTGCTGCTCGCTATGAGGCCAACGACTTGGCGGACACGATTTGCAGGTTGAGGGTTGCGGGCTGCGAAGTCGGGCTTCACGGGATTGATGCATGGCTCGACAGCGCCACCGGGCACGAGGAACTTGAAGAGGTTCGTCGACTGACCGGAGCCTCAGAGATCGGCGTGCGAATGCACTGGCTTTACTACAACGAGAAATCGCCGGCGGTACTGGAAAAGGCCGAAGCAACCTACGACTCCACGATTGGCTACAACGAAACGGTGGGATATCGCGCGGGCACAACACAAGCGTACAAACCACTCGAAGTAGAGCGGGTGCTCGAATTACCAATGCATGTAATGGATACGGCTCTATTCTATTTGAGTTATCTCGGACTTTCCCCGCGGACGGCGGGCGCACGCCTCCGTCAAATGGCGGACAATATGGTCCAGTTCGGAGGCTGCCTCACCGTCAATTGGCATGATCGGAGTCTTGCCCCGGAAAGGTTGTGGGGCGGATGCTATCGTGACTTGATTCAGGAGCTGAAAAATCGAGGTGCGTGGTTTGCGACCGCTGGACAGGCAGTCTCCTGGTTTCGAAAGCGCCGATCGGCAACCTTCGAGACTGATGGTGTCGAGCCTAGCGCCGTGCGTACCAAGGTCGCGGCTGAGCGCGGGAATGATCTTCCTGGTTTGCGATTGCGAATCCATAAGGCGCGGAAGCCGACTGGGATCGGAGACCGCCTTTCTGAAGGCTACTTCGACATGCCTGTGGATGAACCGGAGAAGACGAGTGTTATCTCCGAAGTTCAGTGATAAATGGTTTTGAGATCAGAATCGCGGACTACAAAAGCGGATCTCTGTCGTGCCGATCTTCAAAGGCAGAGAGGCGCGTTCCTGCGCAGTCTTCCCGCAAATTCGCCGACAAATTGACCGCATGCCTCCGACTTTAGCTCTATTTCTTTGGCTTATCCTCCTATTGGCGCTGCTTCGTTTTGATCCTGCCAAAGTCCCAGGAACTTCGCTGGCCTTGTGGGTGCCATTGATCTGGGTGTTCATCGCCGGCTCGCGGCTCCCCTCGCAATGGCTCGGCGGTCAAATGGGGGCTGTGGCCCAGGTCCTTGAGGAAGGGAATCCTCTGGACCGCACTATCTTTTCCCTATTGATCCTGTTCGCTGCGGGGACGCTGATTTCGCGCTCATTCAATTGGGGCGGCTTCTTCTCTCGCAACTTTACTCTGATTGCGCTGCTTTCTTTTGCTTTGGTTAGCGTCCTGTGGTCGGACTTTCCGTTCGTTGCTTTCAAGCGGTGGTTTCGCGACCTCGGCAACTACTTTGTCATTCTTGTCGTTCTTTCCGATCCCCGCCCACTCGATGCCGTGCGCACCCTGCTCCGGCGTTTTTGCTATCTGCTGATTCCTCTGTCCATCTTGCTTGTCAAGTACTACCCATACATGGCCAAACATTACGGAACGTGGTCAGGCACTGCCGAGTACATCGGAGCTGCGACAAGCAAGAACATGCTCGGCAATGTCTGCCTGGTCAGTGGGATTTTTTTCTTCTGGGACACGGTAACGCGCTGGTCCGATCGTAAGGAGCGACGCACCAAGTGGATCATCCGGTTGAACGTCCTCTTCATTTTTATGACGCTATGGTTGCTGAATCTCTCCCACAGCGCAACCTCCCAAGTGTGTCTGACGATTGGCTGCTTCGTGATCGCGGCACTTCATAGCGGTTGGGGCGAGCGTCATCTCACCTTCCTCAAAGTGGTGATTCCAGCCACTTTCTGCCTGTATATAATTCTGGCGTTTGGCTTCGGCTTGAACGGGGATTTTGCCAGCCGTGTCGGGCGGGATCCAACGCTGACTGACAGAACCATCATTTGGAAAACTGTTCTCAGCGAGGACACCAATCCCCTCGTGGGCACCGGGTATGAGAGTTTCTGGCTTGGTCCCAGGCTCCAAAGGATTTGGCAGGTAGCAGGCTATGTCAATGAAGCGCACAACGGTTACCTGGACATCTACCTCAATCTGGGAGGCATCGGAGTCGCCCTTCTCGTCGCATTCTTGATTGCCAGTTACCGGACAATCTTGAAAAAGTTCACGGCCTCATACGCCCTCGCCTCGCTCAGTTTAGCTATGTGGACCGTTATTCTCTTCTATAATGTCACTGAGGTGGGATTCAAAGGGGGGTTGCTGTGGCTGATCCTCCTTCTTGGCGCTATTGCCATCCCTGTTCTCGCCGAGGATCAGGTGCGCGGAATGGTCGCCGTCAACAACGCGGGCACCACAAAGCGATTCCCCAGGTCTTCGTTAGAGGCGGCAAGCCAGCGGCGGTGACCCTAACGCCGTTTCGACCAGGCAAACCAGCTGTGCGGGAACACAAATTTAGTTGAAAGCCCTGGCATTTTCGGCGGCTAAACACGAGTTTGCTTTGGATGCATCGCGCTTTAACAACGAGAAGAGAGGTAGGTGACCTTTGGAAGTTTGCGGCAAGGAAATCCGGATTGATGGAAAGCTGATCCGGATCGCTTTCCTCGACGGAGAAGGGTACCAATTTCTGGAGGACCCGCAGGCAGCGGCCAGATCTCTCCGAAGTTCTGGAGCCCGGATTGACCTTTTTACGTTCATCCAGAGACTGTCTGACACCTCCCCGAGATACAGCTACCCGATGGAATGGGACAATATGGCAGCCCTTCGCATTTCGACCTTTGATGACTGGATGACGAAGCAGATCGACTTCAAGGTCAGGAATAAGGTTCGAAAAGCCGCGAAAAACGGGGTGGTCGTCCGGGAGGTACCCTTCGAGGATGCTTACGTTCGGGGGATACACGCCATCTACAACGAGTCTCCGATTCGTCAAGGAAAGCCGTTCTGGCACTACGGAAAGGACCTTGAGACCGTGCGCAAAATGAACGCGACTTTTATGGATCGAACCATCTTTATCGGTGCCTTCTTCGAAGGCAACCTCATTGGCTTTGTCAAACTCGTGTTCGACGAAGATCGAAACCAGGCGGGCCTGATGCAGATTGTTTCTATGATAGGGCATCAGGACAAGGCGCCTACAAATGCGCTGGTCGCCCAAGCTGTTCGGTCCTGCGCCGAACGAGGGATCTCATACCTCTGGTATGCCAATATGTCGTACGGAAAAAAACAGGCCGATGGTTTGGCTGACTTCAAACGGCACAACGGATTCCAGAAAATTGACGTGCCCAGGTATTTTGTCCCACTCTCGGTAGCTGGACGGGTAGCCCTTCGCCTGGGTCTTCACCACAGCGCTGCTAATTTGATTCCCGAACCGGTCGCTGCCACGTACCGTAGGGCCCGTAGCTTTTGGTATGCAAAAAGATTCCCAGGCTTCGAAGGCGCCTAAGACATATCAGCCCGTACATTCGAAGATTGGCTAAATACTCTGTTTTGATCATTTCCTGAGTAACGATCAACCGTAACGATCATTTATGCCCGGAATTGTAGGTCTCATGACCCGGCTCCCGCGTGAATACGCAGATGAGAAAGTAAGGCACATGCTTGCAGTCCTCCGACA
>Ga0137418_10003116_pt1 | contig 15227 bp, 15 predicted proteins | sample CZODoug3_1_2_16f_FD_122242 | JGI IMG/M metagenome (GOLD analysis project Ga0137418, IMG submission 122242) | Vadose zone soil fungal communities from Angelo Coast Range Reserve, California, USA - CZODoug3_1_2_16fungal (Hybrid Assembly) | ecosystem: Environmental > Terrestrial > Soil > Vadose... | reverse complement strand
CGTTGTGCGAGGCGCCGGCGCTGCTTTGGCACGATGACCCGGCGCCGTCGCGTAAACCTGAGCCCTTTGGAATGATCGCCTGATACAGGGCCGTTCCGCGAGGACCGCCAGATGGGCATGCAAGCGCCAGACGATTTTTCAAATGGATTGCGGACCATCGAGCGCGCGATCATGGACGGCGTAGAGGCAGCGGGAGGAATCGCCGCAGCGGAATTCTCGTGGAGTCGTGGCCCCGCGTCGATGCGGCGGCCCGAGACGGTCAGACTCCATCTACGGATCGGCTCCCGAGCGGTGGTCGGGAAATTTAGCAGGGAAGAAATCGAAGATTCGTCGGACTGCGTCAGTGGCGTCGAAGCAATATGGACAGTTGAGCGGATCGTGTCGGAGCTGAATCGGTTATTGCGAAAGGCCGCTCTGCCGGACCATTTCCTCAAACCGGACGATCCTGTGCTGAAGCAGCCTGCATCTTCTACCGGAAAATAGGCGTACCACCCCGCGCGCTCATGGCGGGTCTCAAACCCGACCGGACGCGCCAACGGTCGCTCTATACGTCTGCCCGCACGTCCAGATTTTGTTCGCCGCCAACCGCTCGCGCACGCCGGACGCGGCATTGGTGCCATCCCGGCGCGCCCGAAAGAGTCAGCGCTAACTCGGAGTCGCTGCAGCGCGAAAAAAGACCGCTCAGCCACGCTCGATCGAGCAGAAGCTGCAGTCCAGCTCGGGCTGGTGTAGCGGGTCGGCGTCAACTCGCTCCCAACGGTGGTCGCGATCAGCATACTTGCGCTATCCGACCTTAAAAAGACAAGGAGCAGCCGCCCGCGATCGGCCGGCGTCGACCCGATCCATGGTACGAGCGTAGGAGCGATCCCCTTGCCAGGCCGCAAAGCCTGGCGCTAAATGCCTCCTTCGGGAGTGCGGTCGTTAAGGGCCGTCCAGAAGAACACCGCCCGGAGGCGGCAGATCGAGAGGGCGGCCGGCCATTCGTGGTCCGACCAGATCCCGTAATTCAAGACAAGAATCTCCCGGAAAGACCGTTGAAAGCCCCCGATGAGGCCGGTATCGGGTATCGGGGCGTGCGCAGATCGTGCCGGCCGGCATGAGTGATAAGCGCTTGGGGAGTCGCTAGTGTCTTCCTCGACAGTGTGCTTGCGGCTCCCAGTCCGGATGGGGACCTTACTGCGGTTCCTGGGGCAACGCGCTTGAGAACGCGTTGGTAAAGATGCTGTGCTGGAGTCTAATACAGTGAACTTCGTTACCTCGATCAGCATCGGTGTTGTCTGCGCGCTTTCGGCTTGTGCAGCTTCGGCCCAGGTGAGCTGTGACAATCTGCGGCAGCAAGTCGAAGCGATGCGCGCCGGCGCTCGGGACCAACGCAGCGGTGCCGCGCAGATGCTCAAGGAAGCTTCGTCTGGCCGCGGAAAGTCGGCTGACTACCTCCAGGCCGCCAAAGACTACGAGGAGGCGGCCCAACACTCCGAGAACGCGGCCGCGCTGTATCAACAGCAACTGGCGGCCTGTACCAGCGCGCCGACGTCTTCCAAGCCACCACCCACTGAACACACGGTTCGGGAGTCGAACACGACCGCGCCTTCGATCATCGAGGTGCGTTGGGGTGACACCTTCTCCAGCATCGCGGCGACGATCACGGGGGACGCGCGCAAGTGGCGGGAGCTGTACGACCCGCAAAACAGCCATCTGGAAAATCCGGATCTGATATATGCCGGTTCGCATTTCGAACTGGTGCGTCAAGCGAGCGGCGCGCAGTACTTGCGCCTTGTGGAGGCCCAGGGAGGACCGCCGGTGGCCACTGCAGGGGCAGCCGCGAAGCGGGCTGCGGCGGCGCCGGCAGCCGCGGCTGGGTTGGCGCAAGCGTCCCGCGACGAGCCCGACGCATTGGTCGTGGGGGTGCTGCCGAACATCAGTGCCGAGAAGCTGATGGCCCAGTACGAGCACATGAAGCACTATTTGGAGGGGCTGAACACACAGAAGATCTCGATCAGTACTTCCCCCAATTTCAAGGCTTTCTTCGAAAGCACCATGAAGGGGGATTACGACCTGGCGGTCAGCGCGCCGCATTTTGCGCGAGTCGCCCAGCTCGATCGCGGATTGATCCCGCTGGTCATCTACGAGCCGCGCATCAACGCGCTGTTGATCACGCCCGTCGACCAATCGCTCGGCTCGGCCGCCGAACTGCGCGGTAAGGTCGTTGCGTTCGCCAATCCGCAGTCGCTGGTCGCCATGTACGGGCTGGCGTGGCTCGGGCAGCAGGGCCTGCAACCCGGCAAGGACTTCGAGGTCAGGGGCCCGCGCACGGACCTTGGGGTCGGACGCATGCTGCTGACCGGCGAGGCCACCGCAGCCATCATGAGCAACGGTGAATTCCGGGCCCTTCCGCCGGAGGAAAGCGCGCGCCTGAAGATCGCCGACACGATTGCGCGCATCCCGAACTTCGTAGTTCTGGCGAACCCCCGTTTGAACCGCGGATTGGTGGCGAGGCTCAAAACCCAGCTCAAGGGATTCCTGGCCAATCAGGACGACGGGGCGGCCTTTGCCACTGCCACCGGCATCACGGCCATGAGCGACGTGGACGAGGCGCAATTGCGCGAGCTGGACAGCTACGTCGAGCAAACGCGACGCGCGATGGGCATTGCCAAGTGAACACCATGACGCCGACTCGGCGTGCGACTGACTCGCCCGTTACTGCATGGGCACGGGCGGTAACGGTCGACACGTCGCGAGCACGTACCGAGGACTTTCGGGCTGCGGCCGGCGACGAGCCACGCCCGCTGGGCGGCAACTTCGAGACCTTCTTCGATCCGTTCGAGTCGAGAAAAGTGCGCGGAGCGTTGATCGATCAGCAGTCGCTCGACTGCAAAGTGACCTGGTCGATTGCAGATTGTGCAGTCGTCGCGGAAGATCGGTCGGAGCGTGGATGGAATACGGCGGGCCCGGGTTTTGGCAAGGTCGTCGAGCAACTTTCGCAAGCTGCGATCGGCGAGGTGTGCGTGAAGCAGGTGGGTTTGCAGCGCTGTCTGTATTTCTGGCGCATCAGACCGGGGATGATCGTAGTCGCCGAGGTAAGCGGCCTCGGGCGATTGCCTGCGTCCGATGTCGAGGCAGGCCTCGTGAAAGAGATTTGCAGCGCGGCCATGAAAGTGCGCGAGACGGCAGCATTGCGGGCTCGCGAAGCAGCCCGTGCTTCTTCGAGTGCCGATGTTCCTTCTCGGAACGCTCGCTCGCTCTGGATCAAGGCCGGCTGGACGTGCCTGGCCTCCCTGTTGGCATGCGCTGCGTTTGGCGGTTGGCTTTTCGCAAAGACCTCCTTGGACATATTGCACGTTCGTACCCTGATGGACGCCGCGGTGCTGCGCAGCCTCTCCCTCGCGTTGGCGAAAAGCGACTATGGCGAGGTTCAGGAGATGTTGTCGACGTACGGCGACAGCGGCTACTTCTCGCAGGCAGCCGTGAGCAACGCCAAGCAGCGAGTCATTGCAATTGCCGGCAAGTGGCCGAGCGTTCAGATTGGCGAGCCGCTGCCCGATCAGATTGCGCGTGCCGCGGAAACTTTTGACTTGCGGCTTGGCCCCGAGAGTCTCGGCCAGCTGCTGATACCACAGCCGCGGACGACCCCACCGAAGTTGGCCAGGAGCGGCCTTCACTCGTTACGCGCCGCGAGCGGTTGGCTGTCGGGACTGTCCGTGGTGGCAGCTCTGACGTTGTCGGCGTTTCTGCTGCGGATGTCCGTCTTGGCTAGAACAAAAAGGGGCGAGCCGGACGCCGCCCTTGAGTCCACGAAAGAGTGAGGGGTTGCTATGAATCGCGCACTGCAGTGCTATGGCGCTGTCTCCCGCTGCCGCACCGGGCAGCTGCTCGATCTACCGTTGCCCGTGCTGGCCAAGTCGATCATCGTGGCCGCCGGCCTTTGGTTTGCCGTCTCCGCCGCGGCAACTGTTGTGACGGTTTGGAATCAGGCGGCGCTCACTGAAGTTACTCCAGTCAGCAAGCTCGGGCCACCGGCCATTGCGCGCGCGCTGGCGATTGCGCATACGTGCATGTACGACGCATGGTCCGTCTATGACGTTAGCGCCGCCGCCACGCTGGGCGACACGCCACGCCGGCCGGCCAGCGAGCGTACCGACGCGAACAAGGCAAAGGCCATCAGCTATGCCGCTTATAACTGCCAGCTGAACCTGTTTCCCGCTGGCGCGTCGCGACTCGCCGCCGTCATGACCGGGCTTGGATACGATCCGAACGACAAGTCGACCGATCTGACAACGCCGCAAGGTATCGGCAACGTGGCCGCGGCCCGGGTCATCCACTTCCGGCGCGATGATGGGTCGAATCAGTATGGCAATCTTAGCGCCAGCGGGGTGCCTTATTCGGATTACACCGGATACGCACCACGCAATCCGCCGTTGCCGTTTTGCGCGCCGCAAACCGTTGGATCCTGCCCGCCGAATATCGCCGATCCCTTGCACTGGCAGCCCTTGATCTCCAATACCGGCGTCACCCAGGTCTTCATTGCGCCGCATTGGGAGCGCGTCACGCCGTTCGCATTGACAGCTGCGACTGAGTACGACAATCAGCCGGGCATCATCCCGCCGCCCGACATCCAGGTACCAGGGCATTACCTGGCAAACGTCGTGCAAGCAGCGCAGTACAGCTATGCGCTGGGCGATCCGCTCAATCTGCCCGAAAATCTGCGGCGCAAGCTCGTCGTCGAATACTGGGCGGACGGCCCTAACTCCGTCTTGCCGCCGGGGCATTGGGGCGTGTTCGCCCAATTCGTATCGGCGCGAGACCAACATTCGATTGACGACGACGTTAAGTTGTTCTTTGCGATGCATAACGCGTCGTTCGATGCCAGCATCGTCTGTTGGCATATCAAGAGGTTCTATGATGGCGTGCGCCCGATTACCGCGGCTCGTTACCTGGCGCAAACGGGGCAAGTTCCAACCGTCACCGCCTGGGGTGGGCCTGGCCAACCCACCGACTTAACGTATCCAACGGAAAAGTGGATCCCGTACAACCCGGGGAGCAATCTCACGCCCTCATTTCCAGGGTACTTCTCGGGGCATTCGGTGTTTTCGAGGTCCAGCGCAACCGTCCTGCAGCTTTTCACGGGAAGCGATACGTTCGGATACAGCACCGTCCTTTCGGGCACCGTTCTTTCGCCCTTCGGCCGCGTCGAGCCGTTGATTCCCCCCGCCCCTCCTACGACGTTCACCTACCCCACCTTCAGCAGCGCGGCAGCCGAGGCGGGCCTGTCACGCCTTTACGGTGGCATTCATTTCTCCGACGACAATGACACCGGCCAACGCGTGGGTGCCCTCGTGGGGCAGCAGGCATGGGTTCAGTCTAAGCTGTACTTCGGCGGTCTGATCGCCACCGACAACACGAGCAACGCAACCAGCACGAATGCAACCACTCTTTCGTGGCCGCACACGGTCGGCACCGCAAACAATCGCCTGCTCCTGGTCGGAATCTCTTGCCGCGACGGGAGTTCGCTTCTCGGGGTGACCTACGGCGGCCAGCCGCTGAAGCGACGACAGGCCCAGAACGGACCGGGGAACCAGGACCGCATCGAGCTCTGGTATTTGCTCGCCCCGCGTTCGGGCACCGCAAACGTCGTTGCGACGCTCACGAACGCAAGTCACGTGGTCGGCGGTGCGGTGTCGTTCACGGCCGTAAACCAGAGTCAGCCCTTCGGGGAATCCGCCTCGGCCAGTGGACAGACGACTACGGCCTCGGTCAACGTGTCCGACACCTCGTCCGATCAAGTCGTTTTCAGCATGATTGCCGCCAGCGAGGGCGCAAATCCAGTCATCGTGACCGGCGGGCAAACCGCGGCGTGGAGTAATGGCAGCGGGACGACAAGCACCGACATCCTCGGCGCCGCGGCCACAGCGCCCGGCACCGAGTCGGGCCTGCTTGCTTCGTACGCCTTGGCAACGTCTCAGCCCTGGGCGCTTGGCGCGGTGGCACTGAAGCCGGCGCTCATTCGTATGGGTCAGCACCACTAACGCGATCTTCTGCAGCCCGACGGCAGCTCCCGCGGCCGGCCGATCCCAGTGGGAGTACGGCTGGGCAGTCAGTCGCACTGGGCTGACTGTAGAAACGTCCGGAATCTCTCGCGCGATTCTCCGCCCGACCGTGCTCGTGAGTAAGGCGGGCCCGCGGATTGCATCGTGTCGCAAGATTTAGAATTTGGCGACACGTTTTCTTGACCTGTCGCCGCCCGCGACCTAAGCTTCTGACATGGCGCAAAAAGCGACTTTCGGCGACATGAGCTCTGGGGCCGCGTGGCATCCGGATCGACCCCACAACGACCTGCCGCCCCTGCCGCCCGCACTCGACCTGGAGCCAAGAGCGGTCTTGAAGCAATGCGTTACGGCACGCGCGGCGCTGGCCGAATTGAAGCAGGCGGCGGAGCTGATTCCCAACCCCGCGATGCTGATCAATACGCTCCCGGTTCTGGAAGCGCGGGCGAGTTCCGAAATTGAAAACATCGTCACCACGGCCGACCGGCTGTTTCGACACCTGGCGGCCGACTCCGGCGCGGACCCGGCGACCCATGAAGCCCTGCGGTACCGGCGTGCCCTTCTCGAAGGCGTCAAGGCGCTCAAGGCCCGTCCGCTGACGACGCGGACCGCGGAATCGATCTGCACGCAGATCAAGGGCGTCCAGATGAGCGTGCGAAAGGTTCCGGGCACCGCCCTTGCGAACTATGCCACCGGTGAACTCGTCTACACGCCGCCCGAAGGGGAAGCCCGAATCCGCGATCTTCTCGCGAACTGGGAGCGCTTCCTGCACGACGACAGTGCCATCGATCCGCTGGTTCGGATGGCGGCAGCTCACTACCAGTTCGAGGCAATTCATCCCTTCACGGACGGCAACGGCCGAACCGGGCGCGTGCTGAACAGCTTGTTCCTGGTCGAGCAAGGTCTCCTGGCGCTGCCGATCCTCTACCTGAGTCGCTACATCATCGCCAACAGGGCGGATTACTACCGCCTGCTGCTCGCGGTAACGCGCGATGGTGCCTGGGAGCCGTGGCTGCTTTACATGCTGCGGGCCGTGGAAGATACGGCTTCATGGACGACGAGGAAGATCGGCGCAATTCGCCGCCTCGCCTCCGACACCGCCGATGACGTACGAAAGAAGCTTCCGAAGATCTACAGCCGCGAACTGGTGGACGTCATTTTCGAGCAACCCTACTGTCGCATAGCGAATCTCGTCGACGCGAAGATCGCCGGTCGCCAGGCCGCCTCCCGCTATCTGAAGGCGCTCGTGTCGATCGGCGTGCTTCGCGAGCGGGCCTTCGGCAGGGAAAAGCTCTTCGTAAACCCGAAGTTGATGAATCTGCTCACGCGGGACGGCAGGCCCACCGAGCGGGGCCGGGAAGCCGGCCAAGGCCTATCGGCGACCTACGTGCATTGGTCGTGAGGTGTTCGACCGTGTTCAGTGGATCCCCCCCGAGGCGACGATCTGCTCTCCCGTGAGCCAGCGCGAATCGTTCGACGCCAGGAAAACGGCAATATCGGCGATGTCATCGGGTCTTCCGGTGCGGCCCAGCGGTGCCTGCGCGATCAGGGCTTTTTCGAAATCGGAGCCGATGAATCCGGCAGAAATGGTGCCTTCGGTTTCGACGATGCCGGGGTTGATCGTGTTGACGCGGATCCGCTTGGGACCGAGTTCCTTGGCAAGGACACCGGTGATCGCATCCACGGCGCCTTTGGTTCCCGAATACACCGCGCTCGCGGGCGGGGTCAAACGGGTGACCGCCGAGCCGATATTGATGATGCTGGCGCCCTCACTCAGGTGCTTTACCGCCGCCCGCGTGGTTAGCAGCAGACCAAGCACGTTGGTATTGAATTGACGGTGAAATTGCTCTTCCGTGAATTCCTGGATCGGAGCAAATTCGTAGACCCCGGAGTTGTTGACGAGGATGTCGAGCCGGCCATAGTTGCGAATGGCAGCATCGATGATGCCTTGGGCGTCGCCTGTCTTGGACACGTCGCCGCCGGCCGCGACGGCCTTGCCGCCGTTCCTCGTGATTTCGGCGACGATCGCGTCCGCGCCGGTCTTGCTCGAGGAGTAATTGACAACGACCGATGCGCCCTCGGCGGCCAGTGCCTTGGCGATGGCTGCGCCGATGCCCTTAGATGCGCCGGTTACGACGGCGACCTTACCCGTGAGTTTGCTCATGCCATTTCCTTTCGTGCGGTTTTGGAGGGATGGGACCGCCGGACGTAGCGACGCCGCGCAGGTAACCGGTTAATTCCTTAGTTCCGAATATATGAACTATGGAACAACTTGTCAAGAGGCGATATAGTCGTCTCGATGAGACCGCTGTTCCACCCATCGATCAAGGACGTCACCGTCGAGGGGATCCTGCACGCGTTGTCGGATCCAGTGCGCGTGGCGATTTATGCGCAGATCGTTGCCTCCGCCTGTTCGCAGAATTGTTCCAATTTCCTCAAGATCAGCGAGAAGGACATTCCGAAGTCGACCCTGTCGCACCACTTCAAGATTCTCCGGGACGCCGGTCTGATTCGCAGCGAGCGTCGGGGCGTGGAAATGCAAAATGCCTCTCGTTGCTCGGAAATCGATGCCCGCTTCCCCGGCCTGATCGCGGCGATCATCCGCGCGCTTGACGTCCAGTCCAAAGGCAGACGCCGACCCGCGAAAGCGCGCGGTCTACCCGCGCCCCGGGCCTTAGGAAACGCGTGAGGGCGGCGGCCGCCGATCGAACGACGGAAGACTTGCGCAGGCCCGCCAGCTCTGGCATTTTCAGCGAGGTAGACATAGTGTGCGATTAGGTCCTGCCGCGCAGCAGCGCGGCCGTACACGGCCGCCATCAGGCTCTGCGCCTGCCTGCCTTCTTCAGGTGTTCGGCCCGTCGTTCACCCGTTAACCGGCGCCGGACTCCCGCGCCAGGAGAACAGCGCGCATCGCATCGACCACCCGATGCCGGTTCTGGCTGCGGCGGAGCGCCGATGAAAGCTCGAGCTGAACTCCTTGGCGCGTCCGGCCCCGATTGCAGATGTTCGTAGGGTCCGTAGCCGGGAATGCGTGCCCTGACGATTCGACATGAATTCCGTGGTTCTGGAGCGAATCGGATACCTCGCGCATCATCGGTCGATGCAACCCGCCTAGAAGAACTCGCTCGATTTCACCTTTGCAGCCATGAATAGCAGCGACGAGGTCACAGCTCGACAGGACGTCCAGGCACGACGGCTCGTCGAAGCGCGAGCTCGTGATGTGCAAGGCTCCATTGCCCGTCAGTTTGATGCCCTCGAAGAGGTACAAGTTGAAGTTCTCTCCAGCGATGGCCCGAGCGATATCTGACGTGCCGCGTTCGATGCCGCCGCCATGTGGAGCCAGCACCAGACAGGTCGACGTTGTCCTTCGCACCGTCGTTATCACGAAATCGCGGCCACGCTCCTCGTTTCGTTCCAGTTCTCTGAAGCAGCAATACCGATCGGCTTTCATGAGGGCGGCGTCCAGTCAAGGTCGCGTCGGTGTTCGCTTTCTGCGCTGCGGGGCGTGCCCGGAATTCGGACAGCACTTCCGCCAGAGGCATGAGGCTTCAGTTCTCATTCACGAAAAAGCTGAGCCGTCGCTGCACTTCGGCAGGGAAACGTTTCCGCCACGAAGCGTTGCGTCGGAGTTCACCTGAGCGTTTCCCACCTGCACCGATCAGACTGTACGAATGTCTCATTTCCTGTGCAAGTTCAAGCACATAGGGCACCTATCGGTACCCTATGTGCACTCACGCGGAGAATGGTAGTGATGGAGGCGGCGTCGTCAACAAGCCGCGCCAGCGCTTGATTTGAAATCGGATGTTTCGCTATCCCCCGGCGATTCCGCCAGAACTTATCGCGATCGCACGGCGCGCGGCGGTTCACCCTTTGGCGATGCCCCGGATTCGGCGCCGCTTCAGCCAGGGCTGTGAATTGGAAGAGTATCGTCCAAAATACAAGGCATCTTCGATCGCATCGTCTTGGTCCAGCGCTTCAGACTGTAGTCCAGCGCCTTACCCTAAAGTCGGCCTGGGTGTTCGAGCGGGCAATCTCAGGCGGCGACGGCTTCCCTGCGCCGCGTCGTCTTGCGCGGTTCGCTGTGCTCCACGACTTCGGTCTGCACCGAGCGGGCTGCGGTGCGCACCAGCTTTAGATTGCGACGGGCGACCTCGATCAGCACCCGCGCCGCGCCGGTCGGTTCGCGCCGGCCCTGTTCCCACTGTTGCAGCGTGCGCGCCGACACGCCCAGCATGTCGGCAAACTTCGCCTGAGACATCCTGGCCTCTCGCCGCGCCAGCGCCGCAGCCGGAACGGTATAGGTCTTGCCCTTGCCAGCCTTCACATCGCGCACGGCCTGGAGCAGTTCGGCTCCAATGTCGCGCTTGGTATCGCGCGCCCGCAACGCCTTTTCATTCGTCCGCATGACCCATCTCCCTTGCAAGAGCGCGCAGCACGTTCGCGGGGATCGTGTCTCGCGCACCCTTGCCATAAATCGTCAGCAACACGACCGCGCCCGACACCAGGCGCGCCACGTAGATGACCCGCACCCCACCCGACTTTCCCGATCCGGGCCGCGACCACCGCACCTTGCGACAGCCACCCGAGCCTCGGATCAGGTCCCCAGCGCGGGGCGTGGTGGCGATATAGGCAGCGAACTCGCCTCGCTCCTCCTCGGTCCAATAGTCCGGCGAGTACCGGGAGAAGATCGGTGACTCGATGACGGTCAACACTGGCGGACTATACGCCAATGGCGTATAAAGTCAATGACCCGATCAGCGGGGAAAACCAAGGGGGAGTCCGTCTGCCCGACCTTGGCCTCACGTCTGGGAGCGCGAGAACTGTCTGCCGCGGCGAATACGGCCTGGGCTGGCACGACGCGTGGGTCAAAGGCGGCCTGCCGGACGCGTTGAGGGGCGACTTTCGCGCCTGGTGGGAAGCCTACCTGCGCACCGTGCTGGAGCGCGATCTGCCGCAGTACGGCGTGCGCGCCGACCCCCTCTTCCTGCGGCGCCTGCTCACGATGCTGGCGCATCTTCACGGTGGGCTGCTGAACGCCTCGCAGCTGGGCTCCTCGCTCGGGGTGTCGCACCACGCGGTGCAGCGGTATCTCGCCGTGCTCGAACAGGTCTTCCTGATCCGGCGCCTTGCGGAGCTCTTCAACCACCCGTCGCGCGGCGCTAGCTGGGAGGGGTTCGTCATCGAGGACATCGTGCGGCGCGAGCGCATCGCGCATCCCCGTTCACAGGCTTACTTCTGGCGCACTGCGGCTGGGGCCGAGGTCGACCTGCTGCTCGACCGCGGAAACGAGCGGGTGGCGATAGAGGTCAAGGCGGGCCGTGGCGACGATGCGCGGGTCGTTCGGACGCTGCGCGAAGCGCTTCCCGACATCGGTGCACGGCATGCGCGATATTCGCGACGCGATGTTCGAACACGCCGATATGGTGCGACGTCAAATAGCGGCTGTCGTCCGGCAGCTTACGCGACAGACGTGGCTTCGCCGCCTTTGCGAGTGTCCCGCCTGGACCAGTCTTCGCAACTTGCTTCACCGACCGCACCGGCCAGGTCGCGACCAATGGCAGAATGATCGCGACACTTCTGGATACGAGTGCTGGCGGCCATGACCAGTCAGTCGCGCGCACGAGGTGGTTGCTTGGAAGCGGCCACCCGCCGATCATTAGGTGCAAGATTTCGCGACAGTCGGGGAGGGATCGAGAAATGAAAGGGGCATCCATCGCGCTTGGGTGCGCTCTTCTGCTTGGTAACGCGGGAGCGCACGCCCAGCAGCACCAAACATGCGCAGGCCCGCAACTTGGAACGTGGGCGCTTCGGTCCTTCACTACTGAGGATCTGGAAACCGGCGAAAGGACAGACCTGCTAGGCCAGCATCCAAGCGGCTATCTCTCTTACGGTCCGGACTGTCGGATGTACGCCATTCTGATCAAGGACAATCGAAAGGGACCGGCTGCATTCGTTCCAACGGACCCGGAGAAGGCCGAGCTTTACAGCGGTCTGATTGCCTACGCCGGGTCCTACACCATCGACGGAGACAAAGTCAGTCACCACGTCGACGCCTCCTGGAATCAGGCTTGGACCGGCACGACCCAGGTCCGTCAGTTCAAGATCGAAGGCAACTCCCTGCACATTCGTACGATGCCCGCGAAAAACGCGTTGACCGGGAGACAGAGCTCCTCCGTGCTCATCTGGACCAAAGTCGAATAAGTCTTGACCCGGTCGACTACTCCGGCCTCATGGCTGGCCCTGAAGCGGACCGCCCTGATTGACCGCACGGGTCGGGTCCGTCAAACCGCGACTGGTTTCGGTGCTGCGGCGCGATGTCTCATGCCGTCATGCGCCGTGGCGCGTTCCGATCTTCATGCGAAGTCCCAGCGGAAACATCGTGAATGCAAATCGCTCCTGCGGTGGCGCACCGTCCTCGGTGCCGACTTCGATCAGTTCGTAATTGCGTGCCAGCGTGGCCAGCACCATCTTCATTTGAAGCAGGGCGAGGTAGCGGCCAGGGCATATGCGCGGTCCCGCGCCGAATGGTATCGAGGCCTTCAGAAGTACGCGACGCGAGGCATCCGTTTCCTGTTCGTCGGCTGAGATCGCCGCATGGTTCCAGCGCGACGGGCGGAAATCGGCCGCGTCCTCGGCAGCGAGCGCATCAACTGCTCCGGGTCGCGTCAGACAGACGACGAAACTCCCCGCCGGAATCGCGATGCCGTCGAGCGTGGTGGCCCGATTGTTCTCCATGAAGAACATCGGAGCGACCGGGCGCAGCCGCATCGATTCGCTGGCGCAATCTTCGATCGACTCGAGTTCACGGGTGACGTCGAAGCTGCGCGGCATGGCGTCCGCACCCAGCAAGCGGTCGACATCCGCCACCAAGGCGCGCCAAGCCTCCCGGTGCGTATGTAACAGATACAGCGTCCAGCAAAGCGTATTGGCCGTCGTATCCTCCCCGGCAAGCAGCAGGGTGAACACGTTGCCCACCAACTCCTCTTCACTGAGCATCCCGCTTTCGTCATCGCGCGCGGCGATCATCGCCTCCAGCAGATTCGCGGGCTGTTCCCGAAGGCGCGGATCCCCGTCCATGCGCTCGCGCGCCGCCTGCACGAAACCCTTAACCGCCGCATGCACTTCGGCCAGATGTCGATCGAATGCGCGGTCCGATGGCAGCTTGAAATATCGCCACAGCGGAAAAGCAGCGGTGATACGCCGCGCGAACATCGGAAACACCTTGTCGAGGTGGCTCTGGAGCGCGTCGCCACGATCCTGCAGCGTATTCATATCGATGCCGAAGGCCAGGCCCGCGCTCACATCGACCGTGTAGCGCATCAGCACGCGCTGTAGGTCGATCGACTCTCGCTCGCGCGCCGCGGCGTCAAGACGCCCCTTCAAGCGCTCCGTGACACGCAACAGGGATGGGAAGTAGCTTCTCAAATGGCCGGGATCGAAGGCGGCCATGACCAAACGCCGCTGACGTCTCCAATCATCGCCTTCCGCCGAAAACAAACCATGGACACCCGTTTCGCGAAGCACGGCCTGCATCGTCTCCAGCCGGCGCCAGCCGTCCGGTCTGTCGCGAAAAATGGCGGCGACAAGATCCGGCCGTGACACGACGAGGGCGTCGCGAAACGACAATCTCAGGCGAAAGATGGGACCGTATGTTGCCGCCCAAGCCTCGAGCTGCGCATGTATGCGCGGCACTTCGATTTGGAGCATGTTGCCTATCACGGGCCAACCGCGCGGGCCAGCGACGTCAGCGATCCGCTTGGTTGCAGACGGCTGCTGATATCTGGACGACACCGATGAGTTCACGCAGACCTCGCGTGCACAGGGCGACCGCGATCAATTTTCAGTGGCTGGCGTTGCGCAGATCCACGATACGCCGTAATGCTGCTTGGACTACTTGCAACTTTGTGAGCCGTGCGCAGGCGAGTCTTGCTTCGAATCTCCGATGCCGTGAAAATGCTGACAGTATGCTCCAGCCGGGTCGGTCGTGGGCGTCGATATCTCGGAGGAACTTCTTCGACTTGCACGTACGAAGGCGGCAGCGCAGCAAATCTCGAATGTCGACTTCCGCCTTGGCGACATGGTGGGTCTGCACCTGCCGGAAGCGACTTTCGACGCGGTTGTCTGTGTTTTCGGCATTTTCTTTGTGCCCGACATGCCTGCGGCCGCGCGCGCGCTTTGGCAACTTGTTCGGCCCGGCGGCGTGCTCGCGATCACGACCTGGGGCCCGCAGTTCCTCGAACCCGGCAACTCGGCGTTCTGGAATTCGATTCGTGAAGTGAGACCAGAGCTCTACAAGGAGTTCAACCCATGGGACCGTATTTGCGAGCCGTCCGCTGCTTTGGCTGTCCTGCGTGAAGCAGGGGTCGAGAATGCGCAGGCAATTGCCGAATACGGCGAGCACGCGCTTGCCTCGGCCGATGCCTGGTGGTGTGCGGTTCTCGGTTCAGGTTACCGTGGCACGCTCGAACAATTGAGCCCCACCGAGCGCGACCAGGTCCACCGCGTGAACCTTGATTTCATCGAACTTGACGGATTCGTACTTTATGCTTCCAGAGTCATAGGCTGACACCATCTGGGCTTTGGTTCTGACTACTGCGTCTTGATTGGTGAAGACGTAGTCGTCGCCTACAATACGTGCATACGCTTTGGTGTCGCCTTTCGAGATGGCGACACGCAGCTCCTCCTCCATCGGCATCACCGCTTGTTCGACTTTGTCGCCCTTTTGATTAGAGTAGTTCGCTTTCCTGCCAGTCATTTGACCAAGCGCAAGAGATGACGCCGCCATTGTCAGTGCTGCAACGGCAAGCATTCGTTTCATACATCCACCTTTCTCCCTTTCAAGGGGATTCTAAAAAAGCTAAACAGACATGAGAGGCGGGAAGACCTCAATTCCAAGCATTCGGACGTAAGTATGATGGCGGATGATGTGGTCTTCAACCATATGGCTACGGGGCAAGAACACCGTGGGCCAGAAGGCGTGTTGCAGATGCTCAACTACCTCTATCACATCGCCTTTGATGCTGATGCGGAGACTGAAAATACAATCTTCGACTGATGGAAAACCTTTGTTCTTTAAGCAGACTTAAGGCTCGAAAGCAAGGTCACTTTGCTTCTTCCTATCTTACTTGGGTAATGGGTCTGCTCCCACGTTCTTATGCACGAGCATCCACTTTCCGTCTCGTTTCG
>Ga0137418_10003115_pt1 | contig 15228 bp, 14 predicted proteins | sample CZODoug3_1_2_16f_FD_122242 | JGI IMG/M metagenome (GOLD analysis project Ga0137418, IMG submission 122242) | Vadose zone soil fungal communities from Angelo Coast Range Reserve, California, USA - CZODoug3_1_2_16fungal (Hybrid Assembly) | ecosystem: Environmental > Terrestrial > Soil > Vadose... | reverse complement strand
GCCGCTCGTGGCTAAATCAAATCTGTCGCCAAGCGGCGTGCGGCCAAGGACATCATCAAACGAGCCGTGCCGCTGAATAGCATGCTTACTCCCAGCAGCGTTCCCAGCACCCACGCAGAATTGAGGGGCCAAGTCCACAAGATCAAGATGCCCAGGAGCACCGTGACTACGCCGTCGAAGAACAACCAGCCTGAACCTGGCACTGGACGCAGTCGGAACCCGAGGATGAATTCCAGAAAGCCTTCGGCGAATAGGTAGATCGCCAAACCCAATGTCAGCGATACCATGCCCACGATTGGGTTCAGCAGCAAATACACGCCGGCGAGAACGTAGACAATGCCCACGAGCAATTCCCATAGAAGCGCGCCAGTACCACGCGTGTGCCAGGCAAAGATGAAGTGGGCGACTCCGCTGAAGACAAATAGCCAGCCGAAAAATACGGTGGCCACTACTCCGGCCGCCCAAGGCAGCACAATCGCGAGTACACCGGTCACGATCATCAGGGTGCTCAGAACGATTGACCATCGCAAAGACCTTTTGACGATGATTGGAATGTGAGTTGAAGTTACGCTCATAAAATCCTCCAACGGCTCCTATGGAACCACAGAATTCACTGTTATCACTTCAGGCTAGGCGGCTGGGCGCAAGAACTACCTTTCAATCCCACCCTCCGCGGGAATCACCACAAAAGCGGCCTCACCTTGATGCAACACGCGCAACAGGGTTTGCCCTTTCGCTTCTGCCGCGAGGCGGTTGAAGTCTGTAACGGATTTCACTTCATGTCGGTTGATGCTCAGGATGACGTCGCCCTGTTCGAGAAATTGTGCAGCAGGGCTGTCTGGGGCAATGTCCGTAACAATAACTCCATGTACGTCCGGCGGGATCCCGAGTTGTTTACGCAACGGCTCGGTGAGATTTTGCACCATGATGCCCCGCAAGGTGCCTTCGTTGAGAGACCTACGTGCGCCTCCTGCATATGACAAATCGGCTGGGCGCTGCTCCAAGGTGACCTTCACGGTTTGTGGCTGACCATTACGAAGAATCTCTAGCGTCGCGGGAGTCCCGGGATTCGTGCTGGCAATAGCTGCCAGCAGGTCAGACGAATCGTTCACAGGCCGCCCATTGAATTTGCGGATCACGTCGCCAGGCTTCAACCCTGACTTATCCGCGGGACCGCCGCGCGTTACATCCTGAACCAAGGCGCCCGAGGTGTCCGGGATCTTGAATTCTTGCGCCAACTCCGGAGTGACCGGACCGATCGTGGCGCCCAAATATCCGCGCGATACTTTCCCGGTCTTAATAAGCGATTCCATGCTGCGTTTCGCCATGTTGATAGGAATCGCAAAACCGATCCCGATGAAGCCGCCGCCCCCTTCGCCTCCTCCTCCCGGGCTCAGAATTGCGGTATTGATCCCCACCATTTCGCCGTGGACGTCGACCAGCGCGCCACCCGAATTTCCAGGATTAATTGCCGCATCGGTCTGAATAAAGTCTTGAACCGGCTCGATATTCAATTGCGACCGGCCAAGGGCGCTCACGGTTCCGCGTGTGACCGTGAAATTCAAGCCAAACGGATTACCAAAAGCCATAACGGTATCCCCGACGTGTAGGGTCGACGAATCACCAAGGGCTATGGTGGGAACGTTGCTGACATCAATTTTCAGCACAGCGATATCGATGTCAGGGTCGGTTCCCACCACCTTCGCTTTGAACATGCGCTTGTCAGTAGTCATGACGTCGACGGTGTTCGCGTGATCGATGACGTGATTGTTCGTTACGATGTACCCGTTCCGATCAAAAACAACACCGGTGCCCAGTGCGTGCTGCTTCTGGTCCCGGGGAATTTGCGGCAGGGCCGGGCCGAAGAATTGGCGGAACATCGGATCCATAAAAAGAGGAGATTGTTCCGCTCTTATGACTTGCTCGGTGCGGACATAAACGATGGCGGGGGTCGTTGCCTGTATTACTCGTTCGTAGGCTTTATTTTGTCGATCCAGCAAGTCAATGTCCGGTCCATCCAAGCCGGGGCGAGCGGCGAGCGCTACGCGGTCATAATTCCGATGGGTCAAATAAAATGTACCCAGGACAGTCAGTCCGACTAGCGCTATCAGCAACCCACTCAGCACGGGTAGACCCGTGGTGCGTTTCGGAAGAGAATCTTTTACATACGACATGAAAGCTCCTTCCCACTAACTCATTTCTTTGGGCAGGACGATGACTAGCCGCCCACAGCATCGTTAGGGCTGTAACTCTCCTGGACAAAGACTTTCGCGGCGATAATTCTTCCACTGGAATCACGGATCTTCAGCGCCTGACCCGTTTTCGGGTCGACCAGCTCAACACGGACCTTCCGCGCAGGACCGGAAGTCGCAGGATTTGACGAAACGTACGTAACTACATAACGAACCCGCAAATTTTCCATAATGTCGTCGTAGACGGCGGCGACTGTAAGGTCGGACTCCAAAACGTAGGCGCGCCCTCCGGAAACTTTGGCGAGGTTCTCCAGAAATTTTTCCGCGCCGTTCCAGTCAACGCGTGCAAACGGGGCGGTCGTGCCGTATACGGCACTCTCGCGTTGTATGATCCGGACTAAACCAATGGTGTAAATCGGTATGCCGCTGTCGCGAGCGGACTGGAACACTTGGTCCTGGGTCGCCTTGCTGAACGTATCTAAGCCGCTAGAGATGACAATGACGGCTTTGCGATCTCCGCCAGCAGCTCGCACCCGGTTCAAGGTCCCCAGAAGGGCATCATAAAGGTTAGCTTCCGAGAAGCCGGGCGTCCCGAGACGCTGCAAAGCTCGCTCCAACACTTCACGTCCCTGGTTGAAGTCGACTACAGTTTCGAGTTGATCGCCGTATTTGAGGACGGCCACTTTGTCGTCCTGGCCCAGCACGTTGAGCAGTTGTCGCCCAGCCTCATCCATCTGCCCCGCTAGCGATTGATTCAGCTCGTGGTAGCGCCCGCCAAACTCCATCAGCAGCGCGATTGACACTGGGGCGTGTTCCACGTCTACGGCTACGTTCTTCTGTCGAACTCCGTCCTCGTAAACAACGAAGTTGTCCGGGTGCAGGTTTGGCAGGAAATATCCATTCGGATCTTCCACGTGGAGCTTGATGGTTACTTGGCGGGTCGCCGGCGTGAACTTGATTTGCGATTGTTGCGTACCCTGCTCGCCTTTGAACAGCGGGCTCGGGGGCCGGTTGGGCACAGAGACTTTGGAGCCTTGCTCTGTTTGCGTCGGTGTCCCTGTTTGTTGGTGATGGGGTTGAAATCCCCACATAAAGGAGGTAGCCGCGAACATCAAGGAACCTGCAAGGCCGAGCTTTTTGACAGTCCTCATGGCCACCTCCTCTCGTGGTCGGGCCGAGCGCTAGGATCCAGCCGGGACGAAGACTTTGGTGGCCGCAACCAACTCGACATTCTTGACCTCGGTCTTCACTCGCACTCTTTGCAAGCCAGGTTTTTTCTCCGGTTTGGCGAGAAATGCCAGCAGATATTGATGATTCAGACGCCTGCTCAAGTCTTCGAGATACGGTGCAAAGGAGACGGGAGTCTCGAATCCGAGAAAATAAGCTTGCCCCCCCGTTTCCGTTGCGATTTGAGAAAGATAGTTTTGGCCCCAATAAATTGGCCACTGCATTCGGCCGAGGTGACCAGCGCCCGTCGCGAAGATAGAGTGGATAAGGATGCCCGCTTTCTGGGCCTGCCCGATGGCGGTGTCGACATAGGGGTTGGAGGGACCAACGCCTCCGAAGCGATCGATACCATCTGTGATCATCAGAATCTCACGGCGCACGGAACTTTCCGGCCATCGTTTGATGAGGTCGGAAATGGATAGATAAGGGCTAGCGAACGCACCAACGTTACCCATCGGAAGGCGAAGTGCCTTGGCAGCTAGTGTGTGATCATCAGTGAAGTTCTGAACTGTATCCACCGTTCCGTCACGCATATAGCCCACACCGATGAGCGTGGTTGGAGGCTGCAAGAGAATGAACTGCCGCAGATCTTCCAACTGCGAGCCCAAGCTCACATCGGAAGCATCGTCTAATAAGAGGAAGAGTTCGAGGGCAGCATGCTCACCGCGCAGAGGGATCCAGTCTGTTACCTGAGCGCGAGTGCGGCCGAGATACACCATCACATCCTCGCGACTGAGCTCGGGCTCCTGCGCGCCGTGACGGGCTTCCGCGGTAACCACCATATGAACGGGGACGACTCCGACCGCAGAAGGCTCTTGGGAGTTAACGGGAGACCAACCAAATGCAAGTAAAGCCACAACAAACAGCAGAATTGATTTGAAATGGCGGTTTGGCATCGACCATCCTTAGAAAGAGTGTGATTTGTTCCCGGGTCCCTCATAACCTTGGCTTCGTTCTATGCGACAACTGCGCCTCAGGCTCGTACCCCGAACAGCCGCAGAACCGGCTCCGTCCACCGGCGGCCATCCTCTGCAAGAACGATGGCGTACCTCCGGACTTCCATGGCTCGCGCGGACGCTGACTTTGGAAGAGCCAGCTCAAGCACCCCGTTCCTCAAGGCCGCGGTCGCCTTTTTCGGGTCTACCTCCATAGGGAGTGCCATTGACCGGAAGATGCGGTCAGCACACGCGTCGCAGTAAAGCATCCGTCGCATGGACTTGTGGTTCGTAGTGCGCTTTCCTGTGATAGTTAGCCGCGAGGGTTCAAGACTGATCCACAGTTCTTCGGCGGCAAAACCGGGGACTTCAGCGCTGACGGCCAGGGCGTCATCTGACTCATATAAATGTATGTGTGCGGTGTGAAACAGCTCAGCTTCGGCGCGGAACCAATCGTCCAGATCCCCGCCCTCGGTTCGTTCCCGGTTCTGAAAAATCTCGAAAGCACGCCGGGCGATGCTCTCAGAAAGAGCGCTCACCTGCTCGAACGGCGCCTCCATTGCAACTGAGACCAACTGTGATTCGGTAACTTGTTGAATAGGCTTCATGGCGACTGCTGATTGCATGGTGGTTCCTTCCTCCCTCTCATTCGTAGACCGGTAGATGTGTTTCAGGAACGCCGGAATTCAGAACGGCGGCACAGAGCGCGCCGCCTCGGAGCGCCCCGTGCGTCGTATTCCCAGTTTCTTCTTCAGGAGCTGGCGCCTCCGCTGGCACCCGCACCGCCCGCACTTGCCCCTTTGGCCTTTGCCGAGGAAGAGGAAGGTCGTACTTCGATTCGCTTGGGCAACGCTGCTTCGTTGAGGGGCGCGGTGATCTCCAGCACGCCGTTGTTGTACTCCGCAGAGACTTTGGAGGTGTCCACGCCTTCGGGCAGCTCGATGGTTCGCTCGATGCGGCCATAGCTGAATTCCTGTTGGAGATAATCTGCATCTTTCTTCTCATCTTTTTCTTCGTGCTCACCGCTCACAGTCAGATTGTTGCCCTCAAGCTCTACCTGTAACTCCTTGGGATCGAACCCGGGCAAGGCGATGCTCAGGTGAAATTTCTTATTTTCTCTGTCTACCCAGGACTCGATCGGTGGCACTGCCACCAGCACACGATTGCCGCGTTCGCTAATAGGCGCCGCTCCGGTCAGGAAGCGGTTGAATATGTCATCGAAACCACGCCTGAAATCGAACAGGTTATTTACTCCAGGTTCCGTTCTTACGAGATTTGCCATTGCTATGTCCCCTTTACATGAGTTTTTGAGCTACTTGAATCTTTGAACTAAAGTCTTTGCGCAAATGATCGACGTCATCAAGCCGCTGCCGCCGCTGCCGTGCCGATGGTGATTCGGTTGTCGACCCTGCGAACTCCCGGAGCCCTCCAGGCAGCCCGCTCCGCTTCCTCTCGCTCGAACCACGACCGCACCGTTCCCCGAAGAATCACTTTGTCCCCTTCGGTTTCCACCGCAATACGGTTAGCGTCGACCTCAGCGCTGCGCTTCAGAGCTTCCTGAATCGCGCTCTTCACTTCCGTGCTGCTCACCTGCGGCTTGACATCAATGTGATTAAGAACTCCTTTCACGCCGACAAGATTGCGCACCGCTTCTTCGGCCGCCGCCTTCTGAAATTGCCAATCCACGTTACCCTCCAGCGTGATCCAACCCTTCGATACTTTGACCTTGATGCGGTCTCTTGGCACGGAAACGGACCACTCCAGTCGGTTCACCGCCGCGCGGGCAATGTCTTCATCTGTGCGTTCGCTGGAAAATGGCAGGTGTATCTCCAGTTCGTTTGCTACCGCTCTGACTCCCTCGACACGGGCTGCCGCGCGCTCCGCGGTGACTTTTTCCCAGTAACTATCCACTCGTCCGCTGAGCGTAACCACGCCGTCTTTGACTGCAACACCAATTTGGGCGGCGTTTACGCTTGGTTCCCAGTTGAGTTCCGCCTCAACATTTTTCTTAATCTCCAGATCCGTCATGTCAGTTGTCCTTTCTGGCTTCGCTCCGTCACTTTCCACGGCCTTCAGATCCGAGGACGCCTTCAAAGTCGGAATCTCACGTTTTCAGCTGCGAACCAACTCTGCTGTTTGGCGCCCGAGCAAGCGAAAGGCCTGTTCTAAGCACATTAGCTGTCACACTTAGTCACCATTCGTGTTCATCACCTGTTCGGAAACATCGCCGCAAAAGTCTCGCTAAGCGTCCCGCTTTCTCCTTGAGCAGCTTTCATTCCACCGCGACGTTTCCCGGCAACATTGCGTATCTTCACGTTAGTCAACCGCTTACTCGCCAGCTTTGTTACCTAGTGGCAGCGAAGCACCACTACAGGTTCAAATTTGGTCAGTAATCCGACACTGCTTTGCCGTCACCTGAGCAAAAGCCCCCTGCTAAAATTTCGATAATCGTGATCAACTCCAGTAAAGACCCGATTGACCTGCATAAGAGGGCAGCACCAACATCGAACCTCTCAGTCTATTTTTTCGGTGAAGAGGAGCCGGCACTTACCGTCTATCGCCTGGAGCTTTCTTTTGGAAACCCTCGCCCATCGGAGACCGTCGCATTCAACTCTCAAAAGCGTGTGCGGAAAGTTTCGTCGGGAGCGGTTGGCCGTTTAACGCCCAGCCGAGCTTAAAAATTTAGCGTTGACGTGCCTGCAAAGATGGAGGCCACCGTGTGCACAAATGCAGGACCTATCGACCACCCCAACATTCAGTCGCTGGAGGTTGCTCGCGAGATAGACTGTTTTGCCGCAGACCCTGGTGGTCCGGAAATTATCGGAGCATCCCCAACCCTCAGGCGCATCCTGAGGGACGTGAAGACCGTCGCAGCCACTGACGCCGCGGTCCTGATCCTTGGCGAAACCGGTACGGGAAAAGAACTCATCGCCCGTGCCATCCACAATTTGAGCACCCGTCGGCAACATGCCTTGGTTCGAGCGGATTGCGCGTCCATCCCTTCGGGACTTCTTGAAAGCGAGCTATTTGGTCATGAGCGTGGAGCGTTTACCGGCGCCGTCACCCGCAACATCGGCCGCTTTGAGCTAGCTGATAAAGGAACGCTTTTCCTCGACGAGGTGGGCAACATTCCCCTTGACCTTCAATCCAAGCTGCTGCGCGTTCTGCAGGAACAAGAGCTGGAGCGGCTGGGAAGCACTCGCACATTGAGCTTGAACTTTCGAGTGATCACTGCGACAAACAGAAATTTATCCACAATGGTCGAGCAGGGTCTATTTCGAAGTGATCTCTACTACCGGATCAACGTGTTCCCCCTCGAGCTACCCCCGCTCCGCGATCGCTGCGAGGATATTCCGCTTCTGGTTTGGTATTTCGCTCGAAAGTGCGCGCGTCGCTTGAACAAGCAGATCGAGACCATTCGCACGGAAGACATGGATTCCCTGGTTCACTATCACTGGCCAGGCAATATACGTGAGCTCCAGAATTTAATTGAACGCTCCGTGATTCTTTCCTCGGATGCCGTGCTGCACCCCCCTCCGTTTGCCGGACCCAGGCGTGAGCCCAGCAGTCCTCCGCGGGAAGTTCGCACCCTTGCGGAGGCGGAACGCGCCCAGATCCTGCAAGCGTTGGCCGAGACCGATTGGGTAGTTGGGGGGACGTATGGCGCAGCTATAAGGCTGGGTGTAAAACGCACCACCCTATTGGACAAAATGCGCCGCCACGGAATTTTCCGCCCACAAGTCTGAGGACATGACGGCTCCGTGTCGGCCTGATGACGCGCACTCTGTCTATCCTCTACCAGTTACTCCTTGTTTGGTGCGTGTCCGTCCGTAATCGACTGAGCCGCCCACGTCTAGCCCCGCCTATGGGTTTGCCGGAGTTTGGAACAATATCTGCCCGATCCCAGACTTGATGGGATCAGCAGCCGCTCTCAGTGTTGTCGGGCTCCCAGCACTGCGAACACAAGGTTGCACCGAGGCATGTGATGGGAATAGCAGTCCTTGACGAAGACAATATGAATGGGCCGAACGTGCCTAACCGCGCTACGCAGAGACCTGACCCCGCGTTCTTATTTGACCTCGACGGAACGCTCGTCGACAGCGTTTACCAGCATGTACTGGCTTGGCGTGAAGCCTTGGAAGATCTGGGCATTGAACTCGCAGTGTGGCGGATTCATCGCCGCATTGGGATGAGCGGTGGGCTGCTCATCAACGCGCTGCTTCGTGAGATCGGCCGACGCGTCACGCAAACCGAGGCCGATCATCTGGCTCGGCTGCATGAAGAGGCCTATTCGCGGCTACGGGCTCAGGTTCGCGTGTTGCCAGGTGCCTCAGAGCTACTGGCTCATCTCTTACAATCAGGCATACCTGTAGCAATTGCCACAAGCGGTCGGCCCGCTAGCGCTCAGCCGATGTTGGAGTTGCTACACATTTCCTCAGACATTCCCGTGATCACCCGCGATCAAGTGGATCGCGCCAAGCCCGACCCTGACCTGTTTCTCGCTGCCGCCGAAGGACTGGGTGTTCCAATTCACCAGTCCATCGTCGTCGGTGACAGCGTTTGGGATCTGCTTGCAGCGCGTCGCGCCAACGCGCTTGGCGTTGGACTGCTTTCCGGTGGCTATGGTCAGGACGAACTCAGTGGAGCCGGCGCCTATCGCGTCTATCAAGATCCTGCCGACCTGCTGCGGCACTTGGACGAAGTGGGCGTTCGGGCCATTCCTTGAACGGCTTGCTTCGGCAAACAGAAACAGCCGCGCAGTTTTGTTGAGTAGTGCAGACTCAGGCCATTTCTTTGCAGGCTGCTAGTTAGGAGCGTCGAGAACGAAAATGAACTCAGCAAGAGCTTTCAAGATCCGCACGATATTCGCTCTCGGGTTTACCCTTTATCTGATTCTATTTTTTACCCAGGCTTCCCTCGCGGACGACAATCCTCCCGCTCGAGCCGCCCGCATCAGCTATCTCAAAGGAAAAGTATCGTTCCAACCGGCTGGGCAGGATCAATGGAGCGAAGCGACTCTCAACTTCACCGTCACGACCGGTGATCGTCTTTACACCGACAGAGGGGCAAGAGCGGAACTCGAGATCGGTCCTTATACTGTCCGCCTCGCCGAGCAGACCGACCTCATCGTTACCAACCTCAACGACCAAATCATGCAGCTCGGTCTGGAACAAGGCACCCTTCGTCTCAGCGTCTACGAGCTCTCTTCCGACAACGCTGTGGAGGTCGACACGCCTCACGCCTCCTTATCGATCCTCGCACCTGGCACCTACCGCGCCGATGCCGATCCCGACGCGAACCGTACTAGGGTGAGCGTCAACAGTGGCAGTCTGGAAATTTCCGCGGAGGGTATCTCCCAAACGTTGCAGGCCGGCGAAGCCGTCGAACTCACTGGCGAGAGTTCGATACAAGTTGCCTCCGTACCGATGCCCTCTCTCGACAGCTTCGATCGCTGGAGTGAGCAGCGTGACGCGCGACTGTCGGCCTCTGCCTCCGGCAAATACGTAAGTCGCGGCATCGCTGGCTACGATGACCTCGATGATTACGGTCGTTGGGAAGAGGTCGCAGAGTACGGCCCGGTCTGGTATCCCACTGGCCTTGCGCCGGGTTGGGTGCCCTACCGTTTTGGCCATTGGGCTTGGGTTGATCCGTGGGGTTGGACTTGGGTGGAAGATGAACCCTGGGGCTTTTGTCCCTTCCATTACGGACGTTGGGTGTTCATCGGAACGGCGTGGGGTTGGCTGCCTGGCCCTTACGTTGCGCTTCCGGTGTATACGCCAGCGCTAGTCGCGTTTGTCGGAGGCCCGAGCTTCTCTCTCGCTGTTGGAGTCGGCGCTGTGGAACTCGCGGCCTGGTTCCCGCTCGGGCCCGACGAGCCATTTTTTCCCTGGTATCACTATAGTGGCGACTACCTTCGCGTCGTGAACATCACTAACATCCGCAATGTGACGAATATCACCAACATCACGAACATCAGCGATATCCGCCGCGTGAATTACAAATATCGAACCATCGCTGCGACTGCCGTCCCCGCTAACGTCCTCAGCAGCGGCCAGCCTGTGGCGCATCATGTTGTTCGCGTACCGCCCGAACGCCTTGCGCGAGCGCCAGTGATTCCCCATCCCGCCGTGAATCCCACAGTGCGCGCCGCCTTACCTGGAAAACCAGTCTCTGCTCCGTCGATTGCTTCGCGCGTAATCCCCGCTCGCGGTCCAACGAGTACGGTCAGCTCCCGACGAGATGTCCGCCCACCGCCACCGGTAGCCGAGAAGAAAGCGCCGCCTGCCGAAAACAATAGAAGAACGGCACCGCGTCCAGCCGAACCCACGAGGCCGCCCGCTTATGAATGAACATCCCGGTCGCCCGTTGGAGCCGCAACAGTTGGAAAATCTCCGCGATGGCCGACCTCCGGGCCCGATGGCCGACCACGAATTCCCGCCACATGTCGTGCCGGTGCCGCGCGAGCGCGCCATACCGGTGCCTCCGCCACAGCCACCGAGGCGCAAGCCATAGGTCAATCCATCGCAGCGCAGCTAAACCCTCATCGAGCGCCGGCATCTCGGCAAACTCACGCGGTAGCTGCGTGCGCAGCTTGCCTCAGTGGCAGGTTCACTTCCAACTGAGTTCCTGCGCCATGGGAATGTAGTTGCATTCGGCCGCCGCAATGCCTCACGCGTTCCTGCATGCTTCCGATTCCGACGCCGATTTTGGCAGGCAGCTCTGCAAGTTCCGCCGAGGCGGGAAGACCAGTTCCCTCGTCTTCCACCTGAATGAAAACTCCATCAGCACCGACTGCGACGCATACTCGGGCAGTTGGGCTGTGTGAGTGCTTATGCACGTTGGAAAGGCTCTCCTGAACCACTCTAAAGATGGTGGTTTCCAGATCCCGAGGGACACAAACGGAACGATCCGGAAGCTCCAGATCGATGAGGATTCCGCTGCGTTCCGCAAAACCTTCGATGAATGTGCGCAGGGCCGAGAAAACACCCAGTTCCTCGAGTAGGGGTGGGTGGAGGGTATAAGAAAACGTTCGCACCTCCTGCAAGCTGGCGCGCGCAAGGTCACCACATTCGTTGAGCTTCGATTGCCTTTCCTCTGCTGTAAATTGTCCGCGAGTAAGAAGGTCTATATTCAGGGCCAGCATGGACAGATTTTGGCCGGTTGTGTCGTGCAGTTCACGGGCGAGACGTCGGCGCTCGTCATCCTGGAGCGTCAGCAGCCTGCCCGTCATCTCGCGAAGCTGCTCGCGAGTCTGCTTCATTTCAATCGCATGAGCCACGGCGTCGCCGATGGCCGCGAAGACCTCTTCGCAAAGTACGTCTTGCGGTATGGCGTCGCTAGAAAAGAACTCGCAAATGGCCGTGACATTCTCACCGGCGAGAACAGGCATACCAAGAGCGGACCTGAGGCCCAATTCCCTTGCGGCGTGCTGACCCTTCAGGTCGAGTTCATGCTCAAGATCGAATAGCACCGCTGGACGGGCAGTGGTCACCATTTGCATGCGCCAATCGATTCCAGAGCGTAGCCGGTTCATGCGCAGGGCCCTATCCCGAAACCGCTGAGGATCCAGGAAAGGCACTCGCCAGACCTCTTTGGCGCTCCGTCCACTTAGCTCATTCTCCTCCGTGAGGATGCGGGCGTGGGCAAAAGGCCATTGCGTACAATCACATACCTTGTTTAAGCACGCTCGGAGTACATCCGCCACGCTGGCAGCGTCCTCGGTAGCAACTTTCGCGGCGCGTAGGAGTTCGGCATAGAGAGGCTCCTTGCTTTGCGGTTGCACTTCAGATTTGCGTGGATATATTTTTTGGTGTTTCATTTCCGCCCCCTTTGGCACCGAGACGACGACCACGGCTGGAAGTCAGGGTTGCTGGGAATACTTCCGCCGAAGATGCGGCTGAGCGCAATTTTCTCTGGAAAATAACATCATCCCCACCAGCATCACCCGGCCTGCAACCCCATTTGACCTGACGGGTAGCCGGGTGGGGATAGCACTGCTGCGCTATTGCTCGCCGTGACATGATCGCTGCCTCCAAAAATCGAAAACGGCTACGAAAACAGCCGGGGGCGGGCAGACCCCCACACGCAAAGCAGTAGCACGGCAGTAACGTGCATTCTTCGCTCCATTCGCGAATGGAAACACGTCTGCGGAAATTTGCTGCACGGAAGGGAGTTAGCTTCTTCAGTGTTATCGCAGGCACGTTAGGGGGACCCGCGTTACGTCAAGGCCTTGACGCACCTTGACAGCGGCTGGAATGGAACTCCGGAGGGAAGTACCGCAGGCACATCACTCAAGTACGATTAGGCTATCTCTCCCCAAGCGAGCTTAGGGCACTATAGGACCATGAAGAGAACTGTGATTTGGCTCACGGAACGCCAACGGAAAGCATTGACGTTACTCTCCAAAAAGACGCTGGCGCCTGTCTCGGCCCTCGTCCGGCATGCGGTAGACGAGTTCTTGCGCAAGAGAGGAAAGCCTCATCGTGCGCCGCTCACTCGCCGTTAACCTGACTCAGCCTTAGCTTGCCAACTATTTTAAACTTTTTTGAAAAAAAGTGCGTTAGAGCCGTTGCGCATCTTTACTTGCCTATATTCTTGTGAAATACTCTTGCCGTTAGTGCAAGGTGCACCGTAGTGCACTAGCATCCACGCAATCCTTCCTTACCGGACGATCCAGTGGCGAATGCGATGCAGTGGGAACATGGTACTGGCGAAATTGTCGGCCGAAGCTATGTCCTGACCAAGGTTGTCCAGCAGGTAAAAACCGTAGCGCCTACCGACGCAGCGGTGCTGCTGTTGGGAGAAACGGGCACCGGGAAAGAACTCTTCGCGAGGGCGATTCACGGCCTCAGTTCACGCAGAGACCAGCCATTGGTGCGCGCGGATTGCGCGCTGATTCCCGCGGGACTCTTGGAAAGCGAACTCTTTGGCCATGAACGAGGGGCGTTTACCGGCGCGGTCTCACGCAATATTGGACGTATCGAGCTGGCTAATAAAGGAACGCTGTTTCTCGACGAAGTAGGCGACATTCCGCTGGAATTGCAGGCCAAACTCCTGCGCGTTTTACAGGAGCGCGAAATCGAGCGCCTCGGAAGCTCGCAGACCATCCGAGTGGACTTCCGATTGGTAGCTGCCACCAACCGCAACCTGAGCGAGTTAGTGGCCAACGGCCACTTCCGCAGAGATTTATATTACCGCCTAAGCGTCTTCCCCATTGAAATCCCTCCATTGCGCGACCGCGCCGATGACATTCCAACCCTGGTCTGGCACTTTGTGCGGAAGTATGAACGCCAAATGAACAGACGAATCGAAAATATTCTTCCGGAAGACATGCAAGCATTGGTGCATCACGGATGGCCGGGCAACGTGCGCGAGTTGCAGAATGTCGTAGAGCGTTCTATGGTGGTTTCTTCCGGTTCCGTGCTCTCTCTTTCGCGGCCAACCGAACCGAGGAGAACTGATCCCGGCGGTGGAACGCGAACGCTTGCTGAAGCCGAACGTGACCACATTCTCCGAGCATTGCAGAACGCCGATTGGGTGGTCGGAGGTCCGCACGGCGCGGCGGTGGTGCTGGGCGTGAAACGTACGACATTGCTGTACAAAATGCGGCGACTGGGCATTGATCGTCCTCCAGACGAGCGACCGCCCGCCAAAGACCATCAAAACAGATGAAGACACCGCCACGGGGTGCGCCCCGGTAATGCTGTTTATGGACGCGCGGTTCACTAAAGACAGGCACGGGTGCCGCTACAACTGATGTTATTGCGGTTGCGGAGGCCGTGGCGGAGGTGGTGCGGAGTTACTGAACGATTTGGCAGAACGTCTGATGAGCGTCGGTATATCTCCGAGGCGCTGGAAGCGGGAGTGAGGGGCTATGTACGAAAGAGTTATTCAAAGACTTGATTCAAGCGATCGAAGCAGGTTTCGCGCGGACACTCTTATTTCAGTCCCGGTGTCTCCGCAGCAGTAGTCGAGGTGTTTCACTCGAATCGGAAAGGCGCGGGAATCTGTTAACCGTGCGGGAACGGCAAGTGCTCCAGTTGATCGCAGAGTGGAAATCGACTAAAGACATCGCGGCAGTACTCGGTAGAACCGTGAAAACAGCAGAATCGCACGGCACTGATGAATAAGCTGAATATTCACGATATCGTTAGTCTTGTGCTGTACGCGGTCTGCCGTGGAATTGTGCAGCACTGAGTTTTCTCTGTCCTTCCATCTTCAGAGACTGCTGTTCGCAAGGAACATTCTAGCCTGCTGAATGCCTGCAGCCACAGCGCAGCAACCCGCTAACTGGGGATAACCCGCGAGAAGCGACAATCGAGATATCCCAAAACCATTCCAGAACAAAAGTGCTGCTGCACCCACCTGTACCGCAAACTTCCCGTACGCACTCACTCCCCAAAAATCGTCGATTAACCCAAGCACGAAAATAATAGTCGCCGGGCCCATAATCTTGAGGGTCAGGTTCAAAAAGACAAATTCGCGGCTGGCGAAGTGCCCTGCCAACTGGCCCAGCAGCACTGTGCACACAACGCCAGGAAGATGGCAACTCCGCCTATTCGCGGTATCGGACGCGTGTGGATATGGCGCTCCGAGCTGGGCGCGGAGTACCACCCGCGAGCAATTGCAAAATTGCGGACCCAACGCGTGAACATTGCCGATGTTAAAAGCGCGACGACAAATACAATGAGTTGCATGCTTTTTCGTTGTTGCTATTGAAAATCGACCGACTGTCACCCCGAATGTGGTCTATGCAATGCCCTGCATCGAAACACTTTGAGAGGTTAAAGGCGTACTGCAGGCCCGGTTTTGCAGGGGAATAGGTTGAACCCAAGCCTCATCAACCTGAACAGCGATGGATCGCTGCAAAAGTG
>Ga0137418_10003114_pt1 | contig 15232 bp, 13 predicted proteins | sample CZODoug3_1_2_16f_FD_122242 | JGI IMG/M metagenome (GOLD analysis project Ga0137418, IMG submission 122242) | Vadose zone soil fungal communities from Angelo Coast Range Reserve, California, USA - CZODoug3_1_2_16fungal (Hybrid Assembly) | ecosystem: Environmental > Terrestrial > Soil > Vadose... | reverse complement strand
TTCGCCAACAACGGCTGGATGCAGGAACTGCCCAAGCCGATGAGCAAGATGACCTGGGACAATCCGGCCTGGATCGGCCCGGCCTTCGCCGCGCGCGAGAAACTGAAGAGCGAAGACATGGTGACGCTCGATGTGGGCGGACGGACGATGCAGGTTCCGGTGTGGATTCAGGCGGGGCATCCCGACCACGCGATTACGGTGTTCCTCGGCTATGGCCGCCGCCGCGCGGGCCGCGTGGGTACAGGGGCAGGCTTCGATGCGTACAGCGTGCGTTCGAGCGCTGCTCCCTGGCGGGCGACGGGAAAGATTACGCCGCTGGCCGAGACCTATAAGCTGGCTTCGACGCAGGGTTACCAAACGATTGAGACCGCGACCATCACCCGGCCAGTCATTCGCGAAGGCACGCTGGCGGAGTACAAGACCAATCCGAAGTTCGCGCCGGAAATGGAAGAAGTTCCCGAGCGCAATTTCACGCTCTACCCCAACGTCGACTACTCGGATCCCAACTACAACAAGCTCGGCTACGCATGGGGAATGACCGTCGACCTCGGTGCCTGCGTTGGGTGCAACGCCTGCATGATCGCGTGCCATTCCGAGAACAACATCCCCGTCGTGGGCAAGCCGCAGGTGGTGGTGGGCCGCCATATGCACTGGATTCGCGTCGACGCCTACTACCAGGGTGACCGCGATAATCCGAGCGCCAGTTTCCAGCCCGTTCCCTGCATGCAGTGCGAGAATGCGCCCTGCGAACTGGTTTGCCCGGTGGGAGCGACCGTGCACAGCTCCGAAGGTCTGAACGACATGGTCTACAACCGGTGCATCGGAACGCGCTATTGCTCGAACAACTGTCCTTATAAAGTGCGCCGCTTCAACTTCCTGCTTTTCCAGGACTGGGAAACGCCGCAGTTCAAGATGATGCGCAACCCCGACGTCAGCATTCGCAGCCGCGGCGTGATGGAAAAGTGCACTTACTGCGTGCAGCGCATCACCGTCGCCCGCATTGATTCCGAGCGCGAGGAGCGGGCGGTGCGTGACGGCGAAATTCAGACGGCGTGCCAGCAGGCGTGCCCGTCGAATGCGATTGTGTTTGGCAATATCAACGATCCCGAGAGCAAGGTCTCGAAGTTGAAAGCGCAGGCCCGCAACTACAGCATGCTGGCCGAGCTGAACACGCGGCCCCGGACCACGTATCTGGCTGAGGTGCGCAATCCTAACCCGGAACTGGAAGACGCGCGGCACGCCGTGGAGCACAGTTAAGACATGGGTACCAATCAGGCAATAGCCTTAGAAGACCGCGAAATTCCCGTCCTCGAGCCGGGTCACGACATGGCCAGCGTCACGGCCAAGATCAGCGACATCGTGCTCGAGCGGCCCCTCTCCATTGGCTGGGTGGCGGGGGTGGTGTTCTGCTCCGGCTTGGTGCTCCTGCTGACCACGGCCGTGGGCTACCTGTTCATGAAGGGGACCGGCATCTGGGGCATCAACATTCCGGTCGGCTGGGGCTTTGCCATTGTGAACTTCGTCTGGTGGATTGGTATTGGCCATGCCGGGACGCTGATTTCGGCAATTCTGCACCTGCTGCGGCAGTCGTGGCGGAATTCCATCAATCGTTTTGCCGAGGCCATGACGCTATTTGCTGTCATGTGCGCCGGGTTGTTTCCGCTGATTCACACCGGGCGTCCGTGGCTGGCCTACTGGATGTTCCCCATCCCGAACACGATGAGCTACTGGCCCCAGTTCCGCAGCCCGCTGCTCTGGGATGTGTTCGCGGTCTCGACCTACGGCACCATCTCTCTGGTCTTCTGGTATACGGGGCTGATTCCGGACTTGGCGACGCTGCGCGACCGCGCCAGCAACAAATATATTCGCTTGATTTATGGCGCGCTGGCCATGGGCTGGCGCGGCGAAGCGCGGCACTGGGAGCGCTATGAAAGCGCCTACCTGCTGCTGGCGGGCCTTTCCACGCCTCTCGTGCTGTCCGTTCACACGGTCGTAAGTTTCGATTTTGCGATTTCCATCATGCCCGGGTGGCACACCACAGTCTTCCCGCCTTACTTCGTGGCTGGCGCGATTTATTCCGGGTTCGCCATGGTGCTGATCCTGGTAATCCCGGTGCGCGCCGTTTACAACCTGCGGGACATGATTACGGAGAAGCATCTCGACATTGCCGCTAAGGTGATGCTTGCCACCGGGTTGATCGTCGCCTACGGCTACATTCTCGAAATCTACATGGCCTGGTATGCCGGGCCGAAGTCGATTGACTGGTTCACGGTGCACAACCGGTTTTTCGGACCCTATGCCGGGCCCTACTGGATGTTGTGGATGTGCAATATCATCGTGCCGCAGGTATTGTGGATCAAGTCCGTGCGCCGCAGTCCTGTCCTGCTTTTCCTGATTTCGCTGGTGGTTTTGGGGGGCATGTGGCTGGAACGCTTCGTCATTATTATTCTCAGCCTGCACCGCGACTTTGTGCCCTCGTCGTGGGGGATGTTCTACCCGACGCGCTGGGATTGGGCGACATACGTCGGCACTTTGGGCTTGTTCGTCACCATGATCTTCCTGTTCGTGCGCGTGCTGCCCATGATTTCGATTTTTGAAATTCGTATGCTGCTGCCGGAGTCGCATGTTCATCCCGTTGACGCCAAACATGGCGGCGTCGCGCTGGAGGGCAAGCACTGATGAGCACCCTCAACGGCTTGCTGGCGGAGTTTGAATCGGCTTCGGATTTGGTAGCAGCCGCGAAGACGACACACCGTTCCGGCTACAACGATATTGAGGCCTATAGCCCGTTCCCCGTGCACGGCTTGGGTGAGGCGATTGGGTTCACCAAGAACCGCGTGCCGCTGGTGGTGCTGATGGGCGGCATTGTTGGGGCGTGCACGGGGTACGGATTGCAGTACTGGGTTTCGGCCATTACGTATCCCGTCAACGTCGGGGGGCGGCCGCTGAATTCCTGGCCGTCGTTTGTGATTATCACGTTTGAGCTAACGGTGTTATTTGCCGGGCTCTCGGCGGTGATCGGGATGCTGGTGCTGAACGATCTGCCGCGGCCGCACCATCCAGTGTTTAGCGTCCCCCAGTTTGAGCGGGCCTCGCAGGATCGCTTTTTTCTGTGCGTGTTTGCCGCCGACCCGAAGTTCAATGCATCCGAGACGCGGCGCTTTCTGGAGGGGCTGAAGCCCATCTCCATTGCGGATGTGCCCGATGAATAACCCGATGAATCCATGGACGAATCGCGGCATGCGCTTCCCGAAGATTTCTGCTTTCGGCCTTCTCGCTGTGCTGGCCGTGACCGCAGCCTGCCGTCTGGATATGCAGGACCAGCCGCGCTTCAAGGCGCAGGCGCGCAATGATTTCTTTCCCGATCTTCGCTCCGCGCGCGAGCCCGTGGATGGCACCGTGGCACGGGGCCAGTTGCATGAGGACGCATATTTCTACACCGGGAAGATCGGCAGCAATCCGGGCGACGCGTTTCCATTTCCGGTTACGCTGCAGGTTTTGGAGCGCGGACAGCAGCGCTACAACATTTTTTGCGCACCGTGCCACTCGCGCGTGGGCGATGGCAAGGGCATGATTCCGTCGCGCGGATTCAGCCGCATGCCGCCTTCGTACCACATTGAGCGGCTGCAGAAGGCTCCGGCGGGATACTTCTTCGACGTGATAACCAACGGGTTGGGCATCATGCAGGGTTATTCCGCGCAGATTCCGGCACAGGACCGCTGGGCGATTATTGCTTACATTCGCGCCCTTCAACTGAGCCAGAACGCCAGCGCCGCTGACCTGCCCTCGGGGCAGACCGTGCCCAGTGCGCCGCCGATCTTCGAGGGTGATGCGCCTTCCGGGGCGACGCCGGTGAAACCTGCGACGGCAACGAAAACAGAAGGGGGCGCGGAATGAGCACCTTGACCCGCCTCAACGCGGCCGATTTTGCCGTTCCTGCCGCCATCGATAAGATTCGGAGCCGGTCCATGGTGGTGGGCGTGGGTGCGGGAGTGCTGGCGCTGATTGGCTTGGTGACGTCCCCGGACCAGTTCTATCGCGCTTATCTTCTGGCGTTCATGTTGTGCCTTGGTCTCTCGCTTGGTTCGCTGGGGTTGCTGATCATTATTCATCTGACCAACGGGCGCTGGGGTTTGGTCATCCGCCGGATTCTTGAAGCGGCCACGAAGAATTTCCGGTTGATGGCGGTTCTGTTCGTTCCGTTCTATTTTGGCATCCCCCATCTTTATCCGTGGTTCAATGCTGCCGATCTGGCGAAGAGCGAGGATCTGCGCTGGATTCATGCCGTATACCTTGACCGGCCCCAGTACATGGTTCGCGCCCTGATTTATTTTGCGATCTGGGGCATGTTGACCTACTTCTTTACGCGCTGGTCGGCGGAACAGGATGAGCCGGACAATCGCAGTCACAAACGCAGCAGCACTTTGGCTGGTCCGGGCGCGCTCTTGTTTGGCTTTACGCTGACGTTTGCCGCGGTGGACTGGGTGATGTCGCTGTCGTACGGATGGACTTCGACCATCTACGGGTTGATCTTCCTGATTGGGCAGTTGCTTTCGGCGGTGTGCTTCGCGACGGTGATCGCGGTCGTTCTGTCGCGCTACGAGCCCATGAAGAGCATTCTGAACATCGACCACCTGCACGACTACGGCAAGTGGATGCTGACCTTCACCATGGTCTGGGCGTACTTCTCGTTTTCGCAGTGGGTGATCATGTGGGCCGGGAACCTGCCGGAGGAAATCATCTGGTACAAGATGCGGCTGCACGGCGGCTGGCAGTATTTCGGTTTGTTTCTGACAATTCTCAATTTCTTCGTTCCCTTCGTCATCCTGCTTTCGGCGCAGATCAAGAAAGAAAAGGGCCGGATCGTGTGGATTGCAGCTTTTCTGCTGTGCGCGCGTTTCTACGACCTGTACTGGCTGATCATGCCCAACTTCGAGAACAAAGCCGGATTCTATTTCCATTGGCTGAACCTGGTGGTGCCGGTGGCGATGGGCGGGTTTTGGCTGGCGCTATTCTGCCGCCATCTGCAAGGACAACCGTTGTTGCCGCTGTATGCACCGTTGACTACGGCGGTGCTGGAGCCTGCGCATGAGTAACGATCTTCATTCCGGCGATCTGCACAATAGCGGGGCTAACGGCCACGGCGACTACGAGCGCGAGGACTTTAGCACGGCTACCGTCGCAGGATCGCTGATTGGCTTGGCCGTGATGTGCGTGGTGAGTTTTGTCATTGTGGTGGGTATGTACCGGTACCTGGAAAAGACGCAAATGGAACACGCGGCGGCCAATCCGATGGTTCCCATGAAGACGGATCCACGCCATATGACTCCGGGCAAGAATCCGGGCGATGAGCCGATGGAAGTGCAGGCCTTTCCCAAGCCGCGTCTGCAGGGCGACGACGTGCAGGAAATGCACGATCAGCTGTACAGCGAAGAAGGCCGGCTGCAGAGTTATGGCTGGGTGGATCAGGATTCCGGGGAGGCGCGGATTCCGGTGGCGCGGGCGATGGAATTGATTGCCGAGCGCGGATTGCCGGTGCGCAGTGCTGCGCCCCCGGATGCGGCGGCCGCACCTGGGCCGGTTGCGCCGCCTGCAGCGGCTCAAGGCAAGACCAAGAAAGCGGGCCAATAGAAGTGCGAGTGAATTTCCAATTCGGGTTGGGCGCTTTGCTGCTGTCGGTGATCTTGGCTGCACCGGCACACTCGGCGCTGGCGCAAATGAAGGGCGACATCGTGAAGTGGAACATCCCGCCCTCCAGCGATCGCCTGCCCATGCTGAAGAACGTCGGGGTCGATCAGCATCTGGATGGGCAGGTTCCGCTCGATCTTCAGTTTCGCGACGAAACCGGCAAGTCCGTGCGACTGGGCGACTATTTCGGCAAGCGGCCGGTGATCCTGAACCTCGCCTACTACGGTTGCACGATGCTGTGCGGGGAAGTGCAGGGCGGCATCATCGGCTCGTTGCGGGCGCTGCAGTTCAATCCCTCGACCGACTTCGACATCGTCACCGTCAGCTTCGATCCCAAAGAAACTCCGGAGCAAGCCGCGGCCAAAAAGAATTCCCTGCTGCTGCGCTACCACCGTCCTGGAGCTGAACAGGGCTGGCACTTCCTGACCGGCGACCAGCACAACATTGAAGCGCTGACCAGGTCCGTTGGCTTCGACTACCAATACGATCCCGCGCTCAACCAGTGGGCGCACGCCGCCGCCATCATGGTGCTGACGCCGCAGGGCAAGATTTCAAAGTATTTCTACGGCGTTGAGTTCGCTCCCAAAGACCTGCGCTTCGGCCTGATTGAGGCTTCAGAAAACAAGATTGGCACCGTCGTCGACCAGATACTGCTCTACTGCTACCACTACAACCCGGCCACCGGGAAATACGGGGCGGTGATTATGAACGTCCTGCGCCTGGCCGGCGTGGCCACCGTGCTGATTCTGGGCGGGTTGATTTTCATATTGTTTCGCCGCGATCCGTCCTTGCAGACGCATGCGGCACGGATTGGATAGACATGGGCAATACTCCATTTTGGCCTGAATCGGCGTCCAACTGGGCGGCGAGTGTGGACGGCCTCTATATTTTTCTAAGCCTCGTGTCGTTGGTGATGTGCGCTCTCATCTTCGGCGCGGTGGCGTTCCTGTCGGCCAAGTACCGCCGCAAACCGGGCGTACAGCCCGTGCCCATTGAAGGCTCGCACCTGCTGGAGATCACCTGGTCGGTGCTGCCCATGTTTTTCTTCTTCGCCTTCTTCCTGGGCGGGGCGCTGATTTACTTCCACGAGCGCACGCCTCCGCAAGGCGCGACCGAAGTTTACGTAGTGGCGAAACAATGGATGTGGAAGCTGGAGCATCCGGAAGGCCAGCGCGAAATCAATACTTTGCACGTGCCGCTGGGGCAGGACGTGAAGCTGATCATGACCTCGATGGACACGATCCATAGCTTCTATGTTCCCGCCTTCCGCATCAAGCAGGACGTGCTGCCGGGACGGTACAGCATCTTATGGTTCCGCGCCACGCAAGCGGGGACGTATCATCTATTTTGCGCGGAGTATTGCGGCACGCAGCACTCGGGCATGATTGGCAGCGTGATTGTGCAGCCTCCGGCCGAGTATCAGACCTGGCTGAACGGCGGCAGTTCGAGCACGCCGCTGGCGCAGACGGGCGAAAGGGCCTTTGCCGAGCTGGGCTGCGTGACCTGCCACCGTGCGGATTCTCAGGGCCGGGGTCCGGTGCTGGCTGGAATTTACGGCAAGACGGTCACGCTCGAAGACGGCCGCAGCGTGCTGGTGGATGAAAACTATCTGCGTGAGTCGATTCTGGACCCGGGCGCGAAGGTTGCCGCCGGGTACAAGCCCGTGATGCCGACGTTCCAGGGCATCATCAGCGAAGAGCAGTTGGCGGCGCTGGTGGCGTATGTGAAGTCGTTGACTCCGGCTGCGGGAGCACCGGGTAGCGCCGTAGCGCAATCGGCCACGCCGGCAAAGTCGGGCAAGTAAAGCGGTAAGAACGGGACGGGTGTAACAGCTATGGCAACCGCAGTAATGCCGGAACAACGGACGAATTTCCTGAACGCGGAGCATGGCGTGAAGTCGTGGCTGCTCACGACCGACCACAAGCGCATCGCTCTGCTGTACATGGTGTCGGTTACGTTCTTCTTTTTTATCGGCGGCGTTTACGCGCTGCTGATCCGCCTGGAACTGCTGACTCCGGCGGGCGATCTGGTGCAGGCCGATACCTACAACCGCCTCTTCAGCGGCCACGGCATCGTGATGGTCTTCTTCTTCCTGATTCCTGTCGTGCCGGCGATTCTGGGGAACTTCCTCGTCCCCATCATGATCGGCGCGAAAGACTTGGCCTTCCCGCGCATTAACCTGCTGAGCTGGTATCTCTACATCATCGCTGGCATCATGGTCATCCATGTGCTTCTGACGGGCGGCGTGGATACGGGATGGACTTTCTACACGCCCTACAGCACGACATTCGCTAGCCCGAAAGTTGTCGAAACGGGGCTGGCGGTATTCATCAACGGATTTTCGTCCATTTTTACCGGGCTGAATTTCATCGTCACCATCCACCGCATGCGCGCGCCGGGCATGACCTGGTCGCGCCTGCCGCTGTTTATCTGGGCGAACTACGCCACCAGCTTGATCATGGTCTTGGGCACGCCGGTAATCGCCATCACACTCGTGCTGCTGGTGCTCGAACGCGTCTTTCATCTCGGTATCTTCGATCCGAGACTCGGCGGCGACCCGCTGCTCTTTCAGCACTTATTCTGGTTCTATTCCCATCCGGCTGTGTACATCATGATTTTGCCGTCGATGGGCGTCATCAGCGAACTCGTCTCCTGCTTCTCGCGCAAGCGCATTTTTGGCTTCCAGTTTGTGGCCCTGTCGAGCGTGGCCATTGCTGTTCTCGGCTTCCTCGTGTGGGCGCACCACATGTTCGTCGCTGGCATGTCGGTCTACGCCGCCCTGATCTTCTCGTTCCTGACGTTCTTCATCGGCGTGCCGTCGGCCATCAAGGTCTTTAACTGGACGGCCACCATGTACAGGGGGTCCGTTACCTATGAAACCCCAATGCTGTACGCCTTCGGGTTCATTGGCCTGTTCACCATCGGCGGGCTGACCGGTCTTTTCCTCGCCACGCTGGGCATCGACATCCACGTAACCGACACCTATTTCGTAGTGGCCCATTTCCACTACGTGATGGTCGGGGGCGTGGTTATGGGCTATCTGGGAGGCCTCCATTTTTGGTGGCCCAAAATCACGGGCCGCATGTACCCCGAGGGCATGGGCAAGCTGGCCGCCCTGATTGGCTTCATCGGCTTCAACCTCACGTTCTTCCCGCAATTCATTCTCGGCTATGTGGGCATGCCGCGCCGTTATTATCAGTATCCGCCGGAATTCCAGATGTTGAACGTGCTCTCGACCGCCGGCGCGACGATTCTCGGCGTAGGTTATCTATTCCCGCTGGTCTATCTGATCTGGTCGTTGAAATACGGCGAAGTTGCTTCCGACAATCCCTGGAACGCCGCCGGCCTCGAATGGAAGACCACCTCGCCTCCGCCCACGTTCAACTTCCATGAAGACCCAGTGGTGGATTTTGAGGCCTACAACTACGACGAGCTGAAGGAGATTCCCGTTGAGCGATAGTCACGCCAGTGCCGTGGTTTCGGCCGGAGCTCATGCCGGAGTACAAGACCAGGCGCATCGTGAGCTGCGTCACCACTTCGTCGACATGCAGCAGCAGGCCAACACCGCCTCGCTCGGCATGTGGCTCTTCTTGGTCACGGAAGTCATGTTCTTCGGCGGCATGTTCTGCGCTTACCTGATCTATCGGCTGATGTACTTCAAAGATTTCGCCGCGGCCAGTCAGTCCATTGCCGTGGGCTGGGGTGCGGCGAACACGGCTGTCCTTCTGGTCAGCAGTTTCACCATGGCCATGGCCGTGCGCTGCGCCCAGCTCGGCAAGCAGAAGCTGCTCGTAATTTTCCTGCTCTTTACCATGCTCTTTGGCGCGACGTTTTTGGGTGTCAAGGCGAAAGAATATTACGACAAGTACGAAGAGCACCACGTTCCGGGGATGAACTTCAGTTTCGACGGCAAGCTGTTGGGGCATCCCGAGTACGTCGTGAACCAGCGCCATGCCGAGATGTTTTTCTCCATCTACTTTGCCATGACCGGAATGCACGCGCTGCACATGATCATTGGCCTCGGCCTCATGGCGTATCTCATCATCGCTTCGATGCGCGGCAAGTTTGACACCGGCTACTACACGCCCGTCGAAAACATAGGCTTGTATTGGCACTTTGTAGACGTGGTGTGGATCTACCTGTTTCCGCTTTTGTATTTGATCAGCCGAACGAAAGGGTAGCGATAGGAATGTCCTATGTCGGAGAATGAACATCACGTTGTTCCCGTTAAGTTGTACATGCTGATCGGTGGGACGCTCCTGTTCTTCACCTGGGTCACCTATGCGGTCTCCAAGATCGACCTCGGCCCGCTCAATACCATCGTCGCCCTCTGCATCGCCACCTTCAAGGCTACCCTCGTCGTCCTCATCTTCATGCACGTCAAGTACACCAGCGAAAAACTGACCAAGGCCGTCATCATCTCCGCAATCTTCTTCCTGGGATTACTGCTGACGCTTTCTCTGGCGGATTTCGGCACTCGCAACTGGTTGTAACCGCTCGGGCATACGCGTGAGAGTTCGCCTCCGCAGTCGTGGAAGACGTTGGTGAATATTCCGCAACAGCGGTGGTCGAACGGCTGGTTGTTTCCAGCGCCGATCCAGTTCCAGCCGTCGCTTGGAAACGGTCGACGAGGCTGTCCAGCGCAGAGCAACGAAGGAAGTCCTTCGCTCATCCGCCGCACCTTTCTAGAGTAAACTTTCCTGGTGTCCGACTCTCTTTCTGAGCTAGCCCGCGTGGCGAAATCCCTAACTGTCGACGCCGACTCGCTTCAGGCCGCCCTGCGCCGCCACCTGCGCGGGGAAGTCCGCTTCGATTTCGGAAGCCGGGCACTTTACTCGATGGATGCCTCGAACTACCGCCAGGTGCCTATTGGCGTCGTTATTCCACGCGACGTGGCAGACGTGGTCACCACGATTGCCCTCTGCCGGGAACATGCCGCGCCGTTGCTCTGCCGTGGCGGTGGAACCGGACTGGCTGGGCAAACGTGCAATGCGGCCGTCATTGTCGACTTCTCGAAATACCTGAACAAGATTCTCGACATCGATTTCGGCGCCCGCCGCGCCCGCGTGCAGCCCGGCGTCATCTTGGATTCGCTGCGCAACGCCGCCGAGAAGCGGCATATGACGTTCGCGCCCGATCCGGCCACGCATGATCGTTGCACCATCGGTGGCATGATTGGGAACAACTCCTGCGGCGTGCACTCCGTGATGGGTGGCAAGACGGACGACAACATTGAAGAGCTGGATGTGTTGACCTATGACGGCATGCGCTTGCGCGTTGGAGCGACGACTGACGACGAACTTCAGCAAATCATTGGCGAAGGCGGCCGCCGTGGAGCGATCTACGCTGGGCTGAAATCGCTCCGCGACCGGTACGCGCACTTCATTCGTACTAAGTACCCGAATATTCCGCGCCGCGTCTCCGGCTATAACTTGAATTATCTGCTGCCGGAGAACGGCTTTAACGTTGCCCGCGCGCTGGTTGGATCGGAGGGCACCTGCGTCACCATTCTCGAAGCTACCTGCCGTCTCATCGATAGCCCGCAGTTTCGGACGCTAGCGGTTGTATCGTATCACGATATTTATCAGTGCGGTGACCATGTCCCGGAGGTTATGTCGTACGGGCCCATTGGACTAGAAGGCTTTGACGACGTTCTCATCGACTACACGCGGCGTAAGAAGATCAACGGGGAAGGCATTGCGCTGCTGCCCGAGGGCGGGGGATGGTTGCTGGTTGAGTTCGGCGGCGACGATCAAAAAGAGGCTGACGACAAGGCGCGACGGATGGTCGAAGGCCTTGGCCGGAGCCAGCCCGCGCCGCAAGTCCGTCTCTTCACCGAGAAGCAGCAAGCCAAGCGCGTCTGGGAAGTTCGCGAAAGCGCTCTGGGCGCCACCTCGCACGTGTCGGGAGAGCCGATCACTTGGGAAGGCTGGGAGGACGCGGCTGTCCCGCCGGAAAAGCTAGGTGTCTATCTTCGCGCCATCCGCCAGTTGCAAGCCAAGTTCGGTTATCGTAGCGCCCTGTATGGACACTTCGGCCACGCCTGCGTCCACATGCGCATCAATTTTGATTTCGAAACCAAACCGGGCGTACGCGCCTTCCGCCAGTTTATGGAAGAGGCCGCTGACCTCTGCGTAAGCCTCGGCGGCTCCCTCTCCGGCGAGCACGGAGACGGTCAGGCCCGTGGCGAGCTGCTGCCGAAAATGTTCGGCCCCGAACTCATCCAAGCCTTCCGCGAATTCAAAGCCCTCTGGGATCCGGAATGGCGCATGAACCCCGGCAAGGTTATCGAGCCTTACGGCATGGACGAAAACCTGAAAGTCCATCCCGAACTGAAAGTCTGGCAGCCCCCAACCCACTTTCAATTCCCTGACGACCGCGGCAGCCTGGCGCACGCCACATTGCGCTGCGTGGGTGTCGGCAAGTGCCGCCGCGAGGAGGGCGGCGTGATGTGTCCCAGCCACCGCGTCACGCACGACGAAGAACACTCCACCCGCGGCCGTGCGCACCTGCTGTGGGAGCTGATGAGCGGCGATGTGCTCGAGCGCGACTGGCGCGAAGAATCGGTGAAACATTCGCTCGATCTGTGTCTCTCGTGCAAAGGCTGCAAGAGCGATTGCCCAGTCGGAGTCGATGTCGCCACCTACAAAGCCGAATTCCTCTCGCACTACTATCAAGGCCGCGCGCGCCCGCTCCGCGACTACGCCTTCGGCAACGTCGATATCTGTGCGCGCATCGCGTCCTACACGCCCGGACTCGCCAACCTGGTCACCCAGCTTCCGGTGCTCGGAGACCTGACGAAATTTCTCGCTGGCGTGCCGAAACAGCGCCGCATTCCGGCCTTCGCCCCGGAAACATTTCGCGCCTGGTTTCGCCGACAACCTCCTCGAAACCAAGGCGCTCCGCAAGTCATCCTCTGGGCTGATACCTGGAACAACTACTTCCATCCGCAAACCGCCCAAGCCGCCGCAGAAGTTCTCGAAGCTGCCGGTTTCGAAGTCCTCGTCTCACAAGCGCACCTCTGCTGCGGCCGCCCGCTTTACGACTTCGGCATGCTCGGCCGCGCCAAGCGCCTGCTCCTCAACACGCTCGACGTCCTCGAGCCAAGACTAGCCGCCGGCGTTCCCGTCGTCGGCCTCGAACCCAGTTGCGTAGCCGTCTTCCGCGATGAGCTCTGCAACCTGTTCCCTGACGACGCGCGCGCCCGCCGTCTTTCAGCCCAAACCTTCCTGCTCAGCGAATTCCTCGAGCAGAGCGCCCCAAATTTCGCCATCCCAAAGCTGCGCCGCAAGGCCCTGGTTCACGGCCACTGCCACCACAAGGCCATCATGAAAATGACTGCCGAAGAAGCCGTACTCACCCGCCTTGGCCTCGACTTCCACGCGCCGGCACCGGGGTGTTGCGGCATGGCCGGTTCGTTTGGTTTTGAAGAAGAGAAATACGCAGTTTCGCAGGACATCGGCGAACTCGAGCTGCTCCCCGCCGTCCGCGCCGCTGCTACGGAAACGCTTATCGTCGCCAACGGCTTCAGTTGCCGCGAGCAGATCGCTCAGAGCACCGATCGCCACGCGCTGCACCTCGCCGAAATCCTGCAAATGGCCCTTCGGCAAGGACCAAGCGGGGGTTCAACCTTGCCAGAAGCCTATCCGGAGAGGCCATCCGTATCCCTCCAGCAGTCCGAAGTCCGCCGTTCGATGCAGAAGACAGTTACTGTCTTGGCTCTCGCCGGCCTCGCCGCATCCGCCATAAGCCGTTTTACAAGAACAACTTAACGCCTACCCCCCCGGCTTCTCTCCTGGGGGCTTGCTGCAGCGGTTACAATAGAGGTGCCTTCGCAAGTGGGGCTCCGGGTTCTCCAGCCCTTTTTCGCTAGCAGGTTCCGTATGCATCCAATTTCAACCATCACGACCTCCGGGGCGGAGACTTCCCCCAAGCTCGAGCCCACCTCCGAGCACGGCCCTGCGCTGCTGGGGTCGGTGATGGTGTTGATTCAGTTTGATGTTTCCGAAGAGATTCATCTGGACGATGTCCGCAACTCGCTCGACGCGCGCCGTGCCGACCTGCAACTGAAGCATCCGTCTCCGACCTACGCCCGCTTCCGCCAGCCGCCCGTCGTCGAGCGGCTGGAGCCGATGGTCCTCGACACCGGCGAGCGGCTCGAAGGGCAGCTCAAGTACTACGACTACGGCGTCGTGAGTGTGATTTTCGAGCTGCCGTTTCAGGGAAGCTGGGATGAGCTGGTGCAGCTGGCCAGCCGCTGGGAGTGGGATACGGATTTTGAAAGCCGGGCGTGGAAGATTGCCAAGGAAAAGCTGAAGCGCGCGGAGAAGGCGCTGAGCAAGCCTTACGATCAGTGGCTGAGCGAGGATTATTTCATCTTCCACGTGCGCGAGGTGGAAGGGAATCCATCGCCGGAGGAATTGCTGGCGCGCTATGGCAACCAGGTGGCGCAGATCGTCCGCGGAGAGACCCTCAAGCTTTCTGAAAACGAGCAGTCGGAGATTTTGACGTCACGGATGTCGTACTACCCCAATGATATTGCGGTAATTGGCTGGAACGGTGCCTTTCTCTATGACACCGAGGCCGGTGCGGAGACCGCGATTCAACTGCTGGAGTACGCGAACTCGCAGTTGCTGGAGTTTCGCCACTACGATGACCTGCTGACGCGCGAGATGGAGAGCGTCTGCCACTTCGCGCCGGCCAGGTGTTTGGCCAGGAAGACGATCTGCCCCACGTGCTCGCCATAATGCGTGAGTTGCCGGTTGATGGCCCGCACTACGGTGTACGGCTCGGAGCGGATGAGCACCGTGCGCAGCAGGTCCTCGCTCTTCAGCGGCTCGAGTTCCCGGAACAGGATGGCCCAGCCGTGTTCCCAGCGTTCAATCAGGCTGGCGCGCGTGTCGTCTGGCCCGATCTCAAACTCGGAGTCTCGCTTCCGCTCCAGCTTCTCCCCGTCGGTGGTCAAAAACTTTTCCCAGCGCGAGTGCAGGTTCCCTGCGATGTGTTTTAGGATGAGCGCGATGCTGTTTTCCTCCGCGCCCAGCTTGCGGAAAAACTCCGCGTCACTCACCTGGGCCATGGCCTTGTCCGCGGACTTTTTCAGCCGCCGGAACTCGAGCGGGCATAATCGTGGAGTCGCTGGAGCAAATCAGAGCGCGAATCGCGGCCGCGATTCCGGACGCCAAGATCGAAATTGTGCCGACTCCCAGCCCAGCAAATCAGCCGTCATTATTGATCGACAATGACCACGCCGTTGCTGTCGCACGATTTCTTCGGACCGACCCAGCGCTACTCCTGGATTTCTGTTCAAATGTTACCGGGGTCGATTGGCTCGATCGCGTCGTAAAGAAAGCAATGAAGGTAAAAACGGTCGTGGAAGGGGAAGAGAAAGAAGTCGATCAGACGACCGAAGAAAAAATTTCCGGCTATCTCGAAGCGGTCTATCACCTTTATTCGATCACGCACAAGCACGGGCCAGTGATCGTTCGCATGCGGACGGCGGATCGCGAAGCCGGTGCGCGATTGCCATCGCTCACGCTGGTCT
>Ga0137418_10003113_pt1 | contig 15232 bp, 16 predicted proteins | sample CZODoug3_1_2_16f_FD_122242 | JGI IMG/M metagenome (GOLD analysis project Ga0137418, IMG submission 122242) | Vadose zone soil fungal communities from Angelo Coast Range Reserve, California, USA - CZODoug3_1_2_16fungal (Hybrid Assembly) | ecosystem: Environmental > Terrestrial > Soil > Vadose... | reverse complement strand
TATCCCGGCGATCCGGGATTCCCCAAGGGAAATACCGGATTGAACACGCAGTGGTGGAACCTCTCGCCGCGCGCCGGCGTCGCGTGGGACGTGCACGGCGACGGGCGCCTCGCGGTGCGGTCGTCGTACTCGATGGGCTACGACTTCATGCCCGGCGAATACCACAACATCAACGCGGGCGCGCCGCCGTTCGGCAACCGCTCGATCATCACCGATCCGCCGGGGGGGCTCGACGATCCGTATGGCGGCAGAGATCCGCACCCGATTGTCACCGGACCCGACACGCAGTACATCGCGTTTGGCGCGTTCGGCTCGATGGACCCCGGCATCAACTCGCCGCGCGTGCAGCAGTGGAACGCGACCATCGAGCAGCAGTTGGGGAGGAGTTGGGGTGTCTCGGCCAGCTATCTCGGGAGCTACTCGGATCGGTTGTGGGCGCAGACCGCGCTCAACCCGGGGATTTACATGGGAACCGGGCCGTGCACCATCCAGGGCGTGTCGTACCCCGTCTGCACCACGAATGCGAATCTGAATCAGCGGCGCAAGCTGTTTCAGATCAATCCCGCGGAGGCCGGCAGGATCGGCGCGCTCGATCTCAACTCGGATGTCGGATTCCAGAAGTACAAGGGATTGAAGCTGTCGGCGCAGCGGCGCGGAACCGGCGTCAGCATCAACGGCAGCTACACGTTGTCACGATGCTTCGGCACCACGACGACCAACGCCTTCAACCAGACGAGCAGCGGCTATCTGAAGCCCGACGATCCGTCATTCGACGCAGGGCCGTGCGATCAGGATCGCAGGCACCTGGGGACATTGACCGCGGGTTACGAGGTGCCGGAGGTCGGCAGCGGCGTGCTGCGGGCGCTCGGTTCGCACTGGCGCGTCACCGGCATTTTCAACGCCCGCAGCGGGAACCGGTATAACGTCACGGCCGGCGTCGATCAGGCGTTCACCGGCATCAACCTGCAGCGCCCGGACAAAGTCAGCGACGACTTCTACGCGAACCCGCGGACGATCACGACCTGGTTCAATCGCGCGGCGTTCGCGCGGCCGGCGGCCGGCACGCTCGGCACCCTGACGCGCAACGCGCTCGTCGGGCCGGCGTACTGGAACCTCGACCTCGGGATTTCACGGCTGATTCTGCTGGGAGCCCGGCGCTTCGAGCTGCGCGTCGAATCGTTCAACGTCCTGAATCACATGAACTGGGGTGATCCCGTGGCGAACTTCAACTCGGGGCAGTTCGGCCGCATCACGACGCTGGCGACCGGATCCGCACCCAGGATTCTGCAGTTCGGGATCAAGTACGACTTCTGATCAGCGGGCAGTAGGCAGCTGGCAGCGGGCAGTAGGGAGCGGGCGGTAGGCAGCTGGCGGCAGGTAGGGGGCGGTTGCTAACTGCCTGCTGCCTGCCGCCGGCTTGCTTACTGGCGTACGTCGGTGTCTGCCCGCCCGCCATCGTCGGCGCCGGTCTGCGTATCACGCATGACCGTGCCGTCGGAGAATTCGACCTTGTTGAAGCGTCCCACCGGCAACTTTGTCTTCGCCTGCCAGACGTAGAGATTCACGACGTCTCCGTAACCGAGCGTCGTTCTGGTCCAGCCGAGCAGCTGCGCCGACACCGTGCTGCCCATCTCCATCACCCAATGCTGGACCTCGCCCTTGTCGTCCTTGAAGTCCGCCTTGATGAGCGGGTGCGGATTAATCCAGAGGAATTCCGTGACCGTGGCGTTCTTCAACACCACAGGCTTGGTCATGTCGAACGCCGCGGCGCCATGATGCGCGAACGACGGACGGACACTCGCGGCGAGGCCGACAATCAATACCACCAACATCAATAATTTCGTTTTCACGGTCTTCCTCCTCGGCCTCCCTGGGTCGCCGCATCGGGATCGCTACCCGCTGGATCGCCCATCTCTTTCAAGTACAGCTGCTGCTCGGACGGGATGCAGGTAAAGTCGTCGAGCTGCTGGTTTGGAACCCACCGGAAATACACTTCCCCCATAGAGAACGGTGCGGTGTAGATCTTCGGGTCCGTCATGGTGATGCTCAGCGACAGATCGTTCTTGCTGGACCGGTGGAAGCGTTCCACCACGTGCGCATCAACGCTGTGGGGATAGCCGCTCTTGGTCGCCCAGGTCTCCGGCGCGAGGCCCGTTGTTTCCACCACGAAGGTGTAGTCATCTTCCCAGCGGCCGATCGAGTAGCCGTTGTACTTCGGATCGTGGGTGTCCTTGCTCCTGCCGCCGACGGCGGCCGGAAGGGCGCGCCCGTCCGTCCAGATCTCACGCCAGAGGTCCATGTACTGGAGGAGGACGAACGTCCGGTTCGACAGCGTCGTGATGGTCATCCCGCGAATTTCCTGCGTCATGTTCTGCGGGAAACCAAACGGATCGCAGTACCGCGAATGAGGATCGTTGGTGCCGCCCGGGCTGAACTTGCCCATAGGTTTGTTCCGTGCGAACAATTGCTGGCCCATCGGCGTCAGTGGCGGCACAATCTCGCCCTTCTGCCGGGGAGCACCGGAGCCGGATGACGGCCCCGCCCATGTTCCGCTCAGATCGCGCTTCGGCGCGGGTCCGCCGTCTCCCGTGGCCCTGTCCATCGGATAGTATCTCCACGGAGAACGTGGCGCATTGCTTTGACTCGCTTGATTGTTTTGAGCCACAGCCAGCGCCGAAAGGAACAGCACGCCAGCCACACCAGCGATTGCGCCCGTGCACCGAATTCGCATCGTCATGCTCCTCGTCAGTTCGTTGGACCCGACTCGGCAGAGCATATGTCCGACGGAACCGGGCGGTCAACGTGCGACGCCATCCTCGACGGCGCCGCTGGCAAGTCTCCTCAGCGTCCGAAAAGCGCGCCCCGGCATGCGTTTTAGGCATGGAATGACCCGGGTAAAGTCCGGTACATTTGTCGCGTCGAGGTGAACGATGGCGTCGCCGAACGCACACATTTGCATTCTCGTTGCGGCGTCCATCCTGTGCGGGACGACCGCGCGTGCGCACCACTCCTTTGGCGCTGAATACGACGCACAACGACCGGTGACCGTAACCGGCGTCGTCACGAAGGTCGAATGGACGAATCCGCATTGCCACTTCTACGTCGACGTCGTCGACGAACGCGGCACCGTCGTCAACTGGAAGTTCGAAGGCTACGGCATCGGCCCGCTATACCGGAACGGCTGGAAGCGTGACGTCACGATGAAGGCGGGGACCCGAACGTGCTCACCAAGCCGTGGGTGCTGAAGACGACGATGATGCTGCGGGAGGGAACGCGGATCGAAGAGAACGTCTGCGAGAACAACGTGGACGTCGACCGCTACGAGCACCTGCTGAAAGACGGCATCGACTTCACGCGCCAGTAGTCGAGCAGAACCCACCGGCGAACGAGCCGTTCCATCGTGATTGACTCCTGTCTCGGATAGTGTTAACAGACTGCAGCAGACAGCAGTTCAACCAATGCTGCACAGCGAAAGAGCCGTGATGAAACTCTTGAACGTCGTCACGAACCTTTTCTTCGCCCTGGGCCTGGCCGCCACCGCGCAAGCCCAGTGGATCACGCTGCCTTTGCCGGATACGCCGCGCACCGCAGATGGAAAGCCCAATCTCAGCGCTCCCGCGCCGCGCGCGTCCGACGGGCATCCCGACCTCAGCGGAATCTGGATCTCCAGCCGCCAATACACCAATCCCAGCGGACGAGGCCTTGAAAAATTCATGCCCCCCGGATCGAAGGCCCCCATGCTGCCCCCGGCGGAGAAGTTTTATGCGGAGATCACCGCGCACGGAGACGCGGCCGATCCCTCCGAGCGCTGTCTTCCCGACGGCGTTCCGAACCACATGATCCCGCTCCCCATCAAGATCGTACAAAACCCGCGAGTCACCCTGATGCTGTTTGAAGAATTCACCGTCTTCCGTCAGATTTTCACGGATGGCCGGAAACTGCCGGTTGATCCCCAACCGACCTGGTTCGGATACTCGGTCGCGCATTGGGATCAGAACACCCTCGTCGTGGAAAGCGCTGGCTTCAACGACAAGACGTACCTGGACGGAGAAGGATTACCGCACTCGGAAGACCTGCTCATCACGGAACGCTACCGCCGGCCCGACTTTGGCCACCTCGTGATCGAATTCACGTTCACCGATCCCAAAAACTACCAGCGGCCGTGGACCGCGACCATTCCGTTCAATCTCATGCCGGACACCGAACTGAATGAACATCTCTGCGAGAACGAAAAGGACCTCGTCAACATGTACCGGAAATAGCGCGAGATTTCTCCTCGCCAAATGCTGATGCGGACCGCACTCGCGCGGTTCGCGTCCAGCGGTCGCCGGGCTTCGTTACGTACTGTGAAACCACATGGCGCCAGGGGATCAGGGGGATCAGAATGGCCCCGAACAGGCAATCGCTGACGGTTTCCCACGTCCGCGCATCGATCTGATTGGCAGACCATAAGGGAAGCGCAACGGCGATCAGCCAGATGCTCTTCCAGACAATCTCGAACAGAAGGACCGGCAACATCTGCAGCGGGTAGCGAATCCCGACAGCCGCAAGCACGGACACAGCTGCAAGCAGGCTGCAGACGACGCTGTTCATCAGCGGCCACTGCGGTGAGTGGTTGATTACGAGCGGCCACACGGTCGCTGCGAGCCCGACCGCGATGAGCAGGTACCCCGCGCGCAGGGTGTACAGACGGAACAGCGATACGTCGGTCATGATCAGGCCTCGTCTTCAACAGTATTCAACTGACGTTTGAGCAGTGGACCAGCGGTTGCGGGCGCGGTCGCTTCATCCGCAACGGTTGATGGCGCATATTCGAGTAGATCCCCGGGCTGACACTGCAGAACCCCGCAAATCGCTTCGAGCGTCGAGAACCGCACGGCGCGAGCCTTGCCGGTCTTCAGGATCGACAGGTTGGCGAGCGTGATGCCAATCCGCTCGGCGAGTTCCGTGAGCGTCATCCTGCGGGTGTGGAGCATGTCGTCGAGTTTCACCACGATCGGCATGGTTACACCGTGCCTTCGAGGTCGTCACGCATCCGCGTCCCGTACTGGAAGACGCGGGCGAGCACGAACAGCAGCAGCACCGCGAGCCACCCGGTGATTGAAAAGGTGCAGTCGATGTCGAGAGGCTGAGATTCCGAGGAGGCGGACGCGGCAATAGCGCCAACCGCCAGATGCAACAGCTCGAGGCCAAGGAGCGCCCAGGCCGTCGTCTGCAGGCGCGCAGCGTTTTCGGAGACGAACGGGTCGCCGAACCTCACGGTTTCGACGATGGCCAGCAGGCGCGTCAGCAGCATGTGCGCGAGCGGCGCCCCGCCGATGCCAATCACCATGATCAGACGCATTCCGTGAATCAGCCTGGCGTTGGCGGGATCAGCACCGAGCGCCGCGAACACCTGGTCGCTCGCGATGAGGCTGGCGATGAGCAGGGCGAGAATGAGCGTCCCGACGACCAGGTTCAGGACGATCAGGGCGCGGACCACCATCCGCGACGTCGCGAGGACTGAGGGAAACGATCGTGACACACCATTCGTCGTCATTTATTGAAGAACGATAATATACATATCGAATATCGTCAAGTCTCAAATCGACAATCGATATGCGTGGTCGCCATGGCCCAGGTGGTGCCATTGGCCGCCCACTCGGCACAACGCGGATTCCCCCAGGGCATGGCGAAGACGCATTGCGCGGCAGCCACATTGCCCGTCTATGCGTGGCCACACGATTTGTCGGCGGCGGCGCCCGATCGTCCAATCGTCCGTATTTCATCGCCTTCCCGGGAGCGCCCTCAGAGCGCGGGTACTGATCGTCGAGGGCGTCAATGCCGGACGCGAGACGTCCTCCGCGTACGGCGGCTACACGCTGGCGGACCTGGAGCGCGGCACCATGACGCTGCTCTTCAGCACCTCGGGGTACGAAGACGTGCGTCGGACCGTGGAGGTTCGCGCGGATGCGACGCTCGACGTCGGGCTCGAGCCCGGACCTGGCCGGGGTTCGTGCTGTCGGGGCTGATCACCACGCAGTGGGGCGAGCCGATCGGGGACGTCGGTCTCGAGGCGGTCCATGGCGGCCGCGTGCTCGGCGGTGGTTCGTCAGGTCGGACTGGCGTCTATCGCATCCCGACGCTGCCGGCGACGGATTACATCGTGCGCGTGCGCAAGTGGGGCTACATCGAGCCGCAGCGTCCGCTGACGCTGACCGGCGACACCACGCTCGACTTCGCGCTCGATCGCGTTCGCGTCTCGATCTTCGGCGCCGTCAGTGAAGCCCCTCCGTGCGCGGGTGCCATCCAGGGTGCCCGGCTGGAGATCGTCAGCGGTCCCGATGCAGGCATTGGCGCCTCGTCAACAGCAACCGGTTATCAGCTGAAGAACATCAACTGGGGCAAGTTCAGGCTTCGCGCGGCCAAGACCGGCTACGTGCCGGCCGACGTGTCGATGGACGTAGCGTCGCCGGGGTCCAGGGAGGTGTCCCAGGAGCTACCCGCCCCGTTCAACGTGCGGCAGGATTTTCTGCTGCAGCGAACGGGCAGCTGCTAGAGAAATCTCCTCAGCCGTTCTCGAAGAACAGCTGTGCTCAACGCGAGAGCACCCGCCGGCCGGACTGCTGTTCACAACCCCGTTCGCAGGCGCTGAACTTTCGCGCCGCCAGGCAGGGCGACCGAACTCCTGTCAGGCTGGACCAAAAGACGGTCTGCCGATTGCAAATTCGCTCGACGTTTGCCCCCCCAAGGAGTTCTCCATGAACATACGGTTGGCCTGCGCGCCAGCGGCCGCGGCGCTCGTAACTGTCCTCTCAACCCAGACGTACGCCAAGGACACTTTCAAAACGCCGAAAACGCCCGTTTCGCTGACAGGGTGTATCCAGCGTGAAGCCGACTATCGTCGACTGCATGGTTCGGGCAAGGGAGGATTCCTCGGGTTCGGCGGCGGTCTCGGCAATGAGTACGTGCTTATCAACACATCGCCGCGGCGCGGGTCTCGCGATTGCGCGACCGCCAGCGGTGGTGAGGCGTACGAATTGACGGGGTCCGAGGAAGGCGATCTCAAACCGTTTGTCGGACAGCGTGTGGCGATCACCGGCACGCGCAAGGCCGCAGAGATCGACTCCGTGACCGGTCGACCCACCGGCGGACGCCAAGCCGGCTATGACCTTCGGTTGTTCGAAGTCGACGTCGAGTCGTTCCGCGCCCTGCCGGTGCAAACCAGGACGGTTGCGCGTTTCAGGGAGCCGCCGGCGGCACGCGAATCCGAACAACAGGTCAATGAGAGCCGCCGTGCTCAGGCGCCAGTCCAGCGTCGACAGGACGTCGATGCACACGTCGACCAGTTGCCAGGAACCGCAAGTCCTCTTCCCCTGATCGGACTGGTCGGTCTCCTGTCGCTCGCGGCAGGACTGACGCTGCGGGTCGCGCGCTGGCGTGGTTAGGTCGTGACAGGCGAGTAGGCGGGCGCGGCCGTGACCAGGAAGCTCTTGCCGCAGTCGAAGCAGAAGTGCGCCTCGTGGGTCACGGTCCGCGTCGTCTTTAAGGCGTTGCACGAGTTGCACCCAGCATCGAGGTCGGCGCCGAGGCGCGACTGGCGTCCGCGATCCAAGCGGGCTACATACCCATCCAATAGGTCACAGATGAGAGCGGCCGCGAGGAGCACGAACGCGCTCCAGAGAAACCGCCGCTCGCCGGACGCTACGTAGTCCAGGCACAGAAAGATCGCGATTGTCCCGCATGCCGCGTTGCCGATCGTGAGCAGATCTGCCGCCGTGTACGAGCGCAGCATCGACAGATGGCGCCCGGACGAGACCATTTCAGCCGGCGACTCTTTTATCCTTGATGAAGTCACGTCCGCGTATCGCCTCGAACGCGTTTTTCAGGAAGCCCACCCCTGGCGTGGCATCAAGTGCGGTATCGAGCGCGCCGCCGACGAGCCCCTTGCGCTGAATCGCGGTGCCGATGGCGGCGATGGCGACGACCGCACCGACCCACGGCACGGAGCGTACGAGACGGCGTACCACGCGGCCCCGCGCGTATTGCCCTACCTGCCTGGCGATTGCCATGCAGATGCGGGAGCAAAGTGTATTCCGTAAGCTAAGCGGGGCCTCAAGGCAGAGCTCTGACGGCTCCTTGGCGTTAGCCTTGAAGGGTGCCGCTGCTGCTCCTGGTAGTCCTGCTCCCTGTTGTGTTCCTGGTGTTGATGCCGCTGATCCTCATCCAGCGATATCGCATCGGCGCCGCGCGACGGATGGCGCGCCCCTGGGTGGCGAAGTTGAATCTCATGCTGATGACGTTCTCGGCGATCTGCTTCCTCGGCAGCGCCGCGGTAACGGCGGTGTGGGTACCGAACGCCTTCACCGGTGCGGCCGCCGGCGTCGCCGCGGGCGCGTGCCTGGGCATTGTCGGCCTGCTGCTGACCCGATGGGAGGCGACACCAGCGACGCTGCACTACACGCCGAACCGGTGGCTAGTGCTGGTCGTGACCTTCGTGGTGTCCGCGCGCGTGATGTACGGACTCTGGCGGTCGTGGACGGTGGCCAGAGCTGGCGTTTCTGGCACGCCGGTGATGATGGCGTTCGGCATTCCCGAATCACTGGCCGCGGGCGGTACGGTGATCGGCTACTACGTCGCGTATGGGTTGGGAGTCCGGCGTCGCATCCTCAAGTGGCAGAACCGCGTGTTGCGCGTAACGTGAGCCAGCGCCTCGCATCAGGTTCGTCGTGGAGGTCCAGATGCGCACAACGCGACAGGAAACGGAAACTGAAATCTCCGTGCAATTACCCACAAAATTGGCTTGACTCATAGCGCAGTTTATAGTTTGACACGCGATGAACGGTTGTGTTCATCTTAGGCGCTCAAGTATCACGTGCGAAGCCCAGACGGCAAACGCGACTCCCCCCCGCGTTGGTCGGACGACTGGTTCGATGTGGCCAGGCATGCGCCTTCTCCGAGCGAGATGCCTGGACGCCACAGAACCTGCTGCGAGTGGTGTGGACACTCGATCACCGAGCACGAGGCCCGCAGCGTCCACCAACGGCTCACACGACAACCCCACTCGATCGCCCACGCGTTGCAGGATGAAGCCGGTCGGTTTCTGACCGCCGCGCATCCTGCGCTGTGCGAGGTCGGGTCCGACGCCAACCGCGGCGATTTCCCTTCCGCTCCCTGGGGCGGCGCGCATGTGGTCTTCGCTATTCCTTTGACTATTGATGAGGAAAATGATGCCACTGCGCATCCTTCTCGGAGACGATCATCAAGTCGTACGACAAGGCATCAGAGCGCTTCTCGAGCAACAAGGCATGCAGGTGGTCGCGGAGTGTGCGGATGGCCGCGAGGCAGTGCAGCTTGCGGCGAAGCACACTCCCGACATCAGCATCCTCGAGATCTCGATGCGAACGCTCAACGGCATCGACAGCGCACGGCGGATTCTCCAGCAGCGTCCTGCCGCAGGCGTGGTGATCCTGACATTCCAGACAAATGAATCGCAGGTCATGGCGGCTCTGCGTGCCGGAATACGCGGGTACGTCCTGAAGACGGAGAGCAGCGACGACCTGGTGCACGCGGTCTGCGAAGTGGCCAGGCGCGGCACGCACTTCAGCCCCGGCATCTCCCAAATCATCGTCGCGGCGTACCTCACGGGCAGAGAGCAGAGGGGCGCGCTGACGCCGCGAGAATGTGAGGTGCTGCAGCTGGTCGCGGAAGGCAACACCACAAAGGAGATCGCCGACGTGCTGGGGCTGAAGGTGAAAACGGCGGAAGCGTATCGCGGCCGCCTGATGGAGAAACTCGACATCCACGAGACCGCCAGCTTGGTGCGTTACGCGGTGCGGCACGGCCTCATCCAGGCGGCGCTCCTGTTCTGCTATGTCGCCGACTGGCTGTCAGTGAATGCGAGGGACGGCATCGATGCCGTCACGGCGCTGATCGGACGATGAACCCGACGGTGAAATCCCTCGGCCGACCCCGGAGTTCTCCCTGTGGCATCGGATTGAAGCTTCTGCAGTGCGGAATCTCGTCAATGCAGTCCGCCGCCGCGTGATCGCTCCATAACCATCATCAACGCCCGGTTTCGCGCCCGTCTGGCGCCGCCGTGCGGCGTCATCGGCAGGACCGGAATCGGCTCGCTGTCCGCTGCCCCGTCCTGCACCGCGGCGCGACCCGCCTGTGTTCCAGCCTGCGCGGCGCTGCCACCAGTTTGCGGCGCGATCGCGTGCGAGTACTGCTCGCCGCGGAAGCCGTGCGATGAAGCGTCTTTTCGAAAGCGGAGGCACGGCGCCTGATGCGAGCACCCGGCGCCGAGCGGTTTCGAGACGGGCAAGTCCGACGTCCATCTGTGGGGATTCTCCGATGGATCGCCGTGAGGTTAATTCCTCCGCACTTCGGAGTTCACCCACTACGAGCCGGTTCGGTGCGCACCTATCCTTCGGCGTTCGGCGATCCTCTTGAGCACAATGCGCACAAACCGTCGCGAAGGAGACGAATACGAGACGGCTTCCGATCTGGTCGGTACAGGCTGACGGCTGATTGAGCAGCGTTTCACGCTGAAATGTTTCAAGAGGCCCGTTGCGCGCAGAGGCCCATCACGCGCGCATCGGGCCTTTTTATTTTCCACCGTTCGCGGTCGCCGCGTCGGTGGAAGCGCGAGTGGAACACGCTGCTTCCGTAGGCGGTGGCATTCAACAACGTAATGAGGATTCCCCCGTGAGCCGCATTTACCTTCCAGGGAACGCGTCGAAAGCGCGCCTCAGAGAGGCGGAACGCGCGCGACGGAATCGCGCCGAGATCGTGAGGGATTCGACGTGCTCCAGCGAGAAACAGACCGCCGCAGCGCGTACAGCCGCGGCGGATCGGAGCGCGCCTGCGGTCGCCGCGTCCGCGCCGGATCTTTCAGCGCTGATGGACCCGTACGTGCGGATCCAGCAGGCGCTGAACCTCGGCATGGTGGATGGAGTTCGCGAGCGTCCTCGCGAAATCGCGGCTCAGGCGAAGGCGCTCGGACCAGATGCCGAGGCCATTCGCCTGGCTGCGATGGCGATCGCCGCCGTCCGCTCGGCGTTTGGGACGCTCGGCGATGCACTCATCGCGTACGCGAAGGAACGCCACGCGCCGCTCGGCGCGGGCGTGAAGGTGGCCTACTGCCCGATGGTGCGCAAGTACTGGCTCCAGCGGGGCGAGACGATTCAGAACCCCTACTACGGACAAACGATGTCGGATTGTGGCCGGTTCGTGACCGATCTACCGACGGTCAGCCAGCCACCCGGTTCCGGGACAGCAGCACGTTCACAACAAGGACAGCAAGGGCGGTCACAAGCGCGGGCGGATAAGCCCGCGCGCTGACTGCGTCGATCCCCCAGACGACGCAGCGAATGAGGAGAAGCATATGACTTCGACGAGAGGTTTCCGGTTGCGGCGGGCGCGGTCCCGGTCCTGGGCGATCGTCACCGTGCTGGCCATGATTTTTTCGCCTACAGGCATTCCTTTCCTGGCGCCGCAGGTCGCGGTGCAGGCGCAGACGCAGAGCGCGCCTGTCGGTTCCGGGTTCGTCATTAACCGCGAGGATCTGCGCTTCATCTTCCACCAGATCATGGTCGGGCAGACGCATGCCACGACATTCAGCGCCCTGCATCCGTGCGACACGCTGCTCGGGCCGGGACCGTTCCAGGTCAACGGCATCGGTAACCCGAATGGCAACCCGCAGCTCCCGGTGGGCCTCCGGACCGTGGACGGGTCGTGCAACAACCTCGTTCCCGTCCCAGATCAGCACGCCTTCGGCAAGGCCGATCGGCTGTTCCCGCGCCAGACGAAGCCGGTCTTCAAGGACGCCGAGCAGGGGACCTCGTACAAGCAGAAGCTGCTCAACAACACGGTGATCGATTCGCAGCCGCGCATCGTCACCAACCTGATCGCGGACCAGTCGGACGCCAATCCCGCGGCGGTCGCCGTCGCGACGCATCCGTGCGGCTCGGGCGGGTTCGTCTGCTCCGACCCCGACCCCGGCCCCCCGGGTACCGACCCGTTGTTCACGGTCCGGGACGTGGCGTCCGGCGCGCTGTTCATCCCGAACATCACGCCCGACTTCGGCCTGTCGGCGCCGTTCAACCTGATGTTCGCCTTCTTCGGCCAGTTCTTCGACCACGGCCTCGACCTGGTCACCAAGGGCGGCGGCACCGTCATCATGCCGCTCCAGCCGGATGACCCGCTGTTCCGCGCCGGCAGCCAGACCAACTTCATGGCGATGCCGCGCGGTTTGAACCAGCCGGGTCCCGACGGCATCATCGGCACGGCCGACGACATCCAGGAGACGGTCAACGAAACGACGCCGTGGGTAGACCAGAACCAGACCTACACGTCGCACCCGTCACACCAGGTGTTCCTGCGTGAGTACGCGCTCAACGGCGCCGGAAAGCCGGTCCAGACCGGAAAGGTGCTCGACGGCGGGTTCTGCGGGCCACGAACCGGCGGCAGTCCCGGCGAGCAGATTTGCGACATCGGCAACTGGGCGGAAGTGAAGGCGCAGGCGGCGAGCAGGTTGGGCATCCAGCTCGTCGATCAGGACGTGCTGAACGTGCCGCTGCTCGTCACCGACGCGTACGGCCACTTCAAGCCTGGCCCGAACGGCTTCGCGCAGATGGTTCGGCCCGGCAACGTCCTCATGGAGGGCAATCCCGCCGCCAACGGCGGTCTGGGTGTGCTCGTTCCCGATGACGCGTTCAGAACCGGCCACGCCTTCCTGAACGACATCGCGCACAACGCGGTGCCCGCGCCGGGACTGGTGCCCGACGCCGACACCACCATCTGCAACTTCCGCACGTGCACGCAGCCCGACGGCACGTACGACGACGAGCTGCTGAACCGGCACTTCATCACCGGTGACGGCCGCGGCAACGAGAACATCGGGCTGACGACGGTGCACTTTATCTTCCACGCCGAGCACAACCGCCTCCGAAACTACATCGACCGCCTGATCCCGCAAGTGCTCTCGGCGCAGGAAGTCACTGCGTGGCATGCGGTGCACGCGGGTTCGGGGTGGGACTACAACGAGCGCCTGTTCCAGGCCGCGCGGTTCGTCACCGAGATGCAGTATCAGCACCTCGTGTTTGAGGAGTTCGCCCGCACGGTTCAGCCGCTGATCAATCCGTTCCTCGGCGGGCTCACGAGCATCGACCCGGCGATCGAGGCCGAGTTCGCGCACACCGTGTATCGCCTCGGCCACTCGATGCTGCCGGAACGGCTGGACCGGACCAATGCCGACGGGTCGCATAATGAGATCAGGCTGCTCGACGCCTTCCTCAACCCGCTGGAATTCAATAACGGAGGACCCGCGGGGACGCTGACCGCCGACAAAGCCGCGGGCGCGATCATTCGCGGCCTCTCGAAGCAGGTCGGCAACGAGCTCGACGAGTTCGTCACCTCCTCGGTGCGGAACACGCTGGTCGGCCTGCCGCTCGACCTGCCGGCCATCAACCTGGCGCGGGGAAAAAGCGAAGGCATCCCGACGCTGAACGAGGCGCGCCGGCAGTTCTTCGCCGCCAGCAAGGACCCGACGCTCGGGCCGTACAGGAACTGGTTCGAATTCCGGTTCGCCCTGCGGCACGACCAGTCGTTCGTCAACTTCGTCGCGGCCTATGGGAACCACCCGAGCATCACGGGCGCGGCGACGGTCGCTGCCAAACGTCAGGCGGCACAGGCGCTCGTCACGGCCAACAGCCCATTCCTGTTGACCCAGGCCACCACGGCAGATCCGACGGCCGGCGGTCTGAACAACATCGACTTCTGGATCGGCGGCATGGCGGAGAAGCCGAACGTGTTCGGCGGACTCCTCGGGTCGACCTTCAACTTCGTGTTCGAGCGGCAGCTCGAGAAGCTGCAGGACGGTGACCGGTTCTACTACCTGCAGCGCCTCGACGGCCTGAACGTGAAGCAGCAGCTCGAAGGCAACTCGTTCTCCGAGTTGATCCGGCGCAACACGGACATGGGCGTCTCCATGGGCGTGATCTTCAATACCGCCGACTTCAACTTCGACTCAACCGATCCGCTGTTCAGCAGCCTCAACACCTCGCAAGTTGACGCCGGTGGCGGGACGTTCGTCTTCACGCTGACTGACGGGATGAAGGTCTTCTTCGACCCGCTGCACCAGGGCAAGAACATCTCCTTCAATGGCGGGGCCGGCAACGACAGGTTGCGAGGGGATGTCGGTGACGACACCTTCTTTGGCAACGGGGGCAACGATCGGATCGAAGGCGGCGAAGGCAACGACACGATCATCGGCGGCGACGGCGATGACGTCCTCTTCGGAGGCAACGGCGACGATACCCTCGATGGGGGCCCCGGCAACGACGCCTTGAGCAGCGGACCGGGTTTTGGCGGAGACATTCTTCTGGGCGGCGACGGGAACGACTTCCTCGTCGGCGGGGACAACGGGGTTGAGTACTTCGCCGGCCCGGGCGACGACATCATCGTGGACGGGCAAGCCAGGGCCGAGGCTATCTTTGGCAACGAAGGCGACGACTGGGTCGACGCCGGCGACGGACACGACGGCGGCATCTTCGGCGATAACGGGAACCTCATCGACCTACTCGCCGGGCTCGACCCAACCGGGGGCGACGATGTCCTCGATGGCGGTCCGGGACAGGATAACCACTTCGGCGAGGGTGGGGACGACATCATGCTGATGTCAGAAGGATCCAACAAGTTCTTCGGCGATTTCGGGTTCGACTGGATCACCCAGCGAGGATGGCCGGTCCCAGCCAATATCGAGCTCAACCTCCTGGCTCTCCCGAACGCTCCGGTCAACTTCAACGACCTCCGGAACACATACCGTTTTGTGGACGGGGCGTCGGGTTGGAATTTCGACGACTTCATTGGCGGGTCTAACTCTGTCCTGTGCAACCCGCCGGGTGAGATCGCCGAGTGCCTGGTCATCGGTATGGAACTGACGGCCACGGGCGCCGCCAAAATCGGCGCGGCGCCTGGTGCAGGACAGATCTCGCTGACCACGCTGATGGGGCCTGCCTTCTTCAACAAGAGCCTGGCAGACCCTGCCATCCCTGGCGTCAAGGGCGTAGGGTTCATGGGCGGCGACATCCTGCTGGGCGGCACTGGCAGCGACGTGATCGAAGGCAAGCTCGGCGACGACCTGATCGACGGTGACCGCTGGCTGAACGTGCAGCTCCGAGCGGTACTGAACGACGGAACCGTGAGGCTCGTTGATGACCCTCGCGATCTCGTTGACGACGTATTCGCG
>Ga0137418_10003112_pt1 | contig 15238 bp, 17 predicted proteins | sample CZODoug3_1_2_16f_FD_122242 | JGI IMG/M metagenome (GOLD analysis project Ga0137418, IMG submission 122242) | Vadose zone soil fungal communities from Angelo Coast Range Reserve, California, USA - CZODoug3_1_2_16fungal (Hybrid Assembly) | ecosystem: Environmental > Terrestrial > Soil > Vadose... | reverse complement strand
AGCTCCGGCATGCGGAACCACGCCAGCAGGAACAGCGGCACGACGAGGGCGGCCCGCACCAGGTACGGGATGTCGAGGCGGATCTGCCCCAGCAGGCCGCCGCCGACCGTCCCGACGAGCATCGCGGCCCCGAACAGCATCTGCCCCCGGGAGAAGACCCGCTCGAGCGGCTCGTTATAACCGCTCGCCTTGAGGGCGTCGACCAGCCAGGCGTCCACGGCGCCCGTGTAGAACGTGTATCCCAGTCCGAGGAACACCGAGACCCACATGAACGCCCAGAATCCCCCGCCCCGCCAGGCGATGGCCACGTAGAGCAGCGTCGTCACGAACAGCGTGACGAGGCAAAGCAGCAGCGACACCCGCCGTCCGACCGTATCCGCCACGACTCCCGTGGGGACTTCGAACACCATCGACCCGAGAGTGAACGCCGCGTTCGTGAGCAGCACCTGCTGGATGTCGAGCCCGGCGCCCATTTTGAAAAGAGTATCGATGCCCCAGATGAGCGACATCGCCAGGTTGAACAGTCCCGTGATGGCGAAATAGGTCCGGATGATGAGCCGCGGACTCACGCGGCCACCACTTGGGTGTCGGTCCAGGCCTTGAGCGCCGTCGCCGTCAGGATCACGGCGCCGCCGATCGCCGCGAGCGGGCCGGGCGTCTCCCCGTGCGCGAGCCACGCCCACACCGGGCTCAGCACCGGCTCGACCAGGAGAAACAGCGAGGCCTCGAGCGCGGGCACCCGAGTGATCGCGCGCGACAGAAACACGTAGGCGAGGCCGAGCTGAAACACGCCGAGGTAGATCACGATCAGCCAGTCGGTGGCGCGCCCGGCCTCGAGGGGGAGCGCGCCCGGTAGGCATACGAGAAACACGATCAGGTTGCCGCACGCCGCCGCGGCCGCGATCGGGCCGTGGTCCGCGCCACCGCGCCGCGCCAGCCAGCGGTAGCCCGTGACCGTGAACGCCCATGCCAACGCGCTCCCCGCCGCGAGCAGGTTGCCAAGGAAGGGATCCGGCGCGGTCGCAAAGTGTCGCCGCCCGCCCACGAACAGCAGGGCCAGGCCCGCTGCCAGTACACCCATGAACGCGAGGTCCGCTGTTCGCACGCGCTCGCGCAGGAGCCACGGCGCCAGCGCGACTACGAACAGCGGGTTCGTCGCCTGGAGGAATACGGTATTGGCGGCTGTCGTCAGCTTGTTTGCGAACACGAACAGCAGTCCCGCCCCCGCGTAGGCCATGCCCACGAGCCCCACGCGCCAGCTCCACCGGTGGCGCGCTTCAGGGATCAGCGCGAGGATCGCCAGCATCGCCACGAACGCGCGGATTGCGGCGATTTGCCACGGACCGAACCCGCACCACTTGATAGCCGCGCCGGCGGTGGAAAAGCAGACCGCGGCCAGCACCAGCTGCCAGCGCGGGTTCACGGCACGTTGACCCGCAGCCAGTCCCGCGCGATGGTCGCGATATCCCGGTGCTCGACGTCCGCGAGGGCGTTGAGCCGTCGCATCTCGGCATCCGACATCTTGCCCCCGAGCTGAGCCAGCGCCACGGCGATGTCCGGGTGCCGTGTGACCGCCACCTGCCGGATCACCGGTGCAGCTTCATATGGGGGGAAGTAGTGGCGGTCGTCTTCCAGGACCACGAGGTCCAGGGCCTGGATCTGGCCGTCCGTCGAGTTTCCGGCGATGACGTCCACCTTCCCTTCCGCCAGTGCCCGGTACGTCAGCCCCAGGTCCATCGCGGTGGGTGGAGCGGCGAAGCGGAGTCCATACGCGTTCGCGAGCCCCCGGAAGCCGTCGGCGCGCTCCAGAAACTCGTAGCCGAACCCGGCCTTCCAGCGCGACGCCAGGGGCGCGAGGTCCGAGATGCGCTTCAGGCCATAGCGTGTGGCGTCGCGCTGGCGCACGGTGATGGCGAACGTGTTGTCGAAGCCGAACGGCTTGCCCCAGACGAGCCCGAACCGTTCCGCGTAGTCGCGTGCCACGGCGCCATAGACGCTATCGCGATCGGCGACGGGTGCGTGTTTCAACACCGCGGTGTAGGCGGTCCCCGTGTACTCGACGTAGAGATCGATCTGGCCCGACGTGATCGCTTGGTGACACACGAACGTGCCCCCCAGGTGGAAGCGCCGCCCCACGGGGAGCGCCGTGCGCCGCTCGATCTGCTGCGCCACGATCTCGCCCAGCAGATCGGACTCGGTGAAGTTCTTGGAACCAACCACTATCCGGTCGCGCTGGCCGCACCCCGTCAGCAGCAGGACGACCAGGCCGAGGGACCACCGTGGCCGGCCCGGCGGTCCCCCTCTCCCGAAGGGAGAGGGGGACAGGGGGTGAGGACTCATTTCCGTCGCCACGCGAACCGCCGCTCCGCAACGCCCAGCAGTCCGTCCGCCGCGAGCGCCATCAACGCCGCCGGCAGCGCCCCGGCGAGAATGAGCGTGTCGTCCACCACCGCCACGCCCCGGAAGATGTACACACCCAACCCGCCCGCGCCGATGGCTGCCGCGATGGTCGCCGTGCCTATGCTCACGACAGTCGCGACCCGCACCCCCGCCAGGATCACGCCGAACCCAAGCGGGAATTCGACCTGCGTGAGCAGCTGCCAGTCGGTCATGCCCATCCCCCGCCCCGCCTCCCGCACGGCCGGGTCCACGCCGGCTACGCCCTCGTAGGTGTTGCGGACGATGGGCAGGAGCGCGTACAGGACGAGCGCGACGATGGCAGTCGTCGCGCCGATGCCGCCGATGAACGGGAGGGGGATGAGGAACCCGAACAGGGCGAGGCTCGGCACCGTCTGGAACACGTTTGCGACACCCAGCACGGGACCCCGCCACGTCGGTCGCCGCGTGAGCAGGATCCCCAGTGGGACACCGACGACGATCGCCGCGCCCGTCGAGATCGCGACCAGATACAGGTGCTGGCCCACGAGTCCCAAAACTTCTTGCGAGTTGCGGGAGTAGAAGCTCAACAGGCTCATGCGGCTGCCATGAATGCCCTGCATTCCGGATGGTCGCTCCTGCGGAACTCGTCTGGCGTCCCGAGAAATGCAAGGCCGCCCTGCAGCATGAGCCCGATGTGCGTGCCGAGCAGCAGGCCCTCGCGGACGTCGTGCGTCACGAAGACCATGCCCTTCCCGAGCCGCCCTTTGAGCGCTGCGAACTCGCGCTGCAGTTCCACCCGGGTGATCGGATCGAGCGCGCCGAACGGCTCGTCCAGGAGCAGGAGTGGCGGGTCCGCGGCCAGGGCGCGCGCCACCCCCACGCGCTGGCGCTGTCCGCCGGATAACTCGTGCGGATAGCGCTTCATGAAGGTGTCGGGGTCGAGTCCCACGAGCGCCAGCAACTCGCGCACCCGGGCGGCGATGCGCGCCGGCGGCCACTCTTCGAGCTGCGGGACGAGCCCCACGTTCCGCTCCACCGTGAAATGGGGGAACAGGCCCACGTCCTGAATCACGTAGCCGATCCGGCGCCGCAGACGCGTCACCGGCAAGTCGGCCGCGCGCTCCCCCGCGAGCCGCACCTCGCCGGACGTCGGCTCCAGCAGGCGATTGATGAGCTTGAGCGTGGTGGTCTTCCCCGACCCGCTCCTGCCGAGCAAGACGAGCGTTTCTCCCGCGGCCACGGTGAACGATACGTCCCGCACGAGGGGGCGGGTTTTCCTCCGTTCTCCCTTCCCCCGTCCCGGCAGGTCGTAGCCGAGGCCCGCGACCTCGAGCGGCTTCGTCATGCAGGCGACACGAGCACCATAAGGAAGCGCTGGTCGTCGCTCCGTCCCTGCCAGCGCGGGGCAAGCCCGGCCTCGGAGAGAATCCGGAGGAACGTGTCCGCGGCGTACTTATAGGAGTGATTCATGGCGAGCCGCTCGCCGCGCGCCAGGCGCAGGGCCTCGCCGCCGAGCAGGGCCTCCACGTCCCGGCCCGCCCGGAAATGCTTGGGGATCAGGTGCAGGCCGGGCAGGCGTGCATCGTCGGCCGCTTCGAACACCAGCTCACCATCGGCCTCGCGGATGCCGACGGCGTTGAGTGGCGCCCAGGCGAAGCGACGGTTCAGGGGATTGTCGTAGCCGGCCACCGTCGCGTTCCCGGCGTAGATCTCGCCGTCCAGGAGCAGCGCGTCGCCCGGCCGGAGCAGCCCCGCCAGGTCGCGCGCCTCCGCGATCGGATCGAAGGCGCCGAGCGTGTTCCCGATGAGCAACACGAGCCGGGGCGGCGTCTCGGGCTCGGCAGCGAGGGCCTCCAGATGGGTCGGGTTCGTGAAATCCGCCTTGATCCCCTGCGCCGGGAAGCCCGCGGACAGGGCGCCGGCACATGCCATCTCGAGCAGGGCCTGGCTCGTATCCACCGGGACGTAGGACACGCGCGCCCCACGCGCGCGCAGCGCCTCGAGCAGCAGCAGGTCCTTGTCGCCCTGGCCCGCGCCGAGGCTCACGACCTCCAGCGGGCCGACCGGAAACAGCCGCGCCAGCTCCGCGCCGGAGCTCGCGATTAACGAACGCGACCGCACGAAGTTGCGATACGCGCCGTCCGAGCACAGGGCCAGCCACGCGCGCACCGACAGGGGGAACCAATAGAAGAACTTCTCCGGCAGCCGCCTCGCCTGAAACGCGGAAACGAATTCGTCCGCCAGAGCGTTCTCGGTCAGCAGCGTAAGAATCGAGATCATGAAGCGTTGAGAGTTACCGGTTGACGGGTGTGACGGCAACCCGTAGGATTCTCCGAACGGCCGTCTTCCTTGATTCTGTCTTTGCGAAGGAGGTTGTATGCAGATCGTCGAGATGCAGGAGCTCGTGCCCAGCTGTCATCGTCCCGAGATCGTCGAGACGGCGGAGCTGGTGCCCACCTGCCACTCCTAAAGGAGCGGTTCAGATGCGCCCGGGGGCCCGGACTGATATCGGGCCCCCGCTGCGTTTCCTGACCTCCGGACCCCGTCTGGGGTTTGGGGCCTGGGCGCTGGGGGGAACGGCATGGGGCGCGACCTCGGCGGAAAGCGATCGTCTCGCCGCCGTCCACCGCGCCCTCGAGCTCGGCGTCACCTTCTTCGATACCGCTCCTTCGTATGGCGATGGCGTGTCCGAGAGCCTGCTGGGGCGCGCGCTCAAGGCCGACCGCGACCGCGTCGCGATCGCCACCAAAGTCGGCCCCCGCGACGACCCCCGCCGCGCCCTCGAGGCATCCCTGCGGCGTCTGGCCACGGAGTACGTGGACCTGATTCAGCTGCACGAAGCGCTCGCAGGCTGGGAGCGGCAGCTCGAGCGGCTGCACGCGCTGCAGGAGGAAGGAAAGGCGCTGGGGGTCGGGCTCTGCAATGCCACCCACCGCCAGCTGGCGCAGGCGCTGGAGATCGCGCCCGTGGTCGCCTACCAAGGGCCCTACAACCTGTTCGATCGGGACGTGGAGCAGCGCGAGCTGCCGCTGTGCCGGGAGCGCCACGTCGCGTTCCTGGCCTACCGACCCCTCGCGGCAGGACTCCTGAGCGGGAAGTACGCCGCCCCCCCGGAGTTCCCCGCCGCGGACCACCGAAGCAAGATCTACTGGTTCAAGGGCAAGGAGTTCGAGCGCCGCCGAACAGTGATGGAGCGCCTCGCTTCGATCGCCCAGCGGCTCGAGATGGCGCTGCCGGCGCTCGCGCTCGCATGGGTCCTCGCACAGCCGGGCGTGGGTATCGTCCTGGCAGGCGCGCGCAGCCGCGAGCAGGTGGAGCAGAATCTCGCTGGCACCCGACCCCTGACGCCTGGCGCCTTGGCGGAGGTCGATCGGATCGTCGCGGACGTGTTCTCGCTGGTCCGAGCCTCGGACGGGCTCAAGCGGCAGGCCGCCACGTGGGGCGAGCGCGAGCGGTTCATCGTCGAGCGGCTGGACGGCAAGACGAGCGCGGAAACGATCGCCGCTCTGTGGACGGACGGTCACGCAACCCCCATGGTCGCGGCGCAGGTCAAGGTCTTCTGTGACCAACTCGCCGAACAGGGGTTAGTAGAGTAATGCGGCGTGCGGAATTGATGGTCGGCGCATTCTATAATCCCCACCTCGGCGCAGACTTGGCTCGGGCCGAGGGGATCGACCATCTGGCCATGGCGGATCCCCCCGCGGCGAGCGATCCGTGGTGGCCGGCGATCCGCGGACGCTACACCCTGCTGCTTCATGATTACCTGGGGCAGCTGTCCGAGCCGCTCGACGAGCGCTCCATCCAGCGCGCCCGCGCGCTCGCCGAGTTGTACCGCTCACCCTGGGTCGCGGAGCATTTCCAGTGTCTCCATACCGAGGACGGCAGCTACAACCTGAACTACGTGTTCCCGCCGCTCTACACGGAAGCGTTCCTCGACCGCTTCGTCCGCAACGCCTGTGCGCTCAAGGCACGCCTCGACCAGCCGCTCGTCATGGAGAACATCCCCGGCTTCTTCGACGTCAAAGCGAGCCAGATGCCGGAGCCGGTGTGGCTGCATCGCTTCTTCGAGGCGACAGGGGCCGGTTTCCTCCTCGACCTGCCGCACGTCTGGCTCGAGGCGCACTACCACGACATCGCGGCCGAGCGCTGGCTCGCGGAGTTCCCGCTCGAGCACGTCGTGGAGCTGCACGTCGCGGGCGTGGCGCATGACGACGACCTCGCGGGCCCGTGGATCGCGCCGGCCGAGCCCTCGGACGAGATGCTTGCCTTCGCCGCCCACGCGGTGAGCCGCTGCCCCCGGGCCAAGGCCGTCACGTTCGACGCGTTTTCGCCCTCCCTGACCGCGGACGTCCTGTTCCGGAGCGTGGAGCGGATTCGAGGAGCCTTATGAGGGCGATCGCCCTCGTGCTCCTGCCGCTGCTGCTCGCGGACGTCGTGCTCCCGGCGGGCACCCACATCCCGATTCGCTTCGTGCAGCGCGTGACGAGCGGCAGGGATACCGTAGGCACCGCCGTGCTGGTGCAGACCATGGGCGCCGTGGTGCGCGATTCCTGCGTCATCGTGCCCCCTTACCTTCGCGCCAAGGGGCATGTGGTCGTCTCGAAGGGCGGCGGTCGATTCGGGCGGCACGGTCGATTGGGCCTCCGCTTCGACTCGCTCGAGATTCGTCCGGGGCGCTGGGCGGCAATCTCAGCGGTGCTCGATACGCTCGAGTATGCCCCGCGCGGGGGACTCGTCGACTCGGGGCTGGTGTCGAGCGGAAAGATGTCCATTGCGGGGGTGGGCAGGAAGCTCGTGCCGGCCGGCGTCGCGGCGGCAGTCGATCTCGACGCCGTCCCCGTGGCGGTGCTCGGCGGCTTCTCGCTCGTGCGCCGGGGGCCGCCCATGCGCATCATGAGCGGAGAGATCGGCGGCATCCGACTCACGGAGCCGCTCGTTCTGCCGAACGAGGACGGGTGTGAGGCGCTGGCGGCACATCGCGAGTTGACCGAGATGCCCGCGCTGCCGAAGTTCGTCCCCCGCTCCGAAAACCGCGCGGGGACCGTCCTGGGCGACCCCTTCAATGTGCTGTTGCTCGGTACAGCCGCCGAGATCGACAGCGCGTTCCGGGCGGTCGGTTGGCTCCCCACGCAGAAGCGGTCCTTCTTCACCGTCACGCGGGAGGTGACCGCCGCGATCGCGAGCCGGCCCGCCATGACCGCCCCCGTGAGCACGCAGTACTTCGAAGGACGCCACCAGGACCTCGCGTACGAGCTGGCGGGTCCGAATGTCCGGATTCGTCATCACATCAGGATCTGGCTGCTCGACAGTCTCTCGCTCGTCTGGGTCGGCGCCGCGAACAAGGATGTCGGGGTGATTTTCAAGCCGTGGGAGCCGCAGGCGACGCATCGCATCGAGTCGCACATCGACTGGGAGCGAGACCGGGTGGTGCACGATCTCGAGGCCAGCGGGTGCGGCGATCTCCTGGACTACATGCGTCTGCCCGGGGCGGTGACCGAGGCGCGCAACGTCTCCGGCCAAAAGGTCGTCTCCGACGGGCGAACGGCCGTGGTGCGGTTGCGCCGCTGCGACCCGGGGGACACGCCGTGACCAGCACGCCGGGCGATCGCGCCCTGCAGGACGACGTAATTCGCGCGCTCGCCGATGCGCCATATCGTGCCTCGCTGGAGTGGCGGCGCCGGGGGCTCGCCGATCCCGCCCGCGTGGAGCGGTACGCGCGGTTTGTGGCGCGCCATTTCTATCACGAGCGGATCGTCCACTTCTTCAAGTACTCGCGCGCCCTCGCCCGCGTTACAGGCCGCGCCCCCGAGGCCATCCTCAAGTCTCCCGCCTTCGATGCGCTCCTCCCCACACTCGTCCTGGGCAGCCGCGAGACGGCGGCAGCAGTGGCGCGGCTCGTCACGACCCACGTTGCGGCGGGCCGGGCGCCCATTCCTTATCTGGCGGATCTCCTGCGGTACGAGGAGGCGATGATGGTCGTCGAGGCGGGAGCCCGGGTTTGGCGAGATCCTGCTGGTGCCGGCGGAGCCGTGAGCGGCGAGCGGGACCGTCCCGAGACGGTCGAGGGGACGGTGCTGTTGGACCTGGCCTACGACCTTCCCACCGTCCTGCCCAGGCTGCTCCAGCCGTGGACGGACGTGCCGCACGCCCCCGAGCGGCCCACGACGCTCCTCGTCGCGCGGTCGCCGCACGGGCGGGTCGCGGTGGCGAAGAGCGACGCAGGCGTGGCGGCGGTGATCGGGCTCGCCGACGGCACGCGGACGCTCGACGAGCTCGCGCAGGGAGCGGGCCTGCATCCCGCCGAGTTGCGCCAGACGCTCCAGGGACTGGTGGACTTGGGCGCGGTCCGGTTTTCCACGGGAAGCTAGCGTGGAAGTCCAGATCTTCGGCATCCGCAAGAGCGCCGATACTCGCGCGGCCCTCCGGTTCTTCGCCGAGCGCCGGATCAAGACGCATTTCGTCGACCTGAACGAGCGCGCCGCGTCGCTCGGCGAGCTGCGACGTTTCGCCCAGAAGTTCGGGGTGCAGGCCCTGATCGACCGCGACGCGAAGCGCTTCACCGAGCTCGGCCTCAAGTCGGCGCTCTTCTCCGAGGACCGCTGGCTCGAGAAGCTCACACTCGAGCCCCTGCTCCTCCGGATGCCGCTGGTCCGCCACCAGCAGCAGCTGACCGTGGGTGCGGCGGAGGAGACGTGGCGGGCCTGGGTCGCCGCGGCGCCGGCGCCCGCATAGCTTTTTGGTCTCCCGCCAAACGGAGCCACCGATGACGACGAAATACGAGAGTGCCGATCTGCTGCTCAAGCTGTACGACCTGCGCCGCGAGCCGGTACTGCGCAAGGCGCGAGCCTGGTTCCGCGAGGAGTTCCGCCCCCGCACGGCAGAGGACGTGCTCGAGGCGTATCGAGGAAAGCGCAGCGCGTACTATCGAATGGTGACCACCTATTGGGGTATGGCCGCCACGCTCGTACTGCACGGTGCGATCGACGAGCAGATGTTCGCGGACGCGAACGGCGAGCACATCATGGTGTTCGCGAGGCTCCGGCCGTTCCTCACCGAGCTGCGGGGACTGCTCAACAACCCGGGCTACCTCGAGAAGCTGGAGCAGGTCATCATGCGGATGCCCGACGCCCAGGCGCGGCTCGCCCGGTTCCCGGGACCCGCCAAAGGCAAGGCAAGTACGCCCAAGGGTCCACGGAGGGTCGCATGACGGCCGCGGCGATCCCGCGCCCCGAGCCGTCCGAATATGTGCCTTTCTACGAGACCTACATCTCCAAGGTCCCCAAGGGGAACCTCCTGAAGGTCCTGGAGGACCAGCGGCTTGAGACGCAGGAGCTCCTCGTCGGCCTGTCCGAGGCGAAGGCGCTGCATCGCTACGCGCCGGGGAAGTGGAGCATCAAAGAGGTGGTCGGCCACCTCATGGACAGCGAGCGCGTGTTCTGCTACCGCGCGCTGGGCTTCGGGCGGGCCGACGAGAACCCGCTCCCGGGGTTCGACGAGAAGGCGTGGGTGCCGGCCGGACGGTTCGACGCGCGATCCCTCAAGGATCTCGCGGCCGAATTCGACGCGGTGCGCCGGGCGACCATGGCGCTGTTCTCCGGGTTGGACTCCGACGCCCTGGCGCGCCGGGGGACTGCCAACAACAACCCGATTACCGTGCGCGCGCTCGCCTGGATCATCGCCGGCCACGAGCGCCACCACGTCGCGATCCTGCGGGAGCGCTATCTGGCATGAGCCCGGCGATCTTCCTCCTCCTCGCTGCCGCGGCGGCCCAGGGGGACACCGGCAGCTTCGTCATCAACAACTTCAGATTCGCGAGCGGCGAGATGCTGCTTCAGCTGCGGCTGCACTACCGCACGCTCGGCCGCCCGCGGCGCGACGCCGCCGGAGTCGCGCGGAACGCGGTGCTGATCCTCCACGGCACGGGCGGATCAGGTGGCCAGTTCCTGTCGCCGCTGTTCGCGGCCGAGCTGTACGGCGCCGGCCAGTCGCTGGATACCGCGACGCACTACCTCATCCTGCCCGATAACATCGGGCACGGCCGTTCCTCCAAGCCGAGCGATGGGCTGCGCGCACGATTCCCGCGCTACGCGTACGAGGACATGGTGACGGCGCAGTATCGGCTCGTTACCGAGGGACTGCACCTGACTCACCTGCTGCTGGTGGTGGGCACGTCGATGGGCTGCATGCACAGCTGGCTTTGGGCGGAGCGGTATCCGGACGTCATGGACGGGGTGGTCGCCCTCGCCTGCATTCCGACGCAGATCGCGGGGCGCAACCGGATGTGGCGCAGGATGATCATCGACGACATCAGGGGCGATCCCGACTGGCAGGGCGGCGACTATACGAGCCAGCCCCGGGGCCTGCGCGCCGCGCTCCAGCTCCTGTTTACCGCCGGCAGCGCGCCCCTGGTGCAGCAGCGCCTCGGACCCAGCCGAGACTCGGCCGATGCGTACATCACTCGCTGGCTCGACACCCGCTTCGCCGAGACCGACGCGAACGACCTGATGTACCAGGTGGACGCGTCACGTGACTACGACCCGAGTGCCGCGCTCGATCGCGTCACGGTGCCGGTGCTCGCGATCAACTCGGCCGACGACTTCATCAATCCTCCGGAGCTGGGGCTCATGGAACGGCTGATCCCGAGAGTGAAGCGGGCGCGCTACATCCTGATTCCCACGAGCGAGCGGACGCGGGGCCATGGCACGCACACCGCGGCGGCGGTATGGAAGGAGTACTTCGGGCCGTTCGTCGCGGCGCTCGACCACGCCCCGTGAAGGCCACGGTCGGCGAGCGTGCCTCCCGCAGTCTCACGCTCACGGCCGAGCACGTGAAAGCGTTCGCCCAGTTGACGGGCGACTACAATCCGCTCCACTTCGATCGCCAGTTCGTCGCCCGGACAAAGTTCGGCAAGCTGGTCGTTCAGGGAGGGCTCACGACCGGACTGCTGCACGCCCTGGTGGCGATGGACCTCCCCGGGCCGGGCACGGTGTTCCTGAGTCAGAACTGGAAATTCACCGCGCCCGTGTACATCGGCGACACAATCACGGCCGAGGCGGAGATCGTGAGCGTGCATGAATCGAAGCCCGTGTGTCAGCTGAAGATCAGGGTGGCGCGGCAAACGGGAGAAACGGTGCTCGAGGGGGAAGCGTGGTGCTACACGTTCGAAGCGGGATCGTGATTACCTAGGCGCCAGCGAAGCCGCGTGCCACACCCAGGGCATTGAGGCGAGGGCCACGCCGTTCCAGGCGAGAAACGAGAAGCGCATCTCGCCTGGCAAGTACGGCCGATCACGCCACAACAGCATCACGTCCAACATGAACCAGACAGCGCTCGCTGCGAGGAATGCGGCGAGCCACGGATCGCGCGCCCACTTCCATATCAGCACAGCCTCAGCTGCGAGAAACCCGATCAACAGCCACTTTGCTGGCCGGGCTCGCAGCACACCAGCGAGCGTCCGACGGCCGGCGGTGCGATCGGGACCCAAATCCATGATTTGGCCAAACAGATGAGAGTGCATCGCGAACATGGTACCGAACAGGAACGTGAACCACGGCACCTGTGACACATGGTTCAGCCAGCTCGCGAGGACAAAGACGAGCAGGTAGCCGGCTTGGTTCAGGAGGTCGAAACCGGGACGTCCTTTGAACGCGAACGGCTGGCAATTGTACATCGCGGTGACAACGATCAGCACCGCGAACCACGCGAGCGCCTTGGGTCCGAGTAGCAACGTGAACAGGATCGCAAACGGTACCTGCACCAGCGCGATCCGCCATGGCAGCCGCGCGAGGCGTTCCGCGGTGCCGCGCGCCCCAAACAGGTATGTGCCCTTGCGCGGATTGAATCGATCTACCTCGAAGTCGACGACGTCGTTCCAGCCGTAGATCAGCACACCGAGCGGGAAGCTTACGTAGAAAAGACCAAGCCAGAACTCTGCTTGATTGAGGACATTTCGTCCCCCGACCGGCACGAGATAAAACCAGATCGCCGTGAGCCAAAAGCCGGGCCGCGCCGCTTTGACTACGAATGCGATCTCGTCCGTGAGCCGGGCAAGCTGAATCACCTATACCCCGCCGCCTGCAGGCTGAACAGCTCGGCGTACAGCCCACCCCGCGCCACCAGCTCCTCGTGCGTCCCCTGATCCACCAGCTCGCCGCCTTGGAGCACCAGGATCCGGTCGGCCATCCGCACCGTGGAAAAGCGATGCGAGATGAGCACGGCCATCCTCCCCTTGGTGAGCTCGGCGAAGCGCAGGAACACCTCATACTCGGCGCGTGCATCGAGCGACGCGGTGGGTTCGTCGAGGATCAGGACCTGGGCGTCGCGCATGTAGGCGCGCCCCAGCGCGACCTTCTGCCATTCTCCTCCCGACAGCTCGACGCCGCCGTCGAATCGCCGGCCGAGCATCTGGTCGTAGCCCTTCGGCAAACGGGAGGCAACCGAGTCGGCCAGGCTGCGGCGAGCCGCCTCGCGCACCCGCGTGTCGTCCTCCAGGGCCTCGACCTGGCTCACTCCAATGTTCTCCTTCAGGACGAAGTCGTAGCGCACGAAGTCCTGGAAGATCACGCCGATGTTCTTTCGCAGGCTGCTCAAGTCGTACTCCCGCAGGTCAACGCCGTCGAGCAGGATGCGGCCCTCGTCGGGATCGTACAGCCGCGCCAGCAGCTTCACGAGCGTCGTCTTCCCCGCTCCGTTCTCCCCGACGAGCGCGATCCGCTCCTCCGGCTCGAACGTGAACGTCAGGTGGCGCACCGCCCAGCGGTCCGAGCCCGGGTAACGGAACCCCACATCCTGGAACTCGAATCCTCGGCGGATCGGCACCGGCACGGGCTGCGCTCCCGGCTTGGATGTCACACGCGGCTGGACGTCGAAGAAGGTGAACAGGTCGGAGAGGTACAGACTCTGCTCGAACACCTGCGACAGCGAGAGCAGGATGCGCTGGATCAGATCGCGACTCGCGCGAAACGAGCCGGCGAGGAACGTCAGCGCGCCGATGGAGAACCGGCCCAGCACCGTCAGGTAGATCGTCACCGCGTACGCGCCGTAATAGCCGAGCGTGCCGATCGTCACGAACACGGTGGACACCACGTTGCGCTTGATCGCCAGCCGCTTGTTGGCGTCGTAGAACTCGTTGGACAGCTTCGCATACCGGCCCACGAGGAAGTCCGACAGGTTGAAGAGCTTCACTTCCTTCGCCATCTCGTCCGACGCGCCCACGTAGCGCAGGTAGTCGAGCAGCCGCCGCTCCGGGGTCCACTGGAAGAGCAGCGAGTAGCCCAGCGCCGCATAATGGGTCTCACCCAGGAACGACGGCATGACGGCGACCACCAGGAGCAAGAGCAGCCATGGGAGCTCCACCAGCAGCACCGCCGCAAGCGAGATCAGGGTGACGAGATCCTGGGCCGTGGACAGGAGCAGCGCGACGAGCCCGATCCGCCCCACGGTCTGGCGGCGCGCGCGCTCCAGATGATCGTAGGTCTCCGAGTCCTCGTACTGGGCCAGGTCGAGCGTCGCCGCGTGCTCCATCAGCCGCACGCTGATGCGGTTGGAGAACAGGTCGCCCAGCAGACTCTCGAACAGCGACGAGAGGCGGGCCAACCCCTCGCCGCCGACGGCGATGCCGAGCTCGAGCCCCACGAGACCCCCGAGCGACCACCAGTCCACGACGCCTCCGGCCGCGCGCACCTGCATGGCGGCGATCACCCCGTCGATGATGAGCTTGCCGATCCAGAGGACGGCGAGCGGGATGAACGAGCGGAGCGCGCGGAGGGCGAGGATCGCGACGGTGTAGCCGCGGTGAGTCTGGTAGACGAGCTTGAGGAGGGGCGGCACGTACTTGAGGGCCTGCAGCCGCTCGGACCAGGTCGGCGGCTTGCCGTCGGGCCCGGAGAGCAGGCTCCTGGCGCTCGGGGCGATTCCGTGCGGGATGAAACGCGGCGACGCTGTCACGTCGCTAGAATATAAGGGAGCCGACTACCATGACGATCTCGAGACGCGACTTCGTGAAGTCGGGAGGCATGGCCGTCGCCGGGGCGGCCGTTGCCCCCTACCGGCTTCCGCCGTTTCCTCCCGCCAGCGACCATCCGATTCTGGTTTGTCTCTTCCAGCGCGGCGCCGTGGACGGACTCAACATGATCGTCCCCCATGGTGACCCGATCTATTATCGAGAACGGCCTCGCATCGCCGTGCCCGAGAAGGACGTCCTGGACTTGGACGGGTACTTCGGCCTGCACCCCGGTCTCGCGGCGCTCAAGCCCTTGTGGGAAGCCAAAACCCTCGCCGCGATCCACGCGATCGGCTCCCCGGACGCGATCCGGAGCCATTTCGACGCGCAAGACTACATGGAGTCGGGCACTCCGGGCGTGAAGGCGACGCCGGACGGCTGGCTCAACCGTTATTGCCGGCACGACCGCAGGCACCAGGACGGACCGTTCCGTGCGGTGTCCTTCGGGCCCGATCCGCCGCGCATCCTGGCGGGGAGCGCGCCGAGCCTCGCGATCCACGATCTGCGGACGCACGGATTCGGCCCGCCGCAGCCCGCGAACGGGGCCGATTACCCGCCCGGCAAGCTCGGCAAAGCCCTCCTCGAAATCGCTCAGCTCATCAAGGCCGATGTCGGGCTCCAGGTGGCGTTCGCGGACGAAACCGGGTGGGACACACACGTGAATCAGGGAGCGACGGAGGGGCAGCTCGCGCGGCGGTTGGGCAAGCTCGGGCAGGGTCTCGCGGCCTTCAGCCGGGACTTGGGCGAGCGGATGCGTGACGTGGTCGTGGTCACGATGTCCGAGTTCGGCCGCACCGTCCGGGAGAATGGGAGTTCGGGTACCGATCACGGGCACGCCACCGCCATGCTGGTGCTGGG
>Ga0137418_10000790_pt2 | contig 15239 bp, 10 predicted proteins | sample CZODoug3_1_2_16f_FD_122242 | JGI IMG/M metagenome (GOLD analysis project Ga0137418, IMG submission 122242) | Vadose zone soil fungal communities from Angelo Coast Range Reserve, California, USA - CZODoug3_1_2_16fungal (Hybrid Assembly) | ecosystem: Environmental > Terrestrial > Soil > Vadose... | reverse complement strand
TGCTGCGCGGAGGCGCGTACAAACCTCGAAGCTCTCCATACGATTTCCAGGGTCTTGGGCTTGATGCGCTTAAGCTCCTGGCAGAGGCACGCGACGAAACAGGGTTGCCGGTTGTAACCGAAGTGATCAGTACCGCGGATGTCGATGTCGTCGCTCAATATGCCGACATGCTTCAGATTGGTGCTCGCAACATGCAGAATTTCTCATTGCTTCGGTGCGTTGCTGCGACAGAAAAACCGGTATTGCTAAAACGTGGACCTACTGCCTCCATCAAGGAATGGCTTCTTGCCGCCGAATACCTGCTCGCTGGCGGAAACCAGAATGTCGTGCTTTGTGAAAGAGGAATTAAGACGTTTGAAACGGATCTGCGGAATACCCTAGATCTCGCTGCCGTGGCTCGCGTTAAAGAGCTTTCTCATCTTCCGGTAATTGTGGACCCTTCGCATGCAACCGGACGCCGCAGTCTCGTACCCTCCGCTTCGCGAGCTGCGCTTGCCGTGGGTGCAAACGGGTTGATGATCGAGGTTCACCCGAATCCAACCGCAGCGCTTTCAGATGGCCCGCAATCTCTCGACCTGCAGGACTTTGCCAGTCTTATGGCTAGTTTCGATCTACCTGCCTGGCATGTTGGGGATACCCACAAAACATTGACCGAGTCAGATCAACCAGAGGCAGGCGACCTTATTTAATTATTTCTTTCGCCACCAAAAGTTCCGCATTCAACACTGCCGCACCGGCCGCACCTCTTACTGTATTGTGGCTCAATGATATGAATTTAATATCGAAAACGTTGTCCGTCTGAATCCTTCCGACGGTCACGCTCATCCCTCGTCCGGCATCCCGGTCCAATCGTGGCTGTGGCCGGTCTTGTTCAGTCCGCACAATTATTGGCTGTGCAGGCGCCGTGTAAAGTCCCAGCAGTTGGGGAAGGGAAGTGAACGTTCGCATTACCTCTGCGACTTCGTCAGGTCGTGCCTTACTTTTCAGTTTTACTCTGACGGCCGCCGTATGGCCATCCGTCACATTTACACGATTACACTGGGCGCTTACCTGAAACGCCGCGTTCTCGACACCACCATTGGCAAACCTCCCCAGCAATTTTCGTGTTTCCGCTTCTACCTTCTCTTCTTCACCCCCAATGTAAGGGAAAACATTATCTGTAATATCAAGCGAAGGTACACCCGGGTAACCCGCTCCGGAAATCGCCTGCATGGTCGTAATGATTACGGCTTCAATTCCGAACGCCGCTTGCAATGGCGCCAGAGGAATCACCACACCGATCGCAGAACAATTCGGATTCGTAACGACAAGGCCTCCGTTGTCACCTAACCGTTTACGCTGTATTTCGAGCAATGCAAGGTGTTCGTGATTTACCTCCGGAATCAATAGAGGAACATCTTCATCCATTCGAAAGGCCGACGAATTGCTAATCACCGGATAACCGGCCTTAACAAATTCTTCTTCCGTCGCCCTTGCTATATCGCCCGGCAGGCTTGAAAACACCACGTCACAATCCAGTGGCGCGTGTGGCGCGCAAACTTCTATTTCACGAACGCCCTCGGGAATATCACCGGATAGCTTCCACGAACATGCCTCTGCATAAGTCTTGCCCTGCGATCTATCCGATGCTGCCAGTGCCGTAATCTCGAACTGGGGATGATTTTCGAGCAACTGCACAAACCTTTGCCCGACCGTTCCGGTTGCCCCTAATATTCCGACTCTGAATTTCCTGCTCATGGTTCTCCGTTCTAACCTTTCGAACTCTCAAGTCCTTTTCTGATTCTGTCGACACCCTCTGCAAGTGTATCCAGGCTTGCACAAAACGATACCCGAAGAAACCCCTCTCCCTGTTTGCCAAACGCCGCACCTGGCACAGTTATAACCCGTTGTTCCAGCATGGCCTCGGCAACCTGAATTGAACTGCCGTACTGATGAATATCGACCATAGTATAGAAGGCACCGTCGGGCGTCACTGCTTTCAGTCCGGCCCTGGTTTCAAGCAATGACAGTAAAAAATCGCGCCGTTCTTTGAAGATGTTGCGGTGTGCTTTCCGTGCGCTCTCGGCTTCGTCGGTCCACGCAGCGAGCGCCGCTTTCTGCGAAACTGTCGACGCACAGGTCGTGACATAGCCATGAAGTATCAACGCAGCTTTGATAATTTCAGTTGCCCCGCAAATCCACCCAAGACGCCAACCGGTCATGCTCATCGATTTTGACAACCCGCTTATTACGAGCGTGTTCGGGTAATAATCCGCGATAGACTCCGGACGATTGTCTCCGAAATACAGGTCACGATAAATCTCATCACTAATGACAATGATTCCTGTACCATCAATCGCGGCCGCCATCGCTTTAAGATCGGCCGCTGAAAGTGTGCGTCCAGTTGGATTCGATGGACTGATGCAAACCAGAACTCTTGTTCGAGGCGTGATGCTCTGTTTAAAGCTTTCCAGATCAAAACTAAATCCTTCAGCCGCCGGCAGGGAGTAAGTCGTCGTGGACCCGCCTGCCATCTGCGTAATCGTCGGGTAGGCGACAAAGCCGGGGTCGGGAAATAATACTTCGTCTCCTTGTTACCGCCTGACAGTGACAGATTGTAATTCTGCAGGTTGCCCGTATGGAACAATTCATGCAGCCTGTCATAGGTCTTTTGCAGGTCCGGCTCACCGCGGGCGGTCGTCGCCCCGGGATTCAGCGTGGCGCCCGTGAAAGGCGGAACCTTATATTTGGTGATACCGGCCGCGTCGCCCGCAGCAATGGCATCCGCTTCGGAATTATTGTAAAATTCATTCTCCAGCAAGGCATGCTGGGGACCTGTGGTGAGATCCCAGAGCTTTGGCGCCCAGGCCGCGCCGGTCGATACATCGAGGTTGACACGGGCCGGAGCATTGTAGTTACCCCGTTTCGTCGTCACGATGACCACGCCATTGGCGCCGCGTACCCCATAAATCGCCGTGGTGCTGGGATCCTTCAGCACCGTGATCGACTCGACATCGTGCGGGTTGAGCCAGGTCAGGGTGCCGTTCGGGACCGCGATTGGCACGCCGTCGACAATGAACAGTGGGTCCTCACCTGAATAGAACGACTTCGGAGCGCCAACGCGGACGACGATCCCCCCCCCCGGCGCGGGACTCACGATCACACCCGATATCCGGCCCGCCAGCAATTGATCCAGAGAGGTGACCGCATGCCGTGCCTGCTCGTCGGCGGAGACGGTGGAGGCGGCGGGTGGCGGCGCTACCGAATCGGGGGAAATAGGCAGCTCGCTTACGGTCTGTCTGTGTGCGCACGCGGCGCACGCGAGAAGTCCGGCGAGGAGAAGAAACGACGGCCGGACGCGCTTGAGGTATGAGGTCATGGCGACCTCCTTATTGAATTCTAATATATAGATACTGCGGCTAGCTGGGGATTCCTTGTGGTTAGCGCTTCGCGGCTATGGGGTGAAATGCGAACCACAACAGGGCGGGGCTGGTGTCGCTGTCCCCGGGCTCCCGAATCTGCGTGATGTTCTTGAGCCGCATCGCTCCGATAATCACGCCGGGCCAGCCGTCCCGCTGCAGGTCGGCCTCGGCCATCACGTTCCACTGACTGCCGCGCGCGATGCTGAATGCGTATGGGCGAAACTGGTAGTCCCCAACGTTCTCGAGATACACGATCCCCCGTTCCGGGTGCTTGAGGGAATCCGCGAAATTGCTGGTCGCCAGAATGTCGAAATCGCCGTCCTTGTCGAAATCGGCGACGACGGCATGGGCCGCTCCGTAGAGGGGAAAGAAGTAGCGCTCGGTAAAGTTGTTCTGCCCGTCGTTCTCTAGAATACGAATGCCGTGGTAGGGCTTGAGCACGCGCGAGTAGTCGAAGTTGTCGCCATTGACGTACACGATGTCAGGCTTGCCGTCGCCGTTGAAATCAGCCAGGGTGAAATACATCGAGCCATAGACCGGCGGAAACCGGGCCAGGACGCGCTGTTGCCCACCGAACTTGCCGGCGCCGTCGTTCTCGAACAGGACGATACGCTCATCGCCCTGGGCGAGCAGCGCCACGATATCCGGCGCTCCGTCGCCGGTCATGTCGCGGATCTCGACCCGGATCGCGCCGGGATTCCCATCGAGGACTTGCCGCTGGTACCTGGCGCCGTCGCGAGGGGCACGATACAGCGCCAGCCGGCCGCGGTTGTTCCCGAATTCGCAGATCACAAAGTCCGGACGACCGTCGCCAGCGAAGTCGTATCGCGCCACAAACACGGGCCTCAGCAACGAATCGATCACCGTGGTGGGGCGGCGCAGCGTGCCGTCTTCCGCGAGGTCGTACCGCACCAGGGAGCCCGTGGGTTCGTCGTTCGGCGCGAGATTCCCCGATTCCAAGACCAGGATGCGGTCCTTGTCCGAGATGACATCCGTCGGCGCGCTGCCAAGTCGCAGTGTGGATTTCAGCCGACGATTGAAGTCGAAGATCCGAAGCAGGTTGGTGGCCGCTTCCCCAACGAAGATGCGTTTGTTCACCGAATCGGTCTTGAGCAGCGTAATAATCGGGCTGACCCGTAGCCCCCGAATGAAGGGGCCCGTCGCGAAAAACGGTGGATCGAGCTGCGGCTCCGCAGGGAGAGTCTGGTCCGGTAACTCTGCAGGCGCGCGCGTTTCGTAATACCTGACAATGGCGTTCCAATCCGCAGCCGACACCGGCCTGCTCAGCACGGTGAAATAGGGATTTCGCGCCATCTCGTCGTACAACGACGGCGCCGGCAGGCCGAGTCGTGGGGCCATTTGCGGCAGAACGCCGCTGACCCACGTCTTCTTGTCCAGAAGCTCGGGATTGGGAAACATGTGACAGGCCGCGCAGTCGACACGTGCGAGCTGTTCGCCATCCGACTGCGACACGCGTCCGCAGCTCGACAGGAGGGCGGCACAGGCGAGCGTGACGACGACGCCATTCCACCGGGACCAAGAGGGTGCAGACATCGACCTAAACGATATCTGGACCTTCGAGGAAACGTTAGCTTCTTTGCCCATGCCCGCGCTGCGGATTCGCTCGATCGGTGCGCTCATCTCAGTCGTTCTGCTGTCGGGCTGTGAGCGTGCGGCGGCGCCGCCACCGCCGCTGTTCAGGCAGCTGACCCCCGCGCAAACCGGGGTCACGTTCGCCAACACCATCACGACCAGCGATTCGCTGAATGCGCTGACCGATCCGTACATCTACAACGGGGCTGGCGTGGCGGTGGGGGACATCGATAACGACGGTCAGCCCGACATCGTCTTTGCGGGCAACGTGGTGTCGAGCCGGCTGTACCTGAACCGGGGCCACATGCAGTTCGAGGATATCACCGCGTCCGCGGGCGTGGCGACGCACACCTGGGCCACGGGGGTCAGCCTGGTGGACATCAACAACGACGGGTTCCTCGACATCTATATGTGTGTTTCCGGACCGGCGTGGTCCACTCGAGCCGCACGTCGTAACCTGCTCTTCGTCAACAACGGGAACCGGACCTTCACCGAAGCGGCGGCGCGGTATGGCATTGCCGACACCGGATTCTGCACGCAGGCCGTATGGCTCGACTATGACGGCGATGGCGATCTCGACGTCTTTCTGCTCAATAATTCCCCTCGAGACTTCCAGCGTGCGCTCAAGGCGAGCCCGGCGGGCGGGCATGGGTCCACGCCGGAGAGCTACAATCGACTCTACCGCAACAATGGTGACGGCACGTTCACGGACGTGTCCGATCAGGCGGGTATCCTGCGGGATGTCGGCTATGGCCTGGGTGTCGCGGTCGCCGATCTCACCGGCAACGGCCGGCCGGACATCTACGTCTCCAACGACATCACGCCAAATGACGTGCTGTATATGAACAACGGAAACGGCACCTTCACCGACAAGGCCGGAGCCTGGCTCAGGCACACGAGCTTTGCCGGCATGGGTGTCGACATCGCCGACTTCAACAACGACGGCCAGCCCGACATCCTTCAGGTCGACATGATGCCGCCCGCCTTAAGTGCGCAAAAGCGCATGAGCGGATTCCAGACGTATGGCACGGCGGACGAGCTGCGCCGGCGAGGGTTTCGTATCGACTACGACCTGAATACGCTCCAACTGAAAAACGGCACCTTCAGCGACATCAGCCGGCTCGCGGGCGTCGCCTACACCGATTGGAGCTGGACGGCCTTGTTCGCCGATCTCGATAACGACGGCTACAAGGACATCTTCATCAGCAGCGGTTATCCCAAAGCCGTCAACGATTTCGACTATACCACGGCTGTCTCCAATGCGTACCGCGCCGGCGATAGCCTCCGCGCGTTGCGGCGACTGCGCGAGCTGGGTGGGTACAAGGTCCATAGCTACGCTTTTCGCAATAACGGCGACCTGACCTTTAGCGACCAGAGCAACGCGTGGGGCTTCGACCAGACCGGCTTCGCGTACGGCGCGGCGTATGCGGATCTCAACAATGACGGACGTCTCGACCTCGTCATCAACAACATCGACGCGCCGGCGTCCATTTACGAGAATGTGCAGCCTGATACGGCGACACATCACTACCTGCAGGTGATGTTACGCGGCCAGCCGCCCAACCTGCGCGGCATCGGTGCCAGCGTCGTCGCCCAGGTCGGTACAACCAAGCAGTACCTCTACCAATCGCCCTACCGCGGCTACATGTCCACTGTCGACGACCGGCTGCATTTCGGACTGGGAGCGGCGCCGCGCGTCGATACCGTGACGGTGCGGTGGCCGGATGGACGTCTGCAGGTCCTCACCGATGTCTCGGCCAATCGTGTGCTCGTGGTCGACCAGCGCGACGCCCGCCGCGTCCCGCTCAACCTAGCCGCGCCAGCATCGCCCGGGCACAGGATCTTCGAGCCGCTAGGTCCACGCCAGACGCCGGCGTACATATCGCCGCCCATCACGCGTCCCGACTACACCGTCCAGCCGCTCCTGCCGTACGACATTGTAAGACACCGGCCGGTCCTCGCGGTCGGCGATGTCAACGGCGATGGGTTGGAGGACGTGTTCATCGGCGGTAGCCCCGGTGCGCCCGCCAAACTCTTCCTGCAGCGCCGGGACGGTAGCTTCGCGGAGTCTCACGAGCCGCAGCCCTGGGCGCGGCAGCGCTCCGAGGACTGGGGAGCGCAGTTCTTCGACGCGAATGGCGACGGACGGCTCGACCTTTACGTCGCGAGCGGCGGCTATCAGCTCGCGCCGGTCTCGACGTTGTTACAGGATCGGCTTTACATCAACGAGGGGAACGGCCGGTTCGTCTGGGACAGCGCCGCATTGCCGCCCATGCTCACCAGCACCGCGGCGATCGCCGTGGGCGATTTCAACGGCGACGGCCGCCCCGATCTCTTCGTCGGCGGCCGGGTGGCGCCGCGGAATTATCCCTATCCGGCGCGGAGTTATGTGCTACGAAACGACGGCGGGCACTTCACCGACGTCACGAACGAGGTGTGCCCCGAGCTGGCGCAACCACACGGCATGGTTACGGATGCCGTGTGGGTCGATTTCGACGGCGACGGGCGCCTCGACCTCGTGACCGTCGGCGAGTGGATGCCGATCGAGTTCTTCAGGAATGACGGCAAACAGCTTCGCAACGTCACGGCGGCGATGGGCCTCCCACCGTTGCGCGGTTGGTGGTACAGCCTCGCCGCGGGAGACTTCAATCACGATGGGCGCGTCGATCTCGTGGCCGGCAACCTCGGGCTCAATCACTCCTATACCACCTCGCGCGACAGTCCGTTCGGCATCTATGCCGGCGCCTTTACCGACGACCGCGCGACCGACATCGTGCTCACGAAGACAATCGGGGGCCGAGAGTATCCGGTGGCGGGCTTGCCCGTCCTGAGCAACGTCATCTACACCGTGGGCGTGATGTTCCCGACGTACGCCGCATACTCGACCGCGACCGTGCAACAGGTGTTGAGCGAGTTACAGCTGCAGCGGGCGCTGCATCTGCAGGCGGACACGTTCGCGAGCGTCTATTTGCAGAATCAAGGGAGTAATCGCTTCGCCGTCACGGTGTTGCCGAACCTGTCACAGATCTCACCGGTGCGAGGAATCATCGCCGCAGACGTCGACGGCGACGGCAACCTCGATCTCGTTGTCGCTGGGAATCTCTACGATCAAGAGCCAAATACGGCGCGGGCGGATGCCGGAAGCGGATTGTGGCTCCGGGGCGATGGCCGGGGTCGGTTCACACCTGTCCCGGTCGCACTCAGCGGCTTCCTCGCCCCTCGCGACGTCACGGGCCTCGCGCTCGTGAAAACGCCTGCAGGGAACGCCGTGCTCGTTGCGAACAACGGCGATTCCCTGCAGGCGTTTCTGGTCAAGCGCCGTTAGGCGCCCCCCGGACCGTCTACCAGCCCGGGTTCTGCTTCAGCAGAAGCTGCCCTCCAACGTTGCTCAAGTCGATCTCCACTTGCGGAATCGGATAGAGATCGAAGCGCGGGGTCGCATACGGCGTCTGGGCTGCTTTGTAGGCACGTCGGCCCGCCCCCGATTCGAGCGTCAGGTAACTGGTCATCACCGCTTGGGCCGTCGCGCCACCATAGCGCCGCAAGTCGAAGAGGCGCTGTCCCTCCATCCCTAACTCGAGCCGCCGCTCGATCGCCACCGCATTTCGCGCGTCGATCTGGGTGGCGAACGCCGGGTAGGGCGACACCTTGTATGTTGCCCATTTGATCGTGGGATCGCTGAGCGGCACCGCCATCGCGGTGCTGCCGGCACAGGTTGGGTACTTCGCGAGCAAGGGAGCGTCCGCGCTGCCGCAGCCCTGTGCCGCGACAGCCGCGCGCGCGCGAACCTGATTCACGAGCGTCAAGGCGCCCGCGAGGTCGCTCGTTTCGACCTTGGCCTCGGCGTCGAGCAGCAGCAGATCGGCGTAGCGGAAGACGTGAATGTGGACGCCGTTCTCCTGCTCGGGCTGCCAGCCCACTTTGCTCACCGCACCGCTGGCTTTCTCTTGCGCGTTCTTCTTGGGGCTGTACGGCCCGCCGTAGCCCGGGGCGCGGATCCACGAGGGCAGGTGCATGCCCCAATCCTTGTACGGGACCGAGTCGCGGCCGATCGTCCAATCCATGCGAGGATCGACCGTGTCCGCGATGGATGCTTTCCACACGGCGTCCCGGGCGTTCCAAGTCACGTCCGTGAACGCCGTCGGCAGACCGGTAACGGCATCGACCCTGAACAGATTGGCCATGTTCTGCGACGGCTGATGGAAGCCGCAGCATTTGAACGGACTGCCCGAATGGGGCAGGTTGAGCCGCTCGCCGTAGTTGGCGTTGTTGCCGTTTGGCTCTCCATCGTTCACGGACGCGTTGAAGGCGAGGATCGTCTCCTTGCCCCAATTCGCCTTGAACCCGCTCCAGACCTTGTCGAAGCTCGACTCGAGCGCGTATGTACCGCTGGCGATGACGCTGTCCAAGACGATGATGGCCTCGGGATACCGGTGCAGGTAGACGAGCACCCGTCCCTTGTAGGCCCTGGCGGTCCACGAGGTCACGCGGCCCGCCTGGCCACCGCGCGGCGTCGCGGGCAGCAGACCGATGGCGGTATTGAGGTCCGCGATGATCTGGTTTCCCGCAGCGGTGATGCCGGCTGCAGCGCTGGCATCGTTCGGTTTCCGGAAGTCGACTGTGTCGGTCTCGACGTAATACGGGATGTTGCCCCACATCCGCCATGCTTCGAAGTGGAAGTGGGCGCGCAAGAAGATGGATTCGCCCTGGATCGAGGCCGCGTCCGCGTCCGAAATCTCCCCCGGCTTGGCGGCGCGCACCTGGGCCAGGAGCCGGATGGTGGCGTTGGCTCGGCTAATACCTTCGTACATGCTCGACCATTTGCGGTCCAGATAGTCCTGCGCTTTATCGCTGGCCCAGGCGTACAGCTCGATGTCGGTGGCCTGCGGCTGATCGGTCGCCTCGGAGCCCTTGTAGGCTTCGTCGGACGTGATGCTCCCGAACGGCCAGTTGCTCGCCGCGCACCCCCAGTTTCCGTTGGTGGCGTTGTTGCAGTCGAGCGAGCGATACGTCGCGATCAGCGCCCCCTCCACACCCGATTTCGTCTTGAGCGCATTCTGATCGAGCGTGCCCTGCGGCGGCGTGTTGAGAAAGTCCTTACACGCGTAGACAGCCGCGCCGAGTATGACGAGAACCGCCGCACCCAGCATCAGCCGAGATCTTAGCAATGTTTTCATCGTTCCGTAGTCCTCGTGATCGGCGATTAGAAGGTGGTGCTGATGCCGACGGTGAACGTTCTGCTGCTGGGATAAACCCCCACGTCGACGTTCCGGAACTGATCGCGGATGTCGCCGGATGCCCCGGTGAAAGCGCGCGCGGGGAGTGACGGATCTAGTCCGGAGTATCCGGTGATCGTGAACAGATTCTCCCCCTGGACGTACAGGCGGCCAGACGGCAGCCACCGAATGAGATTCGCGGGAATCGTCCACCCCAGCTGCAGGTTGCGAAGTCTCACGTACGTTCCCTTCTCGATGAAATAGCTGCTGATGGACCCGCTCGTGTTGTCGTTCTGGTTCAAGCGCGGGTACTTGGCGTTCTGGTCGCCCGGATGGGTGCAGCCTTCGTCCCCGGTGACGCAGTACGAGTTCGTCAGGCGGTCCTTCACGACGTTCGTGGAAAAGTCGCGGAACACGTAGAAGTCCTTCTGCGCGTCGTAGATGTCGGCCCCGAACGACCCAAAGACGGTCGCGCTGAAATCCCACGAGCCCGCCCTGAGACCGAGGTCCAACCCGCCCGTGAAATCGGGATGCGGGCTGCCGATGATCGTGCGGTCGGCGGAGGTGATGCGTCCGTTGCCGTCCACGTCGATGAAGCGGATGCGGCCGACCTCGGCGCCGTCCTGGCAGGGCGCGGTGGTGCAGCCACCGAGCGCGTTGGTCTTGTGCGCCGCGGCCTGGGTGGCATCGGCGAAGTAACCGTTGGCGATCAGGCCGTAGAAGGAGCCGATCGGCTGACCAACCTGATTGATGACCGGGTTGCCAATACGGGTGATCTGCGGGCCGCCCGGTCCGACGAACGACGTGATGTTCCCGTCGATGCGCAGAATCTTGTTCTTGTAGTGGCTGCCGTTGAACGCGACGCTCCACACCTTGGTGCCGGCAATCGTTCCGCTGTACGAGGCTGCGAAATCGAAGCCCTTGTTGCTCATCCGCCCGACGTTTTGAATCGCCGGGCTGGCGGCGCCGGCCGTAGAGGGATTCCGCGGATCGAACAGCAGGTTTTCCGTCGTCCGGGAGTAGATGTCGAACGTCAAGTTGCCGCGGCCGTGCAGGAACTCGATGTCCGCCCCGGCGTTGCCGGACTTGTTGGTCTCCCACTTCAGGTTCGCGTTGCCCAGGGCGATCTGCCGGAATCCGGGCACGATGCTGGTACCCGAGCCGCCGATGTCATAGAACGTATCGCCGGTGCCGCCGCCGAACTTCGCCACGATCCGGCCACCGGGAATCTGCTGGTTTCCGGTTTCGCCCCAGCCGTAGCGCAGCATCACGTTGGAGAAGAACCCGCCCTGCGGGAAGAACGATTCCCGCGACAATCTCCACCCCACGTTGAAGGCCGGGAACGTGCCCCAGCGGTTCCCTTCGGCGAACTTGGACGAGCCATCGCGCCGCACCGTCACGCTCGCGTAATACTTCTCGCCGTAGTTGTAGTCAGCTTTCCCGAAGTAGGACAGGAGCCGATCGAAGAACCCAGAGCTGTTAACCGTCTTGGACGAGGCAGCGCCGAGTGCGTCGTCGATGTAGCGGCTGTCCGGAGCGTCGTTCAGCAGGCCGGAGATTCCCGCGGCGAGGAAGCGGCCGACGCTGGAGTTGGCCTCCTGCCCGACGAACAGCGCGACGCTGTGGACGTTGTTGAACGTCTTGCCGTAGTTCAGCGTGTTGGTGACCGTCCAGCTCGTCGTGCGGCCGTCGTTTTGCGCGATCGAGTTGGTCGAATTGGCCTCAGAGTTTTCGAACGTCGTCGGCGTGAAGCCCGTGAACTGGCTCTGCGTCAGATTGAACGAGAACTGCGTGCGCACGTACAACGTCGGCAACACGGCAAACCGGCCAAACACGTTGCCGATGGCCCGGTCATTGATGTTTCGATCGAACCGCCGCGCCCAGGTATACTTGAGGGGGTTGGTATTGTTGCCGAGCCCGGTCGCCTTGCCCGACGCGAAGTTGCCGTCGAGGTCGTAGATCGGCACCACCGGCTGCATGAGGATGTTCTTGCCGACGATGTTCCCCTCGCCGAGCGCGTTATCGTCCAGGCCGCCATACGCCTGCTCCCGCGACACCGCGACGTTTTCGCCGATGGTGAGCTTGTTGATGTTGAATGCGGTGTTGACGCGAAGCGTGCCGCGCTGCAGCTGGTTGTACGCCGCCGTGCCGTTCTGCTTCAAATAGTTGAACGACACGTTATAGGAGTTATCCAACCCGCCGCCGGAGACCGACAAGTTGGCGTCGCTCACCTGTGCGCTGCCGAACACCGCCTTCCACCAGTCCGTACCGGCGCTCCCGGGCATGATCAAGGCGCTGGGATACTTGTACGCCAGCTGGTCGATCGAATCGGGACGACCGAAGGCGTCCCTCGTGAAAACGGTCACACCCGGAGCGATGTACGTGTATTTCGGGACCGTCGGGTTGTTTGGGTCACCGTACAAGGCCGTGACTTCCGGCGGGAGCACGAGTCCGGCGTTGTGATAGGCCGCCGAGATCACGTGGAAGTAATCCAGGGTATTCGTCATCAGGAAGTCATTGTAGCCGCGAACCGGTGACGCGACCCCCGTCCGCACTTCCAGCGACGCGGACCGTCCGCCGGGCCGGCCCCTTTTCGTCTCGATGATGACAACGCCGTTGCTCGCCCGCGAGCCATACATCGATGCGGATGAGGCGTCTTTCAGTACCGAGATTTCGGCGACGTCGTTCGGATTGAGAAAGTTGAGATAGGAATCCTGGACCGGCGTGCCATCGATGATGTAGAGCGGATCATTGTCGTGGAACGAGCTGACGCCGCGAATCCGCAACGTCGTCCGCGAACCCGGTGAGCCGCTGTTGCTGACGGTGACGCCGGCGACGCGGCCGTCCAGGCGTTGCAGCACGCTGGTCGTGGTCTGCCGGTTGGCGCTCTCCAGGTTGACGCTCGAGACGGCGCCGGTGATGTCGGAGCGACGCTGCTGCTGGTAACCCGTGACCACGACCTCTTCCAACATCGTGGGCGCCTGCTCCAACGCCACGTCGATGGTGCTCTGGCCGTTCAGGGGCACGTCCTGGCTCCGATAGCCGATCATGGCAACCGTCAGCACGGCATCGGAGGGTGCGACCAGACCGAAGCGTCCTTGTTGGTCGGTCACGGTTTGCGTCAGGGTACCTTTCACCCGCACCGTCGCACCCCACAGCTTGTCCTTGGTTGTTGCGGACGTGATAGTACCCGAGACCAGCGTCCCTTGAGCGGTAGCGGTACTACTGACCGCCGCCAGGAACACGACTCCCATCCCAATTGCACGAAGAAATCTTTGCATGGAATCCAGTCTCCTGAGCCAATGGGGCCTGTGCAGACGAGCAACGCGTAGATGCATACGCCGCCCAACCATACGCCCGCTGCCAAGTCTCACAAGACCCCTACACCGGGTCACCTGATCAGGCTACAACGCCCGGTGTCTGCTCTCGGGACGCTTGCGCTCGTTGCTGCCGCGTTTAGGGAGGGAACGAAATTCGGCGAAGACGCGCACGAGCAGCTCTTCGCGGCTCTGCACATTCAGCTTGCGATAGATGCGCCACACGTAGGTGTGGACGGTGTGCGGCGAGAGGCCGAGCCGCGCGGCCGTGTCCTTCTCGGAATTGCCGTCGAACACGGCGCGCACGATCCCGCATTCGCGCGGCGAGAGGCCGAGGCAGTGGGCGAGCGAGCGCCACTCGCCCGGAACGAACACGCCCTGGCCGGTTCCTGTTGCCACAGTCTCTCTCATGACGTCCCAATATGCTGCGCGCTTCGTTCCCACCGCCAGACCGGGCCATCCTCGGGATCGACGACCGGACCGATGTGCACGAAGCCGCATTTCGTGAGGACGCGCGTGGACGCATTCGGCTGTGGGAGCGTGTGGGCCCGGATCGTGCGCACACGGGGCTCGCTGCACGCGAAGTGAATCAGCGCGCGGGCGGCCTCGGTGGCGTAGCCCCGCCCCTCGCGAGACGGCACGACGCCATAGGCGATCTCCACCACACCGTCGGGATCAGGCTCACCCTTGAATCCCGCGCCGCCGACGATCTCCCCGCTGGCCTTCTCGATGATGAAAAAGCCGTGGCGCCAGGGATTCGGGCCCCCGCCCTGCTGCGCGACATGGCGCAGCGACTCGAGCCACTGCGGAGAGACCTCCCCCGATACGTAGAACCCCCGCAATCCATCCGCGGGGGTGAGCGCAGCGATCTCCTCGAACTGGTCCGGCTGCTCGATCAGCGCCAGCAGCTGCCCGGGCTTGTACGCGAGCAGCGTCAGCCGTGGCGTGTCGAGCTCCGTCCTCTCATGTGGCATCGTAACCGGCGTATTCTCCCGGTTGAATGACGTTTCCCTTGTACTGCTGATCGTCGTGGATTCCGATCTTCGACGTGTAGTACGCGCGAATCGTGCTGCTCTTGATCTCCGGGAAGAATTTTTCGGCGTCGGTCTTCGGATCGGATTCGGCCGCCGCAATGCGGGTCAGGAGCGCGAGCCGCTGCTCCGGCGTCGACGCCATGAACGTCTTGCCGCTCATCTCGCGCGACAACGTCTCGACCGCCTTGATCCCCGCGCGCCAGCGCTGCGGTTGCTCCTTCTCGAACGCCTCGGCGAGGCGGCCGTCGATGTAGGCCGCCACGCCGGCGGCGCGCGCGCCTGCCGACTGCTGGTCGGTCGGAATGATCATGTCGCTCATCTCGTCCACCAGCGCGAACTCGGCGGGGGTAAAGAACTTTGGCGGCACAGGCGCCAAGGGCGGCAGGGCTTTTGCCAAGGGTAGAGCGGCTGCGGCCGCTGCCGTCTGCTGGATCATCTCGCGACGCGAGATCTTCATAGGTTCCCCCGCTTGAATTCGTCGGCGAGATGCTCGCAGGAGCGCCACGCCAGCGCCATGATCGTCCATGTGGGATTCTGGCACGACGCACTGACGTGACTCGAGCCGTCCACCACGAAGAGATTCTTTACGTCGTGCGACTGCTGGAACTGATTCAGCACCGACGTCTTGGGATCGGTGCCCATGCGCGCCGTGCCCAGCTCGTGGATCGACCAGCCTTC
>Ga0137418_10001407_pt1 | contig 15240 bp, 19 predicted proteins | sample CZODoug3_1_2_16f_FD_122242 | JGI IMG/M metagenome (GOLD analysis project Ga0137418, IMG submission 122242) | Vadose zone soil fungal communities from Angelo Coast Range Reserve, California, USA - CZODoug3_1_2_16fungal (Hybrid Assembly) | ecosystem: Environmental > Terrestrial > Soil > Vadose... | reverse complement strand
GCAAGATCCGTTCTTCAACTGGTTGTCCTTTACATCGTGCCACGATCTCCTGACTAAAACCTTCCCGCACCCGGGACAATATGTGTTCGCCGCATCACTGTAGATATTTCCCTCGTAGACAAAGTGCAGGCCCGCCTTCAGCGCAATCTCGCGTGCCCGGTGCAGCGTTTCCGGCGGCGTGGCCGGCTTGTCTCGCAGCTTGAAATCCGGGTGAAACGCCGTGAAGTGCAGCGGAACGTCGGGGCCAAGATGCTGCAGCACCCACTCTGCCAATTTTTGCGTCTCTGCGGGATCATCGTTCAAAGTCGGAATCATCAGATTCGTAAGCTCGAACCATACGTTTGTTTCATTCTTCAACCATTCCAGCGTTTTCAGCACCGGCTCCAGATGCGTCAGCGTAATCTTCCCGTAAAATCCTTCCGTAAACGCCTTCAAGTCCACATTCGCCGCGTCCACGTGATCGTATATATCGTGGAATGCTTCGTAAGTGATGTAGCCGTTCGTCACCATCACCGTCTTCAGTCCGTAGCCCTTCGCCGCGCGGCAAATATCAATCACATATTCGCCCCAGATTGTGGGCTCGTTGTAGGTAAACGCTATCGAATCGCAGCCGTATTTCAACGCGAGCAAAGGCACTTCCTCCGGCGGCACAGGCTGCGACCTCACCTGATCCTGATGCGATTTGGAGATATCCCAATTCTGGCAGAAGAAACAACCCATGTTGCAGCCCGCCGTCCCCATGCTGAACACACGTGTGCCCGGCAAAAAATGATTCAGGGGCTTTTTTTCGATGGGGTCAATTTGCAGCGCGGCCGGAGCTCCGTAGCCGAGGTTATAGAGCTTCCCGTCCTGATTGATGCGGATGAAACAGAATCCCGATTGCCCGGCATGAATGTGACAGTGTCTCGGGCACAGGAAGCAATGAACGCGCCCGTTGCCTTCCGGCTCCCACCAGCGCGCTTCGTGCAGCGCTTCCGTCTTCTGGAGGACTTTCAGATCGCTCATGATCCTCCTCCTGCAGACAGTATACTCCCCGCAAATGCGCGCTGGGCGTCCTGCCGCGCTTGCATCACTACTCTATGTTTCAGGTTGTGCCTTCAGGCGTGTCGCCGCTGCACGCGGCGGCGTTCGGCGGACCAGTCGGCGAACCGCTGCAACTGGTCGCGGTATTTCCATATCAATTGAATAAATTTCGCTGCGGTCAGGTGCGCCGCTTCTTTTCCCAGAAACGTTTCAAACCGCCACTGCAAGTAGGGGCTATTCCACGGCCGCAACCGGTAGCCCCGAGCCGCAATCCAGTAAAGCTGAAGTGTCTTCCACATCGGTCTTGCCTTTCTTATCGCGACGCCTATCCGCCGAGCGGGGCGGACAGATGTTCATGCACCAACACCCAGGTTTTCCCCTTTTTTTCCCAGATTCCCGTATACCGCACCGGTGTATCGATCGTCTTGCCATCCTTCATTTTTGCCGAGAAGTGCATCGGCACGGTGGTCCAGGCAATGTTTCCGCGCCGAGTCACTTTTAATTCTTTTCCGGCCGTTAGCGAGCCGCTCTGCATCTGATCCAGCAATTCTTTGCGCACGCCCGCGTCATACTGCTTCCAGCCGTTGTAAGAAAACGGCGCCAGATCGTAAAAGACCAGGCCATCCTCTTTCGCGTAATATTTCGCCGCGTTGTTCGGATCGCCCGTGCTCCACGCCGCGCAATATCCGTCAATCAATTTGCGAAACGTCGCATCGTCGGTGGCTCTCTGCTGTGCCCGCGCGCCCGCAAACGTCAGCAAGCCGCCGAAAAAAGCAATCAGCACGTACAATATCCAGTGATTCCCCGGCTTGAGGATACGCGCGTTCAAATTTGGAGTTCCCCTCATCCAAACCTCACAAGGTCAAATTTTGTGGCCAAACAGGGCCTGGTTGAGCAGAGTGGAAGTACCTTAGACACATTAGCGTGACAATTCAAGCGGAAATTGCGATTTAACGGAAAATTTACGCGGCCAGGCGCTTTACCCAGATGCGGGTGGTTGCCGGTTTGCCCAAATGCATCGTGTGTCCTCCGGCGCGGACGGTCATCGTTTCGTCATATTCGCGCTTCAGCACTTCCACTTTCGTCGCGGGCAACAAACGCAAGCCTTCCAGAAATTCCAGGAAGCCCTCGTCTTTTTCGTAGACGCACATGATCTCGGCGCTCTCTTTGGCTTTCAGTTCCGAAAGCAACACGCCGCCCTGCCTACGGAGTTGCGCGATTCCGCCGTTCATTGGGACGCCGTGCGGGCAGGTCTTTCTCGCCGCGAACCGCTTCAGCAGCAGCGCCTCCACTTCCGGCGAAATCGCGTGCTCCATGCGCTCCGCTTCGGCGTGCGCTTTGGACCAGGACAATCCAATTACCTCCGTCAGCAGCATTTCCGCCAACTGGTGCCGCAGCATCAGGTGCTGCGCATTCTTTCGCCCTTTTTCTGTTAAGTGGATCCGCCCGCCGCGCTCGATTTTCACGTGTCCATCGCGGGTCATGCGTTTCAGGGCTGCCGTCACCGCCGGAGGCGTCACGTTCAATTCTTCGGCGAGTCGCGCGCTGATCGGCACCTGGTTCTCTTCCAGCATCTCCCAGAGCGCCTTCAGGTAATCTTCCTGCGATACACTGGTCTGCTCGCGTCGCACTTCGTCTCCTCTGCTCTTCCTAAACCGCCGCTGCCTTCTCTGCTCGAAACCGCTGAGCGAGGTCCCTCACGCGCCCCCGGATCTCCTCCAAAATTCTCTGATAAGTAGCCTCATCTGCGCCATAGGGATCTGAAACCTCCCAGTTCTCGACCTGCATAAACTTCTCCAGGGACTGAGCCCGCGTGTACCCGCTGAGATTAACCACCAGGTTGATTTCCTCGGACACAAATTCCCGCAGACCCTTCGACCGCAATCCGTTCGCCGAGTACCCGTTCCGTTCAAGAATCGTCTGCGTCATCTCCGGAATCATCCCCATCGGATAAAACCCAGCACTCGATGCTTCGATTACGTCATTCGCTTCTTTCCTCGCAATGGCCTCGGCCATCGGGCTGCGGCAGGCATTGCCGATGCACACAAACAGTACCCGCGTTTTCCCTTTATGGTCCATTTTTCTCGGAGTCAAAGTAATTTGCAATTCGCACGTTACTGCGTCGCTGCCGCCTTCGTCGTCCCTTTCGCCGCCATCTCTAGAAAGTGTTCGTGCACGGTCGTGTCGTCGGTCAATTCCGGATGAAATGTCGCCGCCAGCACATTTCCCTTCTCCACCAGCGCCGGTTTTCCCTCATGCCGGGCAAGCACGGTAATTTCCTTTCCCACTTCTTCAATAATTGGCCCGCGGATGAACACCATCTCCAGCGGCTCCTGCTTCAGTGTGCTCGGTCCAAAAAAGACATCGCTCGCCAGTTGCCGCCCGTAGCCATTCCGCAAAACCGTCATGTCCAGCAAGCCGAGCGATTCCTGCGGCGGATTATTCACTTTCGTCGCCAGCAGAATTGCTCCCGCGCATGTCCCGAAAATCGCTCCACCGGCCCGCGAAAATTTACGGATGGCGTCAAACAATCCTTCTTCCTTCAGGAATTGCAATTGCGTTGTGGATTCTCCGCCGGGCAACACGATCCCGTCGCACCCTTCCAAATCCTCCACCGTGCGCACTTCCACCGTTTCCGCGCCCAACTCCTGCAGCATAGCCGCATGCGCCGCGAAATCACCTTGTATCGCCACGATTCCAATCTTCACGGGTCCCTTCTTCTTTCCTGCTTCGTTCGAATGACGCGGCCGGACGCGTACGGTTTTTCCCGCACTCCGCCCGGCCGTTTTCTTTCTCGAAACAATCTTCCTGCTACTTTTGACGCGACTCTTCAAAGCCCACCTTACCAGCCGCGCGTGGAGAGCAAATCTTTCTCTTCCAATTGCCGCACGTCGATTCCCGGCATCGCTTCGCCGAGTTCCTCGCACGCTTCCAGAATCGCCTTCGGGTCCTCAAAGTGCGTGGTCGCCTTCACGATGGCCTTCGCGCGCGCGTCCGGATCGCTGCTCTTGAAAATGCCCGAGCCGACGAACACCGCTTCCGCGCCAAGCTTCCGCACCAGCGCCGCATCCGCAGGCGTCGCAATTCCGCCCGCCGAAAAATTCGGCACCGGCAACTTTCCAGTCTTCGCGATTTCACGAATCAGGTCCAGCGGCGCGCCGATCTCCTTTGCCGTGCGCATCAACTCGTCATCTCGCAGCGTGGTCAGCCTTTTCATCTCGGAAACGATCGTGCGCATGTGCCGCACTGCTTCCACCACGTTGCCGGAGCCGGCTTCGCCCTTCGTGCGGATCATCGCCGCGCCTTCCGCGATGCGCCGCACCGCCTCGCCCAGGTTCCGCGCGCCGCAGACGAACGGCACTCGATAATCGTGCTTCCAGATGTGATTCTCTTCATCCGCCGGCGTCAGCACTTCGCTTTCGTCAATGAAGTCCACTTCCAGCGCCTGCAACACTTCGGCTTCCGAAAAATGCCCGATGCGCACCTTGGCCATCACGGGGATGGTCACCGTCTTCATGATTTCGCGGATCACCTTGATGGAGGCCATCCGCGCCACGCCGCCTTCCTTGCGAATATCCGAAGGCACGCGCTCCAGCGCCATCACCGCGCAAGCGCCCGCTTTTTCCGCGATGCGCGCCTGGTCGGCGTTCGTGACGTCCATGATCACGCCACCCTTCAACATCTCCGCCAACCCGACCTTTACCCGCCATTCGTTCGAACCCTTGGCCTTGCCGCCGTGGCCGTTGCCGCTGCCATTTGGTTTCTTTACTTGCATGTTCCTTCTCCTCTGACTCCTCTGAAAAATTTGGGAATCCCTAAAAACCTTTATTGAGCGGCGCGAACCCGCTCGAAATGCTCTTTGTCAATCGCCACGAACCGGGCCGTGCCCCGCGCCAGCAGGTTGCCTTCGGCGTCGCGAATCTCTCCCACTCGAAATCGGTTTCTGCCTTTTTCTTCTTCCTGCCAGCCTTCCACCACAATTTCCCGGTCCACGGGCACCGGCTTCCGGTAGACCACGTTCATCTCCGCGGTCACTGCTTTCTCTTCGGTCAATTTCGAAATCTTTCCCATCGCTTCGTCCAGGACCACCGCGATGATCCCGCCGTGTGCGAAGCCCGCGCCGCCCGCGTAATTGGGCCCCAGCACAAAACGCCCCCGCGTCCGCCTGGCATCAAAGTCGAGATCAAACACCAGCCGCATGCCCGCTTCATTATTTCCGCCGCAACCAAAGCAGCGGTTTGCTTCCTGCGTCTCCAGTTTGATGATTTTCGCCATATTTATACCAGCGCCACGTGCGAACGTTCCGCCCGCCGCGTGCCGCGCTGCCGCTTGCGCATTTCGCTCTTCAACAGTTCCGCCAGTGTCGCCACGCCGCGCGCCAATTCTTTTTCGTTGAGGCTCGCAAATCCCAGCCGCAACGTGTTGGGCATTGGCGATTGCACGTAAAAATATCTTCCCGGCGCGAAGAGCACACCGCGTTCCCGCGCATGAATCATCAGTTCGCTGGCGTCAAAGCCCGGAGGCAATTCCAGCCACAGGCACATTCCTCCATCGGGTTTGGTCCACCGCACGCCCTCCGGCATCTGCCGGCGCAAGGCTTCGTCCACCGCGCGTAGTCGATCCGCATACACCTTCCGCATCTTCGTCAGATGCTTCTGGAACAGCCCACGCTTCAGGAATTCGGCCAGCGTTGCCTGCGCCAATTGATCCGTGTGCAGGTCGGTCATCTGCTTCACCAGGCGCAACCGCTCAATCGCCGCCGCCGGCGCCACGATCCAGCCTACGCGCAACCCGGGGAACGCCACCTTCGCAAAACTGTCAATGTGGATCACCAGATTCCCGCGGTCCAGCTGCTTCAACGAAGGAATCCGTTCCTCCTGCGTGTTCAGCCGCGCATAAATGTGGTCTTCCACCACGGGCACCTGGTAGCGCCCTGCCATTTCCAGCACGCGCCGGCGCGACGCCAGCGGCATGGAAGTTCCCGTCGGATTCTGAAAGTCCGGCGTCAGCACCAGCAGCTTCACGCGATTCGCCGCCAACGTGGCCTCCAGCGCTTCCGGATCGATTCCCAGCGTGCTGCCTGGCTCCGCGTGCGTCCGCACCGGCACGCCGAGGCACCGCGCCCGCACTCCGTGAAATACCGCCGAGGCCCCCGGATATGTCGGATTTTCCATCACAACCGTGTCGCCTGCGCGCACAAACGCCTTCGCGATCAAATCGAGCGCCTGCTGGCAACCATCCGTAACCAGCAGCGTTTCATCCTTTGCGGGAATTCCGTCCTGGCGCAACAGTTCGAGCAACGCTTCTTTCAACGGCGCGTAGCCGTCCGATGCGCCCAGGTTCAGGATGTCCTGCCCTTCGCGGCGTAGCGCCGCTTGCGAGCATGTCTGCAACTCTTCCACCGGGAAAAATTCCGGATCCGGCCGCGCCATAATAAATGAAAGCGAATTCACCGGCGCGGAGGCTGTCAGCCGGCTCAAAATCTCTTCGCTGCGCTCATCCGCAAAAAGCAGTTCCCAGCGCAATCCATCGCCGTTCGACAAACTCGCCGGAGCCGGCGGCGTAATCTTCAATCCATTTCCATTGTTGCGAATGAATGTGCCGCGGCCCACGTGTCCCTGGATTAATCCTTCCGATTCCAGTTCAGCGTAGGCGTTCGCGACGGTGGTGCGATGCACGCCCAGCATCTGGGCCAGTTCCCGGCTGGCGGGAATCCGGTCGCCGGGGCGCAAATCGCCCGCATGCACCAGGGAGCGCAGTTGGTCGCGCAGTTGAATGTAGAGGGGAATGTGACTTTCGGGCTGAAGGTGTAATGGCAGCATTGTCTCTCACCCCAGCCTAATTCTACCAGAAATTGGCCTAGTGAAAGAGCCAATTTGTCTTCCGCAAAGGCCTCACTCCGGCCTGATCTCGCCTGTCCCGTTTTTCTCCCCCGCCTTCAGATCGCGAACGCAAAGTTTCGTCCAGTCCTTCGCGTCGCACTGGTAAATCTCCTTCAAGGGCAAATCGTCGTCCCGCACTTCGTACAACCCGGACTGCATGTCGTCGCCGTCGTCCAGCGAGCCCACTACCACAGGGCTTCCTTCCCTCACCCGCAAGCGGAACTGCTTCGTCGACGCCTCGTAATTCGAATAGAGGAAGCAATGCCCGACGCAGGCCCTGTCGACCACGTGCAATGCCACCATGCGATAGTCCGGTGGCTCGAAAATCGTCGCGACCACGCGCGTCCCCATCGGCAAGTCCCGTGTGATCTTTTCCGCGTTCTCCTCCATCCGCTCCGCCGGTTGCGTGTCGCGATAGACAAGCATGAAATAGACGGCCGCGCACGCGCCCAGCGCAAGGAGATGCCACTTTTGCGGCCGCAGCGTTCCCAGCCAGCAGAAAATGAAGATGGCGCTGATTAGCGTCAGCCGCGTCACCAGCAGTCCAATCCATCCCGCGTTCTCATCGGGCCGCAGATTCTCCGGCAACAGCGATGTGAGGCAAAACGCCACCGCATAAAATTCCGGGAACAGCCTCCGCTCTTTGCCATTCCCTTTTTCTCGCCGCAGTGGAAGCAAATCCAGCAAAGTCGCCGCTGCCACAAACACAATCATGGCCAGGGCCACGTAGCGTGTTTCGGGGCGGAAGATCCAAAACTGGTCCGCTCCGTTCCACTTCAGAAATGGCGAGTCCGGCCAGTCTGGCTGATACTCAGGGTGCCGCGCAAGCACCCAGCGCACCACCAGTCCAATACCAATGGCCGCCGCGGGAGGAAGCCACTCCGCCCAACCTCGCATGCGCGGCCAAAGCAGCCGGTACGCCCCGGCCGCCATCAGCCACAAAAATCCCAACGGATGCGCCAGCAACACCAGCGGCGCCAGCACCACGGCGATCAAGATTCCACGCCTCTCGCCGTGCCAGAGCGCCGCCAATCCAAAGCATGCCAATCCTAAAGACAGGTAGTAGTTCATGAATCCCATGTAAAACACATAGCTGTACGCCAGCATCGCCAAGCCGGGCACCAGCAGCCACGGCCGCTTCCGCGTCGCCACACTAATCAGCGTGAACACGCCCCAGAAAAACACCAGCGCGCACAGCGAAACCGCGACCTTTTCCGCCACGCCAAATCCAAATGTTTTGCCGAGCTTGAGCAGCATCAGGTCAAACAGCACATTCTTTCCCTGCCACACCGTATAGACGCCGGGCGCCTTCCCCGCCTCAACCAACTGCGCCAGCCAGGCGTTGTAGACATGGCTCGCCAAGTCGCCCGCCTGAATATGCCGCTGCCAGAAACACGGAATCAGAATCGCCGCCGACACCAGCGACACCAATCCCAACTCGGTTTTCGTTCGAATTTTCGAAGGAGAGACTTCTTCTACCCGAGGCGGAGCTTCAACCTGGAGCTCGCCCGTCACACCCGCATCAGTTCGCATGCGCCGTATTGTATCGTTATCCCGCCGCCGACCCAAAAACGCTTGGGCCTCCGCATTGGCCTCACGGTACACGCAAAAACGCGCACTGTCATTCTGAGGGCATCCGACAAGGATGCCCGAAGAACCTCAACTTCAGCGCCATTACTCAATTTATGGTTCGGAGTCAGAACGGGACAAAAGTCGAGACCGCCTACCGCATCGGCTGCGCTTCTCCCAACTTCTTCAGGCGGTCGCGCAGCTTCCTCTGCAACGGGTTCGGCGTGTTTGGATTGAACGCCACCAGATACCAAAGCGGCTGCGTCTTGTCCTTGCTCAAATAGGTCAACGTGTTCGCATCGGCATTCGGGTGACGCGCCACATTCTCTCGAATCGCACCGTAGGGATGCTTCGCCAGCTTATTCAATGTCTTTGCATTCGTCCGCGGATGCTCGCTGATCAGCCGCAGCATGTAATAGTCTTCTTCCGGCGCCTGCTTCACCAGCTTCTCCAGCATTTCCGGCTTGGCTTCCGCGCTCAACACCAGTCCGATCTTCTCGTCCCAGGCGGTGTTGATCTGGTTCAATTCCCGCGTCCGCGCATGGATCAACTCTTCCAGGCTGCGCCGCTCCTGCTGCATCCGCGCGATCGGCAACTGGGTTCCTTCCAGCGAATCCAGCACCCGCAAAAGGTGCTGGCGTTCCCCGAACACGATCTGCGAAGTGCGATCGATTCGTCCGTTTTCCTTTTCCTTGTGTTGCACTAGGTCCGAACGTCGCATGTTTGGATGCTCCCAATTCCCGCCGGGCCTGTCACCGAAAGGTACGAATTCTTTGCCAGCCTGCTTTTGAAGGCTCATAACTATGGCGCTACTTTCTGGTCGTGGCTGCGGCTCAATTGGATTATCTTCCGGGGCTGCGGTAGGGTAAAGATTCGCGCCTCGGTCCTGTGCCCGATGTGCTACGCCCGCAAATTGGATGCAATTGGGCTGATTATGGCCGCGAGAAAAGGAACCGTCATGTCGGCTTTTCAGGAGCATCACGACGAACTGGAGCACTTCGAGCAGCGCTTCGGGCGCGACCGCGGCCGCCTGGCCGTCTCTCTTGACCGCATCACCAACGCGCTCGTCCTCGTCGGCCAGCACGGGGTCTATTGCACCAGCCAGCGCAATCCCACGGTTCCCGCGATGGACCTCCGCATGGTCACCCAGGAACTCACCCATGCCAAAGAACTCATCCAATCGGTGATGGAAGAACTCCGCAAACTCCGCGAAGCCACCCAGTAGCAACGTCGCGACCTCACCGCTTCTTCAACGGGATTACAAATTTCAGCGCTGTGTGCGTCGCGCTGAAACCCACCACCTTCACATCCTTCAACCCAGCCTTTCGTCCCGAGTCGATCACATCCGTTTCCGTGATGCTCCTTTGTCCCTTCGGATAAACCACCCAAAGCGCCGCGCTTCCCTTCAGCTTCCCGGCGATCTTCTTTACTTCTCCCAATCCCTCGCGCGTCTCAGTGGCAAGGAAAATCCACCCGACTCCATCCACAATCTTCCCTGGCGCCACCGCCGATTTCTGCTCCTTCAATTTCTTCAAAAACTCCCCGTCCAGCTTTCCAAACACGGCCACGGGCTCTCCCGCCTTCACGCCCAGTTTTTCCATCACCGACTTCGGATTCGCAATCTTCTCCCGCCACTTCTCCGCCCGCTCGCCCAGCTCGAAAACCACCAATCCCTCATCCGTCCTCAGCCGCAGCTCGCCATCCTTCGCTTCCATCCCGCGAATCGCCGAAAACGGGATCTTCCGCCGCTCATCCCCTCGAAAAATAATCTCCGCCGTCTCCAGCAAGGCCTTTCCGCGCACACTTTTCCCACCCCACCGAGCAGTGCAAACCACTTCTTGCCCCATCGCTGGCCCTCCTCGCTAAATTGTCCGTGGATTCAATCCGCGCTTTTCCAACTCGCCCCTACCGGCACCCCTACTTCAGAAACGGATTCATCTCTTTTTCGAGACCGATCGTGGTCGATCCCCCGTGGCCGGGATGAACGAGCGTGTCATCCGGCAACTGCATCAGTTTTTCGCGCAACGACTCCATAATCTGTTCCATCGAACCGCCCCACAAATCCGTGCGCCCGATGCTCCCCGCAAACAGCGTGTCTCCCGCAAACAGTTGCGGCTGCGCCAGCTTCACCCTCCCGCAATCCTTCGGCATGTAAAGCGACACACTCCCCGGCGTATGCCCCGGCGTGTGAATCACGCCGGCGTGAAATCCTCCCCACGGCAGCGTGTCGCCATCCTTCAGCACCTGATCCACTTCCGTGAGCTCCGGCGTGGCCATCCCGATAAATGCCGCCTGCTCTTCCATCCCGTGGTACAGCGGCAAGTCGTCGCCGTGCATCATCACCGGCGCGCCCGTATACATGTGCAATTTGGCCAGCCCGCCCACGTGGTCAATGTGCGCATGTGTGCTGATGATCGCTTTGACGCTCAGCTTGTAGCGCCCCAGCATGCTCAGGATGCGCTCCACCTCGTCGCCCGGGTCAATCACGATCGCTTCCAGCGTCTTCGGGTCCCCGATGATCTGGCAGTTGCACTGCAGCATCCCCACCGGAATCTTCATGTAAATCATGTCCGGGTGGACAGCATCCGACGTCGGCGCCATTTTGTGTGTCGCGTCCATGTCCAGCAGTATATCCACTTTCGGAAAAATTTCCTCTGGTACCCTTTTGAGTGCGGCAGCGAAGCTGCCGCTTTTGAATGGTCTGAGGTAGCCCAGTCGCTGAATTTTGTCTCGCCGGTTGAACCTCAAAAGCGGAGGCTTCGCCTCCGCACTCAAAACGCGTCTGCTACACTGAGAAGGTAATGACCAGCCCCTCCAATTCGCCGGCCGTACCTCTTTCCACTCGCCTCGCTGCAGTCCAGGCCCAGTCCGGCGCGCAATTTGGCACCTGGTTCGGCTGCTCCCTTCCCGACCACTTCGGCGACTGGCTCGCGGAATATCGGCATCTCCGCGAAGGCGTCGCCCTCCTCGACAAAAACTACCGCGCTTATCTCGACTTCACCGGTCCCGACCGCGTCCGCTACCTCAACGCCATCCTCACCAACAACATCAAAGACCTGCGCGAAAATCACGGCACCATCTCGCTTTTCCTCAACCCGCAGGGCCGCATCCTCGCCGAAATCGAAACCTACAACCTTCCCGAAAAACTCTTCTGCCTCTCCTACGCCAGCATCCGCGAACCGCTGATCGCCGCGCTCGATAAATACATCATCATGGATGACGTCACCCTTACCGACCGCAGCGCCGACTTCGCCACACTCGCCGTAGAAGGCCCTAAAGCCGCGCTCGTCGCTGAAGAACTCACCGGCGTCGATCCCGCCGATCTTGCCGAACTCGAAACGCGCCTCGTCTCCGTGCAGCGGATTCCCTGCCGCCTCGGCAAGCGCTCTCCCGGCGGCACCGCTAGCGCCGAGTTCCTCGTTGATCGCGCCCACGCCGAAACGCTCTGGAAGATCCTTCTCGAATCCACGCGCAAGCACGGCGGCGGCCCCGCCGGCTACCAGGCACTCAGCGCTTTCCGCCTTGAACTTGGCGCTCCCTGGTTCACTTACGACTTCGGCGAAAAGCAAATTCCCCACGAAGCCGGCCTGCAAGACTCCCACATTAGCTACACGAAAGGCTGCTACACGGGCCAGGAAATTGTCGAACGTGTGCGCTCCCGTGGCCAGGTCAATCGCGTCCGCGTCACTCTCAAATACGACACGCCGCAGCCGCCCGCGCCGGGCACACCCCTCCTCTCCGAAGGCAAAGAAGCCGGCTTCACCACCCGCGCCGCCTTTTCTCCCGCGCTCAACGCTCCGATCGGCATGGCCTATCTCCGCCGTGAAAAGTCTACCCCCGGCTCGACTGTCGAATTGCCCGAAGCCGCAGGCTCCGCCACGGTCGTTACCACGCCAATTGCCTAATCCCATAGCCCTGGAATAAACTGGCCAAATTATGTTCGAACGCTACACCGAGAAGGCTCGCCGCGTCATTTTCTTCGCGCGTTACTACGCGAGTCAGTACGGTAGCCCTTTCATCGAAACGGAGCATCTGCTTCTCGGTCTCATCCAGGAAGACCACAAGGCTCTGAAAGTTCTGCTGCCGAACCTACCTGACATGGAGCGCGTTCGGACAAAGATTGAAAGCCAGATCCAACTGAGAGAACGCATCTCCACTTCTGTTGAAGTGCCACTCGCTAAAGATAGTACGCGAGTCCTGATTATCGCCGCAGAAGAGGCCGATAAATTGGGCCACCGGCACGTGGGCACCGAGCACTTCTTGCTTGGCCTGCTACGCGTCGAGGAAGGTCTGGCGGCAAAAATTCTCCGCGAGCAGCACGTTGATCTCATTCAGCTTCGCCAGAAAATCCGAAAACTTCCTCCGTTTAACCAGGATATCTCCTCGATAACACCCGCTGCTGCCACCGATGGGGAGATCCAAGCCTATCGGCAATTTATTGCTTCCCTGCGCGAAGGCAACTGGAACGACCTCCATGATTTCTTTGCTAAAGAAGCTTCGTTCATCGATGCCAACGGAAAAATGTGGTCCGGCCACAAGGAAATCGTCACCCATCTCGAAGCTTTGCTGGCCCCGTTCGCGACGAAGAATGCAAAGCATCATCTCGAAAAAGAGATTTGCCGCACTGCCGAGCTTTGGGTTGGAACCGTTCTGTGGAGCGCCGTCCATCTTCAGGCGCACACCTTTCCGCAGCAGCTTCGCATGACATTAGTATTTGGGAGTGATGCCGGTGAGTGGTCGATCTTTCTGGTTCAAATCACTTCCATCGCCGAACAACAAATCGGGAAGCCCGCGGCCACTTAGCCCGTCGCCGAGAGAGTTAAATCCCGGATCTGCCGCGCCAATCTTCCCCGGTCTTCCGGCTCCATCGCTATGAACTGCACCGCAATCCCGTGCTGCTCCTCCTGCCGCCGCACCAAGCCGCGTCCTCGCACTTGTCCAAGCGGCATGTCCAGCAGGACTTGCACCAGGCTTCGCAGCGCTACTTTTTTCTTGGTTCGCAGAAAAATCCCGCCGAGCGCGAGGCTCTCCACATTCGAAACGTCCCGCTGCAGCCCCGATCGCCAGGCCACCAACACGCTCTTGGGTGGCTTTATCCGCGGGTAGGCCCTCTGCTCAACGACACTCATACCCCCGTCCTTCGTGTCCGGCACTCTATCTTTGGGCTGGGTGTACGTCGTGTACGTCTAGAAAAACTTCAGCTAAATTCGCGTTTTGGCGGGGCCTGTTCGGGTCCCACGCGCCCGGTGGCAATGTCGGCCTTGAAGTAGCTTTCGCCCTTCATCGGGAACCCCGCCAGCCGCCGCAGCATGGCGAGCTGCCCCACGTGGTTCAGCGCGTCCGCCACCGGTCCCTGAAACAGCTTCTCTGGCGAAGCGTGCAGCGCCTCATCGCCTTCCAGATACTCGTCAAAGCGCTTCAGCGAGCCAAAAAACCGCTCTATTTCTTTCGACCAGGGGAGTGGCTGCGAATCTTTCCACGCGGTCTCGCCCTTGGCTATCGAAAGCGCCCAGTCAAACAGGTCGCCGATGTGCGCCAGGATCTGCTCCGGGGTGCGCACTTTTTCAGGTGGTTGGAATTTTGCGAACGATTCAGGGACGTCGCGCAGCACCTTCCCGGCCCGATAGGCAATCGTTGCCAGGCAATGCCTCAGCAAATCGCGCGCGCTGACGGTTTGAGGAATTGGCGAAGCCACGGGAATCTCCTATGCGAGATTCAACGCTCGCTTGAACGAACCCTTCTCCGCATCAATCTTTTTCTGCAATTGCAGAACCGCGTAGAGGACCGCTTCCGGCCGCGGCGGGCATCCGGGCACATAAACGTCCACGGGTATCACCTGGTTGCAACCCTGCACAATCGCGTAATTGTTGAACACGCCGCCCGACGTGGCGCACGCGCCCATCGAAATCACCCACTTCGGCTCCGGCATCTGATCGTAGAGCTGCCGGATCACCGGCGCCATCTTCTGCGAAAGCCGCCCCGCCACGATCATCAGGTCCGCCTGCCGCGGCGATGGCCGGAACACCTCGGCGCCAAACCGCGCCAGATCAAACCGCGAAGCCGCCATGGACATCATTTCAATCGCGCAGCACGCCAAGCCAAACCCCAGCGGCCAGATCGAACTCCGCCGCGCCCAGTTCACGGCCTTATCCAGCTGCGTGAAAATGATGCCTTCATCCTGCAGCAGCTTGCCGAAATCATCGGGTTTCGTCAGCGTGACATGCTTCGCCAGGGTAGTTTCCATGGTTCCTCGTCTTCCCCACTATATTCGCACATCGGTCGAACCCGCACAATCGGCTCACTCGGAGCGTTCGGCGCAAATCACCCATCGCCCCCTCGTTCCTTCGCCGAACCTTCTGCCGCCAAGCTACTTGACACTACGGACACCCCTGCCGCTACGATGGTGTACCAGCAATATTTTTTGGAGACATGGGGCCATGAGTTCGGACGAAACCAAACGCGCGGCGCAAGAATTTCTGGCCGCACAATTCACCGAAGCGGTTCAAATCGAGGAAGAGCGGCTCAACGCCCAGGCCGCCTTCGCCCTCGCTCCCAAAGTCTGGAAGCGCGTTGCCGAAACCTTCATGGCGCAATGCGAAGCATGGAACGCCATCACCAAGACAGAATCCCTCTCCTGCAAGGAAACCATTCTCGGCGACCTGCGCATCCGCTGCGCCGGCAAGCCCGATATCATCACCGTCCACTACGATTCCAAAAAGCTTCAGGTGATCCTGAGGAACACCGCCCGGCCCGAGCACGAAGGCGA
>Ga0137418_10003109_pt1 | contig 15249 bp, 13 predicted proteins | sample CZODoug3_1_2_16f_FD_122242 | JGI IMG/M metagenome (GOLD analysis project Ga0137418, IMG submission 122242) | Vadose zone soil fungal communities from Angelo Coast Range Reserve, California, USA - CZODoug3_1_2_16fungal (Hybrid Assembly) | ecosystem: Environmental > Terrestrial > Soil > Vadose... | reverse complement strand
TCAGTATCAATGGCGCCGCAGATTTCGATGGCTTGCTTTTCCCGCATCAGGCGGGCGATAGATGCACCAATCGGGCCGACACCATATTGGATGGCGCGAATCTTCTTCTTCAAGGCTTTCTCCGTTTTCCAGTTGTAGTAGGCGAGACGTCTTGCCTTTTTGGCGGCAAAAGAAAACCTAACGATAAAGGAATTCGGCAGCGTAGGCAACGCAAAATGCCGCGGCCAAGACAGTGAGAGCGCGCTCATTCTATACGAACGGCGTTGATGAAATGAGTTGGGTTTGTCTGGGTAATGGAGAGAGTTGGACCGCGGCGACTGCCGACTATGATGAATTAAGGATATTTGTCAAGTTTAATGACTTGCGTACGGTATTGCGCAAAACACTTCCACTTCGAGTTCAAATCAAAGGGAAGAAAAAATCCGCTGAACCGGCATTAAGACTATCTAAAAGCACCCGAATGAATGATTTACAAGGGAGGCTGCCCCGAACCCAGGGCTTAAAGCGCCTTTGGCAGGGAGATTGCCCATATCTTCCGTGCCTGAGGTATGTACCGGGCTAGCAAGATAGGGCGTGGATATGGTTCGTAAAGTTTTGTCACTCGCGGTTCTAGCTGCAATGAGCATGTTTCTGACCTCGGCGGCAAAGGCAGACAACCTGCATCTTTGTGACATCAATCAATGGACAACGTGCAATGCGGGTAGCGTGATCCCTACGTCCACCACGGCGGCATTTGTTTTCGGCACGTCGTATAGTAACGATACGCTCAATTTGGTGATCCTCAATCCATTGGCAGACGGGTCGGGAAACTTCACTTCGGGGACGAACCTCTGGACAGTGTTAGGGATAAGCCCGGGGCAGGTATATCCGACGTTCTCCAGCACAGTTAGTCAAGAACAGGGTGCCACTGGCTTTGTAGCCGGTAGTTTCAACGCTTCCGCCGCGGTTATTGGGACTTGGACGGGAACGAACACTGTCGGGCAGTCCATCACTCTTCCAGTCGAACCGGTGGGTACGATCTTTATGGGTTTTCTCACCGACGCTCAAGGCAACTTGGTGGCTGTTACGCCATGGAGTTCAGGCTTAATCAACGTTGGCCCGCCTACTTCTACGCCCGAACCGTCTGGCATCGTGCTGCTCGGCGCTGGACTATTGGCAATCGGCTTAAGTCGCCGGCGCTTGCTGGCCGGGTAAGCTGATGTGTCCGCGGAGCAGGTGTTTAGCTCTATAACTGTAGTTCTGTTCCCCTCGCTATTTTCCGACAAAAACTACGATGTAATTGGCTGTGGGTCAGCTTGCCAAAGCTGGCCAACCAGCCAAAATCACTTGAGTTAGTTCCGTTGTGCCGCTGTTATTAGAACCTCCACCATGCCCCCCGGGCCGGAACGCCCAACTTCGCCCAGCACCCTCAGTTATGCAACCTTATTTATGCAAACCGCTTCGGACACAATGTCTAAGAAATCGGTTGTAGCCTAACGGAAGTAAGCCTTAAGGTGAATAAGTCCCTATAAATTTGTTTCTTTGGGCCATGTCACGCTTCTGAAGCACCATGGGGTGGGACCTTGAAGCCGTTCGATGCAAGTGGCGCGTTCCGCGTCGCCATAGAGGGCAACGAGGTCCGTCAGCTCGGTGTCCAAAGCGCCGGGGTGTCGGTGCTTTCCCAAGCACTGGCGTTCGGCGTCCAATTGGCCGCCACCGTTGTCCTGGCCCGGCTGCTGTCACCGAACGACTTTGGCCTGGTAACTATGGTTACCACGGCCAGCCTGCTACTCACGAGCTTCGGACTGAGTGGGTTTACCGAAGCCATCGTGCAGCGGGAAAAGATCAACGATTCAATAATCAGCAATCTATTCTGGATCGTCGTGGGCGGGGGTTTTCTTCTGACCGTTGGGTTTGCGGCCACAGGGTCGCTACTGGCGCGATTCTACGTGAACCAGGGCATTCAGTCCGTGGCCGTGGCCATGTCCATAACGATCTTCTTGAGCAGCATTTCGGTTATCCATCTGGCCCTCCTCAGGAGAGCCATGCACTACTCTGCAGTTTCCGCCAATGTCCTGGTGGGACGCGCCGTTTCGGTGGTGGTGGCAATCCTGCTCGCGTGGGCAGGTTGGGGGCTTTGGGCGCTGGTAGCAGGAGCTGTGGCGCAGGCACTAACGCAATCCATTGGGGCGTGGACGCTATGTCAATGGATTCCCAGCCGTCCGAGGCGGGTGGCCGGCACGGGCTCGATGGTAAAGTTCGGATTGAGCATTTATGCGAAGTACTGCTTGCATTACTTTGGACGAAATATGGATAACGTCCTGGTGGGACGGAGCTTTGGCGCTCGATCGCTGGGCTTCTACAAGAAGGCCTACGATATCTTCGTGCTTCCAGCAAACCAGCTGAACGGCCCGCTTTGGCACGTAGCTGTATCATCACTGAGCCGGTTCAAACCAAACTCTGCCGAGTACCGACGGTATTTTCTCGGGACGTTATCGGTTTTGGCGTTTGCAGGTATGGGAGTGGGCACCGACATCACCTTGGTCGCCAAAGATTTGATTCGCTTCCTGTTGGGACCACAGTGGGATGAGGCGGGCCGAATTTTTGTGTTCTTTGGGCCGGGAATAGGGGTCATGCTGCTCTACGGAACGCATGGCTGGATCCACGTTACGATCGGGAGGGTAGATCGCTGGATCCGCTGGGGCGTCGTGGAATTCGTCGCGACGGGCCTGATGCTTTTACTCGCGCTACGGTGGGGCCCGGTGGGGATGGCTATAGCCTGGACTGCGTCTTATTGGATTCTGGTGATGCCTGCGTTCTGATACGCCGGGCGGCCCATCCATTTGGGTATCGCCCCAGTGGTGTCAGCGGTCTGGAAGTACGCGGTGGCATCGCTTGTAGCGAGTTTTGCGTCTGTCGGAGTCATCCGAGAGATTCCACGGTTCATCGTGCTAGCGCATCCAGCCGGACTATTAGTGCGGATAATGTCGACCTCATTCTGGTTCACAGCGTTTTACCTGGGTGCGGTCATTCTGTTGCACGGAGGGTTTGAGCCCCTTCAACAGGTTTCAGCACTGCTGCAGGAAATGGCTCCATGGAGCCGATTCAAAATCCCAGACTAATGGACGAGATTCCGCGGGAGCCCACCGGCTGTGCGGGTAGGATTACAACAGAAGAGCAAGACCCTCGACAATGCTGCACAGCAGCCTACCGTGGATCAGTATCTGGATTTGCTTGGTTATTTGATAGGACGAAAGCTCGCTCAGTTCGCGCTAGTAATTGTGCTGTCAACCCGGCCACAACAGCGCGCAATTTCCTAAAACATACCAATATAGCGAGGGAAGCAAAAATAAACGTCACAAGACAACACGCAGCGACACACAAGGCGATTGTGGACGCTATGCGAACGAGTTTCGAGTAGACCATCACAATCCGATTTTCTCCCAAAAGCCGACCACAAGTCTCTGACGGGTCTAAGACTGAAACACTCTGAGCGTTCGCCTCTGCGTGGAGAACGACGGTAGCACGACTATCCTCAGCAAAGGCCCGGCTGAACCTCATTCAATCTCCTAGGATAGACACGTGCCAGCACTCTTGCGAGTGAGAGCTACTGCAGGCAATTGTCGTTCCCTCGCCCCTCGAGATTAAACTCTTTGTAATCAGCAGGCCAATTCACATAGCAAGAGCGATGAACCAAAACTTTTCCTCTCGGATGGACGAATAGGTTCGTTGATTTGTCGAGCGCCTCGCGGGACGAAAGGAAAATTCCGGGTTCAAAAAGGGGTGGGAAGGAAGGAATTTTGCCACTTCATGGAAAGAAATAGGGATTTCCATGGCGATAGACTCGGCACTTTGAAAATGACTTGCGGCTAAATGACAGATTCCATTGACGTTATGGCTAAATAGGCTGGAAGCCGACTTGCTCTCTCGCATTCACCGACATGCGTGCTTCCCTGAATCAGCCGGAAGGATTCGCCCTGGATCTGGGGTTTGTATCTGGGGATTCACCGGCCATTGAAGGATTGAACGCAACGATCCGGGAGATTGCGGCCGCAGACATTCCTGTGCTCCTGGTCGGAGAGAGTGGCACTGGAAAAGAAGTATATGGACGGGTGATCCATCGCCTTTCCAACAACAGCCATGCGTTGCTGAAAAAGTTGAGCTGCCGCACGTTGGAACCTGTAGAACTGGCCGCACACTGGGAAAATCGTCGCGATGGAGGTATCCAGTCTGAAAGCGACCTGCAAACGCTCTTCCTGGACGGCATCGACGAATTGGATTCTGAGTGCCAGAAGGTCTTGATTTCGCTCCTGCCAGACGGCGAGTACACGGGAAACGGAACTAAACAAGGACGACTTATTTCCTCCTGTTGCCGGAATTTGGAGCAGGAAATCGAGGCCGGACGATTCCGCCGAGAGTTGTATTTCCGGATCAGCGGGGTTTGTCTCCGCCTACCCGCCTTGCGTGACAGGAAGGAAGACATTCCGGCGCTCATGGAATATTTTCTGGCAAAGCACGCGGCGCCGGGACGCAGGATTCCGGTCCTGTGTCAGGCCGAAACGGCCATCCTGATGAAACACGATTGGCCCGGAAATATCCGGGAACTCGAGAATTTGGCAAAGAGGATGATTGCCTTGGGTGGCGCGAGTAGAGCCCTGGATGGGTTCCAACCGATCGCCAAAGCAGAGTCGAGAATCTCCGAAATGCCGCAAGAGTTTTCTTTGAAGGTAGCTGCGCGTGCAGCGTCACGTCAGGCAGAGCGCGAGTTGATCTTAAAAGCGCTCGAAAAGACCCGCTGGAATCGGAAGCGAGCCGCAAGTGACCTGCAGATCAGCTACAAGTCTCTTTTGTACAAGATCAAGCAAACGGGCCTGGAAGCCGCAAAGAGAGAACCGCAGAGACAGGGGGGATAATGCGAACGATATTTTCAATGATCCTCATAATGTGCTTTATGGCGAACGGGGCACATGCAAGAAACGAGGGTCGAGCCAAGCAATCAAAAGGCGCAAAGGCGCAGGTGTCCGTGGCGCCAGATCCAAATGCGGTAAGCAATCCGGGGCCGGGATATAAGATTGGGCCGCAGGACGTCTTAAAGATCGACGTTTGGAGAGAAGACCAGTTCACACGAACTGTTCCGGTGCGGCCGGACGGAAAGATTACCTTGCCATTGTTGCACGACGTGCAGGCAGTGGGATTAACGCCAGTAGAACTGTCGAATGTAATCCGTGATGAGCTGAAGAACTATGTAAATGATCCGCAAGTAAGCGTGAGCGTGACCGAGATTAACAGCCGCCGGATTTACGTGACGGGAGAAGTTGTCAGGGCGGGCGCGTACCCGCTCCTGCCACAAATGACCGCGCTGCAGGCGCTCTCCAGCAGCGGCGGTTTCACTCAGTTCGCACGCATCAAGAATATTCACATCTTGCGAGTAGTGAACGGCCAGAAGACAACAATCCCATTCAACTACAAACAGGCAATTAACGGCAAAAACCCCGGACAAGATATCGAATTGCAGACCGGAGATGTAATCGTTGTGCCGTGAGGAGCGCGATGAAAGATTTGAAAAGGATCGGGCAGGGAGTTCTGTGGATAGGGGCTGCGTTTCTCTGGGCATCGCCACTATTCGGCCAGAGTCAGGATAGTGAAAAGCCGAAGCCCGCTGCGCACGACTATTCGCTGCTTCTCGATTCCCCAGTTAATGGGGAAGTGATAGATCAAGCAGCACCCACAATTCAGCCGGATAACCGGCCTCTGAGCGGTATACAGAACCCCACAGTGGGAACTGCCGAAATGCGCCACAGTTACTGGGTGCCGGGAATTACGTACAGCAATGGCCTACGTTCTAACGGCTCGAACGCGGCAACGAACACGGGGTGGACGACAACTAGCTTTATCAGTACGGACGTGAGCTTGCTGCAGGGGTGGAGCCATTCCACTCTGTCGGCGAACTACTCGGGTGGGGGCTATTTTTCGACAGATAAAGTGCAAGGGAACGGACAATACCAACAACTTGCTACAACCTACCAGATCGATCAGAGAAGATGGCAAATGCTTTTCATGGATCAGTTCTCCTATTTGCCGGAAAGCAGCTTCGGCTTTGGAGGTCAAAGCGGACTAGCGTCTCCAGGAGTTGCCGGCGGCCTGGCGGTACCTGTGACTAGCTTGCAACCCGGTTTCGTACCTGGCCAGGCGGTCTTAACGGCGATTGGTCCCCGATACAGTAATTCCGCCGCGGTTCAATTCACGTACAAGCTGAGCGCACGCGGGTCATTCACGGTTGCGGGAGTATACGGAATATTGCGGTTTGTAGATGGCGGCAATGTAAACAACGATAACGCAAACCTTAATGCTGGGTACGATTACGCGGTGACTGCACGGGATAGCATTGGAATCCGCTATCAATTTAGCGCCTATCGCTATCCGGGCAATCCGCAGGCACTCGGCGACCACTCTGCGCAGTTCGAGTATGGAAGGAAGCTTACCGGAAGAATGGGATTGAAACTCGCGGGTGGGCCCGAAATTACGACGTTTCGGGTTCCGGTTGGAAAACTGACGGACAGGATCTCAGGTTCCGGAACTGCGTCGCTGATTTATGCGTTCGCAGCGAACGGCAACGTCGACTTGCATTACTTGCATGGGGTAAGCGGCGGAAGTGGAGTATTCAGTGGGGCGACATCCGATCAGGTAGGCGCCAGCGTGAGCAAGCGGCTGACGCGCGTCTGGACCGGGAACGTAAATTTCGAGTACGCAAAAAATCGGCAGATTTTGGGTGCGAGTAGCGTTCCGGGCTTTGATAGCTGGGTCGCGGGGGCAGGCCTGAATCGGTCGCTGGGCCGCACTGCTTACTTTTCAATTGGATATCAGGCATTGGTCCAGGGCTCCAGTGCAGCCGCGACCGCCACGAACTACACGACACAACAGTTGTTCCTGAGCTTTCAATGGCATAGCAGACCTTTAATTCTCCGGTGAGAAGAGAAAAACTGCGCGGGAGTGCGTCTTGAATGCGCGACATTAGCAGAATCGTGAGAGTTTAGGGAACCATGTACAAAAGCTTCTTCGGCTTGCAGGAAAACCCGTTCAACGTAAGTCCGGATCCCCGTTACATGTTTGTCACGAAGGAGATCGAAGAGGCTTTGTCGGGTCTGATGTACGGCATCCAGACCCGGAAGGGGATACTGACCCTTACGGGCGAAGTTGGAACAGGCAAGACGACACTCGTCAACCGTCTTTTGAATTGGTTGAATACGCAGGGGACAAAGTCGGCGTTTATTTTCAATTCGAGGATGAACTCGAGCCAGCTTTTTGACTTTGTGCTGGCCGAGTTTGAAATCGCGTGCACCTCCACATCCAAGAGCCAGCAACTGATGAAGCTGAACCAATGGCTTATGGACCGTTACAAGGCTGGCGAAACGGCCGTTCTGATCGTCGACGAAGCACAGAATTTGACGTTTCCGGTGCTCGAAGAGATACGATTGCTGACAAATTTCGAAACGTCGACACATAAATTGCTGCAGATTGTGCTTTCGGGGCAGCCGGAACTAGAGGAAAAGCTGAAGCTGCCGCAATTGAGGCAACTCCGCCAGCGAATTACGATCCGAAGCAAGACTTCCTCGCTGACCAAAGCGCAAACGCACAGTTACATCCAGGAAAGATTGCGAATTGCGGGCGCGGTCTCAAATGAAGAGCCGATTTTTAGTGCCCAGGCGATTGACACGGTGCACTTGTATTCCCTGGGAGTCCCCAGAGTGGTCAACCTGCTCTGCGAACACGCGCTGATTAATGCATACGTAGCACACAATCGGACCATTCAGCCTACGGTGGTCGAGGCTGTGGCACGTGAGTTCCAGTTGGACGAAGTTGAGCCGGTCGCATCGCCGGAGAGCCTCCGGAACAGCGCAGAGATGTTCAGTTCAGAGATGTTCATACAGAACCTGGGCGAGGCTTTGTCACGCTTTCGAATGGACGCGCCGGCAACCCCGTTCCGCAATAAGAAGTGATTCAGAAGGTGGAGAAAGTGTTCGAGTTTGGTGGGTCAAAAATGCCCAAATCAAATCTGCCAGCAATCGCATTTACCTGGGAAAAGGTGTTCGGAACCCCCCTATCAAATGGTGGTAAGAGTTTTCCACTTCGCCCCGATTTAGATAGACGTTCCCGGTCCGCGTCAGTGTTAAGGCTCTATGACATCGCAGCATCTGCCCTATTATCAGGCATTTAGGCGGGATTTGAGCTGCTTGGCTGATTAGGCTGAGCGGCAGATCCTTGGCAAGTAGATTGCGATTCTCTTGGTGCCGTTTGAAATCCTCGAGCTGCTGGTCATAAAGAGATGATTTTAAACGGTTTAAGCGGTCAAGAATAGACCAGCGTGTAGAGAATAGTCGTTTATGGCGGTAGCTTGCCCAGTCAACAGAAAGTTTCAACGAAGGCTTGGCTTAGACCGCTCGTCTCTCTGAAATGCATCTCCGGAGCACTTCCAACATCCCGGATCTGTCTAGTTTTTAGTGACCCCTTGTTTACAACCTAGAGGAAAAATGATCCGAGTCGGTGTGATTGGTTACGGCTACTGGGGACCTAACGTAGTCAGGAATCTTCACGGATTGGAGAACGTGTGTGTTGCAGTCGTCTGCGATAAGAGCCCCGCGGCGCTAGCTCGGGTACGAAAGATCTACCCCGGCATTGCGACGACGACCGACGCCAATGACGTGTTGCGGTCGCCGGAGATTGATGCGGTCGCGGTGATCACGCCTGTTTGGACGCACTACGAATTGGCGAAAACGGCTTTGGAAAATGGCAAACATGTCTTTGTGGAGAAGCCTCTGACGTCGAGCGCCGCACAAGCGGAAGAACTGATAGAAATAGCGGCGCGGAAGAAACTCACGATCATGGTGGACCACACTTTTCTGTTTACGGGGGCGGTCCGAAAAATCCGGGAACTGACAGAAAAAGGCGTGCTGGGGAATTTGTACTACTACGATTCATTGCGGGTCAATCTAGGGCTTTTTCAGCATGATGTCAGCGTGATCTGGGACTTGGCGCCGCACGATTTATCCATAATGGACCACCTCATAAAGAAAGAACCGGAAGCGATTGTCGCAACCGGTGAAAAACACCTGAACGGAGTCGAGGACGTCGCATTCATGACGATCCATTTTCCAGACAGTGTGATCGCGCATATCAATGTGAATTGGCTTTCACCCGTGAAAATTCGAACTACGCTCATCGGAGGGCAAAAGAGGATGGTGGTATGGAATGACCTGGTGGCGGATGAAAAGGTCCGGGTGTACGACAAAGGCGTACAGATCAGCAACGGAGAAGGAATCAGGGACCTGCTCGTAAGTTACCGCAGCGGCGATATGTGGGCGCCACAAATCGAGCAGACAGAAGCGCTTCGTGTCGAGCTGAGCTACTTCGCTGATTGCATTTTGAACGACGAAACCCCGTTTAACGACGGACAGGCAGGCCTGCGCGTGGTTCGCATGTTAGAGGCGGCCGAGTGCTCCATTCGCAAGAGGGGCGAGTTGGTGCGACTGTGAACGAATTCCAGTCCATTACGCAAGACGTGAAATTGGGACAGGGAGTTAAGGTGTCCCAATTTGTAAATCTGTACGGTTGCGAAGTTGGAGACGAAACAAAGATCGGAGCGTTCGTTGAGATTCAAAAGAATGCACGCGTCGGCCGCCGGTGCAAGATTTCGAGCCACACCTTTATCTGCGAAGGGGTCGAGATCGAGGACAACGTGTTCATCGGACATGGCGTGACTTTCATCAACGATTCCTATCCGCGGGCAACCGCGGCCGATGGGCAACTGCAGACAGAGAGAGACTGGAAAGTCGAACGGACTGTGGTCAGAACGGGTGCTTCGATTGGATCGGGTGTAACAATTCTTTCCAATCTAACCATCGGCGAAAACGCGATTATCGGCGCAGGAAGTGTGGTGACGAAGGATGTTCCTGCCAATGCGATTGTCGCGGGGAACCCTGCGCGGCTGAAGAGATTTGTTGAAAGCGGCATGAGCGTCGGCCAAGGTGATCGAAAGTGACTACACAACAAACCATTCCGTTCCTGGATCTTGCAACAACTCACATCGAGCTGGAGCAGGAGCTTACGGGAGTATTCAAGGCTGCGCTCCACACCGCCGGTTTCATCGGCGGCCCCGTGGTTGAACAATTCGAGCAGGCGTTTGCGACGTTTTGCGGGACCAAGCACTGTATCGGGGTTGGAAATGGAACCGATGCGCTGCGGTTCGCACTGGCGGCCGCCGGCGTGAAGCTCGGCGACATCGTGATCACGGTGCCAAACACATTCATAGCGACCACGGAAGCGATTTCGCAAGTGGGAGCCGAACCCAGGTTCGTGGATATCGTCGAAAGCACGTACAACATGGACCCGGAGAAAGTCCGCGAATACCTGCAGACGTTCTGCACGTTCGATGAATGCCTTGGGGTAGTGATTGAAAACCAGAGCGGTAAACCAGTGACTGCGATCGTTCCGGTTCATCTTTACGGACAGATGGCCGACATGGACGCACTTGGGGAAATAGCCGAACAGTACAAATTGATCGTTATCGAAGATGCCTGCCAAGCGCACGGCGCGCAATATTTCTCCAAAAAAGAAAACCGCTGGCGGACGGCGGGATCAATGGGGAAAGCTGCGGCATTCAGTTTCTATCCGGGCAAGAACCTAGGAGCCTGTGGTGAGGCAGGGGCCATCACTACGGATGACGAATCGCTGGCCAAAAAAGCCCGGATGCTGCGCGACCATGGCCAGATACAGAAGTACTACCACGAAGTTGAAGGGTACAACGGGCGATTAGACGCCATACAAGCGGGCTTTTTGCTAGTAAAGCTCAAACATCTTTCCGCTTGGACGGATATGCGTCGTGCCGCAGCCTCTCGCTACCAGGAACTGTTCAACGGTATTGATAATGACAGCATTAAGCTGCCGCATGAGCCGGACTGGGCTAAGAGTGTGTATCACCTCTTCGTGGTCCGGGTTGAAGATCGCGACGGCTTGATAAAGCATCTTGCTTCAGCCGGTATCGGTAGTGGGATTCACTATCCGGTTCCTCTGCACCTTCAGAATGCATACAGCGCTCTAGGACATAAAAGAGGGGATTTTCCCGTTGCGGAAAAGATCGCGTATGAAATCGTTTCGCTCCCAATGTATCCGCATCTACGAGGCGATCAGCAAAGCCGGATTGTCAGCGAGGTTGTGAATTTTGTATCCACCGAACAGCAGCGGTCCCTGCAGCCGAAATTTGCCTGAAAGTTCCATCTGACGCAGAACGGGGTAATGAGGTAGTCGTGAAAATCGTTTCCATCGTTGGGGCGCGTCCTCAGTTCATCAAGGCGGCAGTAATCAGCCGGAAACTGCGAGAGCGGCACAATGAAATTCTGGTACATACGGGTCAGCACTATGACTACGAAATGTCTGGAATTTTTTTCGACGGACTCGAGTTGCCGAAGCCTGACGCTAGCCTAGGCGTTGGTTCGGGTTCGCATGGCTCTCAGACCGGCAAAATGTTGGAAGCGATAGAGCATGTATTGCTCGCGGAACGTCCGGACTACGTCCTGGTCTATGGGGACACGAACTCGACATTAGGTGGCGCGCTGGCAGCCTCGAAATTATCCATTCCAATCGTCCATGTGGAAGCTGGCCTGCGAAGTTTCAATCGCCGCATGCCTGAAGAAATCAACCGTGTGGTGGCAGATCATTTGTCGGATTTGCTGCTATGTCCAAGCGAGACAGCGGTCAGAAACTTAGCCGTCGAGGGCATCACGCAAAACGTCCACCTCGTCGGAGACGTCATGCTTGACGTTCTGAACTGGGCGAAACGACGAGTGGATGGGAACGAGCCGGCGCTATTGGCCCGGTTCGGAGTGAGCCGGCAGGCTTACATACTCGCAACGGTGCACCGCAGCGAAAACACCGATGACGCTGCCAAGCTATCGGGAATATTGAACGCTCTCAACACCATCAAGGAACCGGTTATTTTCCCGGTTCATCCGCGGACGCGGAAAATCATCAGTGAAATGGGCTTCCGGCCGGAAACTCATGTGCATCTGATCGATCCCGTGGGATACCTCGACATGGTCGGCCTGCTGGGCTCTGCGCGGTTAGCGCTTACGGATTCAGGTGGGCTGCAGAAGGAAGCCTACTGGTTGGGTGTCCCTTGCTTGACGCTGCGGAACGAGACCGAGTGGGTAGAAACGGTCGAGAGTGGATGGAACACGTTGGTTGGCCACGAAACGAGCAGAATCGCCCAAGCTGTCCATTCAATCGCCTTACCCAATTCACGACCGCCTCTTTACGGAGATGGCGCCGCAGCAGAGAAGTGTGTCGAGCTTCTTGGTTTTGGAGCTGAACCTGTGAATTCTGCCGAAAGGACCGAATATGCAAACAGCAGATAGGTCGAAGGTCAGGGTTGCTGTCGTTGGAGTGGGCTACTGGGGCAAGAACCTGGCGCGAAATTTCTATGAACTCGGAGCCTTAGAGGTGTTGTGTGATCCGAATCAAACTGTAGCGGAAGAGTGCGAGCGCAATTACAAAGGGGTTCGATTCTGTTCCGAATACGCAGACGTGCTGGCCGATCCTTCGATTGATGCGATCGCGCTTGCCACTCCCGCGGTACGACACTACGAAATGGCCAAGGCTGCGCTGGATGCAGGAAAGGACGTGTTGGTCGAGAAGCCGCTCGCCGTTGACGTCAAACAGGGCGAACATCTCGTACGGTTGGCCAAAGCAAACCAACGAATTCTAATGGTTGGCCATATCCTGAGGTATCACCCTGCAATCCTTAAATTACAGAAGCTGATTCAGGATGGCGCTCTTGGAAAAATTGACTATGTGTATTCCAATCGCTTGAATATTGGAAAAATACGGACAGAGGAAAACATTCTCTGGAGTTTTGCTCCCCACGATATTTCCGTAATGCTGTCGCTCCTAAATGAAATGCCGAGTCGGGTAACTTGTCAGGGCAGCGCCTATCTGAATCGGGATGTTCCGGACGTAACGTTGAGCCACTTCGAATTCCCGAGCGGCGTTCAGGCGCATATCTTCGTGAGCTGGTTACACCCAATCAAAGAGCAGCGACTTGTGGTGATCGGATCGGAAAAGATGGCCGTGTTCGACGACACCGCGGAACACAAGCTCGTCTTGTACCCACACAAGGTCGAGTGGAGAAATCGGATTCCCACAGCAGTCAAGAAGAACGGGGAGAACGTAGCCTTAGACGAGTGCGAACCACTACGCGTGGAATGCCAACATTTCATTCAGTCTGTGACGTCAGGGATCTCTCCGGTGAGCGACGGCGCGGAAGGGCTGAGGGTTTTGCGAGTATTGGATGCCTGCCAAACCGCGCTGCATAACAGTGGGGCTAGCTCAGAAGCCTTGAAATTCAGGAACGGCAAGGGAGATCGTTCTCATGTCGCTCTGCCAACTGCGGTACGAGCGAACGGTGAAACGATTAGCCTGAAGGATCGGGAGACGGTACGTGTTTCAGAAACGTTCAAGTCAAAGAATGGTAGGCACGACCGTCCTTACTTTGTGCACGAGTCCGCCTTTGTTGATGAAGGCGCGGAGATTGGAACCGGTACGAAGGTATGGCACTTCTCGCACATCATGAAGGGTGCGCGAATCGGTGAGCGCTGCGTGATCTCGCAAAACGTGAACATCGATGGCGGCACGATAATAGGAAGTAACGTCAAGATCCAAAACAATGTATCCGTCTACACAGGCGTGTCGATCGAGGACGACGTATTTCTCGGGCCATCGTGTGTGCTGACGAATGTTACTAATCCGAGGTCGCAGGTTAACCGGCACTCTCTGTACGAAACCACGCGTTTGAAGCGAGGCTGCACCATTGGGGCCAATGCGACAATCGTTTGCGGAGTTAAGGTCGGGCGATACGCATTCGTCGGAGCCGGCTCGGTGGTAACTAAGGACGTACCCGACTTTGGATTGGTGGTTGGAAACCCTGCTCACCAAGTCGGATGGATGAGCCGCCACGGCCACCGACTGGACTCCCCAGACTCCAGCGGAGTAATGACATGTTCTGAGAGTGGGTACCGCTACCAAGAAATCGAGCCCGGCGTATTGCGTTGTCTGGATTTGGACGAGGAAGCACCTTTGCCAGCAAGTCTGAACAAGGGAAGTAAGTCGTACCGCCAACTAAAAGAGGAAGCCAAATATGCATGTGCCACTACTCGATCTTAAGGCGCAATACTCGACGATTAAGGCAGAAGTGGAGGCGGCGGTAGCAGAGGTGCTGGAGTCGCAGCACTTCATCCTAGGGCCCAAGGTGGAACAGTGCGAGCAAGCGATAGCGAAGTACAGCGGTTGCTCGCATGCCGTAGGCGTTTCTTCTGGCACCGATGCCTTGTTGGCGTGCTTGATGGCGGAGAACATTGGACCCGGCGATGAAGTAATCACTACGCCGTATACATTCTTTGCGACAGTCGGTGCGATTGCCCGCGTGGGCGCAACCCCAGTCTTCGTTGACATCGACCCGATCACCTACAACCTGGACCCACTTCAAATCTCATCCAAAGTGACCACTAGGACACGCGCAATAATTCCCATACATCTGTACGGACAGATGGCGAACATGGCCACTGTGATGGCCCTCGCCAAGAAACACGGCTTCGTAGTCATCGAGGATGCCGCGCAGGCAATAGGTGCTGAGAGCGGCGGGCGACGAGCCGGGTCGATTGGACACTACGGATGTTTTTCCTTTTTCCCGTCGAAGAACCTTGGTGCGGTTGGTGACGGGGGAATGATCGTCACCAACGACGCTCAGCGAGCTGAAAAATTGAAATGTCTCCGTGCTCATGGTTCCAAGCCAAAATACCACCACAAGATCGTTGGAGGTAATTTTCGGCTTGATGCGCTTCAGGCTGCGGTGGTATCGGCCAAACTGCCACATCTGGACGAATGGACCGTGGGTCGTCAACGAAACGCGAAAAAATATGACGACCTTTTCTTAGAGGCTGGACTGGCGACGAATAAGAACGGATCGCCGAGCGTCGGGCTGCCCAAGGTTGTGCGGGAACGGCACATCTTTAACCAGTACGTAATTCGCGTTTCACGTCGTGATCAATTGCAGTCGGCGCTGCAGCAGCGGGGAATAGGAACCGAGGTGTACTACCCGGTGCCGATGCATCTTCAAGAGTGCTTTGCTTACTTAGGCCACTGCACGGGTGCGTTCCCTGAGAGTGAGAGTGCTGCCAAACAGACGCTGGCGCTTCCAATTTACCCGGAACTCTCCGAAGCGCA
>Ga0137418_10003108_pt1 | contig 15249 bp, 8 predicted proteins | sample CZODoug3_1_2_16f_FD_122242 | JGI IMG/M metagenome (GOLD analysis project Ga0137418, IMG submission 122242) | Vadose zone soil fungal communities from Angelo Coast Range Reserve, California, USA - CZODoug3_1_2_16fungal (Hybrid Assembly) | ecosystem: Environmental > Terrestrial > Soil > Vadose... | reverse complement strand
GTGCCCAAGCTGTCCTTGTGTTCGAGTGCGCCTTCGAGGACGTAGGTGATGATTTCCATGTTGTCGTGCGGATGGGTGCCGAAACCCTGGCCGGGGGCGATCCAGTCCTCGTTGATGACACGGAGGGCGCGGAAGTGCATCTGTGCGGGATCGTGGTAGGTGTTGAAGGAGAACGTGTGGCGGGTCTTGAGCCAGCCGTGGTCGACGCCGCCGCGTTCCGCGCTAGGACGTAGGGTGATCATGAGTGCCTCTTTTCTTTTGTTATCTAATGAGTTAATAGATGCGGAAGTGGGGCTTTGGATGCAGTGGCGTCTGGAGGAGCCTCGAGCAGGGCCTGCACAGGACAAGACCACGCGGGCGGGGCGCCCGCAACTACACGGGAAAGTGCCCCACAGCCTTACGGTGCTTTCAGTTCACGGGTTAGGTGATTTTCTATGGCGTGGAGAAGATGGGCTTGGGCTGCCGGGCCGCTAATGCCGTGGGTTTTGTTGGGGTAGAGCATCAGGTTGAATTGCTTTCCGGCTTTGACCAGGGCGTCGATCATTTGGACAGTGTTCTGAAAATGGACATTGTCGTCACTGGTGCCGTGGACCAGCAGTAGGGAACCGTAGAGATCGGCGGCGCGTTTTGGTTCGGAGGTGTCGTCATAGGCTTTCGCGGCGTCGGGGAGAAGGCCGAGGTAGCGCTCGGTGTAGATGGTGTCGTAGTTACGGGAATCGGTGACGGGGGCGACGGAGACGCCCGCTCGAAAGACCTGCGAGTGAGTCATGGCGTAGAGGGTCATAGAGCCGCCGTTGCTCCATCCCCAGATGGCCATGCGGTCTTTGTCGAGCTGCGGGTATTGGGTGAGGAGTTCGTTGAGCGCGCCGAGTTGATCGCGGAGTTCGATGGCGCCGTATTGGCCTTTGAGGGCCGCCAAGAACTTTTTGTCGCGGTTCGGCGTGCCGCGGTTATCGAGAGTGAAAACAGCGAAACCGTGCTGGACCAGGTATTGGTGGAAGAGGGTGATGAATCCATCCCAGGAGTCGGCGGCGGTTTGCCCGGCGGGGCCGCCGTAGATATAGACGAGCAGGGGAAGTTTTCCGGTTGCATTCGCGGGGAGCATGAGCCAGCCGTGGAGCGGTGTGCCGTCCTCGGCCTTGAAATCGAGGTACTTGGGTGTAGCGAGGCCATAGTCTGCAAGGCTGCGGGGCCCCCAAAACGTTTTGCAACTTCCATTAGAGGAGCAAAGTGACCACGCGCTGGGATGGAGTGCCGTGGAAATTGCGGATGCGAAGTATTGGCCGTCGTCGGAGAACTCGGCGCGCTCGGTACCGGGGTCGGGTACGACCTGGCGGAGACCGCTGCCATCGAGCCGGACGGCGAAGACATGCTGCTGGCGTGCGTTGTCGCTGGTGGCGGTAAAGAACACGGTAGAAGTCTTGTCGTTTTTGTAGTCGGAAGCACCCTCGGCAACGGCGTTCACCGATACGACCTCGAAATCGCCTTGGGTGAGCTGCCGCTCGAGCTTGGCATCGGCGGAGAGCGGTTGCGTGGCTTCGAAGCTGTAGAGGTAAATGTGCGTGTGGCCGTCACGCCAGCTGGTCCAAAGGAAGCGACTGGGGCCGTCAGGGCCGGATTTCAGAAAGCGGAAATCATCGCTGATGTTGATCCAAGCGTCGCTCTTTTCGCTGAGGACCTTGCGGGAACGGCCGGAGTCGGCGTCGATGAAATACAGGTCGATCTGGTCCTGGCGGCGGTTGAGCACTTGGGCCCAGACGATGCTGGGATTAACCCAGCCGAATCGGGGCAGGTAGACACCGGGCGCTTCCTCTTCTGGAAAGGGAGTAATCCACTTGACTTTGCCGTTGCCGGCGTCGAGGACGCCAAGGCGAACCGTGGGATTGGGATCCCCAACCTTAGGATACTTTTCCTTTTCGAGACGCGGGTGGGTCGGTATCCAGTCGGTGATGGGGTAAGTGGGGACCGGAGTTTCGTCCATTTGGAGGAAGGCGATTTTGCGGCTGTCGGGCGACCAGAACTGGTTGCTACGGACGCCGAGTTCCTCCTCATAGACCCAATCGACCTCGCCGTTAAGGATGTTGCTGTCCTCGTTACCGGTGTCGTGCTTGTCTTTCTTGCGGTGCATGCTCATTCCTCCTTCCCTGAGACCGTCTACGGTTTCGAGAACCAGGCCATGCTCGCGGACGAAGGAGACGTACTTGCCGTCAGGGGAGAACTTGGGGTCGGTGGAGGGGTCGGGGCTAGAAGTAAATTGAACAGCTGTTCCGGTATCTAAACGGTAAAGCCAGAGCTGGCCATGGGAGTCAAAGAGGATGTGTTTAGAGTCCGGAGCCCAGAGATAGGCGGCGACGCCGTAGCGCGAGAGGCGTTCTTTCTCGCGTTCGTCCTGAATCTTGCTCAGAGGCGGAGCGAGGCGGGAGAGTGTGACCTCGGTGACGAGGACCGACTTCTGGCCAGTGGCGGCATCGATGGACCAGAGCTCGCCGTGCTCACCGGTGTCGTCGCGCTGGACGAAGGATAGGCGGGAGCTGTCGGGGCTCCACTGGAAGGCTTCGGGAGGACGGCCGGTGATGCCGCCTTCGGCGGTAATGGCTTCGATGGTGAGAGGAGTTTGGGCGAGCAGGGCGGTAGACAATGTCAGGAGAACTAGGAAGGGCTTCATCTTGGCTCCGAACAGGACCCAGTAGTTTAGATGGAGGGCGAGGCGGGGTAAAGGGGCAAACTCACCCCCAACCAAGACCGCGCGGATAACAGTGTGCGCGCCACATTCGAACCACGGCCCCATTCATCTCGGATACGGAACACAGACGCGGACTACCAGACGCGGCAGGCGTTCTCGTGGACCATTGGCGCGCCCTTCTTGCAGCCGAACGCCTGCTGGAATTCGGACATGTTAGCGACGGTATTATTGACCCGGTACTTGGGGAAGGAGTGCGGGTTGGTGAGAACCTGCGTGCGAAGCGCTTCCGGACGCATTTGGTCACACCAGCTGTAGGCATAGGCGAGGAAGAACCGCTGGCGATTGGTCCAGCCGTCGGGGCCTTTGTCGTCGAGAGTCTTGCCTTCTTTCCTGAGGGCGGCGTCGAGGGCCATCAAGGCCAGACGCGTGCCGCCGTTATCGGCGGTGTCTTCGCCTTGGGTGAGTCGGCCATCTTGTTTCACTCCCGGGCCGGCCTCGGGAATCTCTTCCGTGTATTCGTTGGCGATGCACTTGCCGCGCTCGTCGTAGGCCTTTGAGTCTTCAGGGGTCCACCAATCGCGCAGGTTACCGGTGGCGTCGAACTGTCGGCCCTCATCGTCGAAGCCGTGGGTGATTTCATGGCCGATAACGGCGCCGATGGAACCGTAGTTGACGGAGGGGTCGAAGTCTTTTTCGAAATATGGAGGTTGGAGAATGCCGGCGGGGAAGTTGATGGTGTTGAGCTGGGGGTCGTAGTAGGCGTTGATGGTGGGCGGCGTCATGGTCCACTCGCCGCGGTCGACGGGCTTGCCCACTTTGTCGAGCTGACGCTTGAACTCAAAGGCGGTGGAGGCGTGGACGTTGTCGAGATAACTTTCCTTACTGACCTTCAAGGTCGAGTAGTCGCGCCACTTGTTGGGATAACCGATTTTGTCTTCGATGCCTTGCAACTTCTTGACCGCTTCGTCTTTGGTTTTCGGGCTCATCCAATCGACCGAGTGAATGTCGTCTACGAGGGCAGCTTCAACGTCATGGACGAGGTTGACGACGCGCTGTTTACTTTCGGGCGGGAAGGCGCGGGCGACGTACGCTTGGCCGAGGACTTCGCCGAGATCGCGGTCGGCGGCGCGAACGCAGCGGCGCCAGCGGGGCTGCATCTTCTCAGTGCCGGAGAGGGTGTGGCCGTAGAATGCGAAATTTTCGTCGACGAACGCTGTTGAAAGATAAGGTGCGGACCCGTGGAGAAGATGCCAGCGGAGGTAGGTCTTCCAGTGATCAAGCGGATGTTCGGCAACCAACTCATTGAGAGCCTTGAAAAACTCCGGGGCGCTGACGATGTAGTGGTGAGTGGCGGGCGCGTTCACGAGCTCCAGATAGTGCTTCCAGTCGATGTTCGGAGTGAGGGTCTGGAGCTGGTCGAGGGAAAACTTATTGTTCAGCTTCTTTGGATCGCGACGGCTTACGTTATCCATTTGGGGCTTGGCGAGGGCCGTCTCAAGCGTTAGAACTACTTCCGCGTTTTTGGCGGCGTCTTCTTTGCTCTCACCGGAGAGTTCAAACATTTTACGGACGTGGGCTTGGTATTTATTGCGGATTTCGACGGACTTGGCATCGTCCTTGAGATAGAAGTCGCGGCTGGGTAGCGCCAGGCCGCCCTGATCCAAAGCGAGAATGACGAGGGACGCATCGTCGAGATCCTGCGAGGAGCCGAAGCCGAACATGGCGACTGGGGTTTGATTGTCGTTGCCGGCCCAAGCGCTGGGGAGGGTTGCGTGCAAATGGGCAACCTCTTCAATGATGCCGGCTTTGTCTTTGATGGCGTCGATGCGGTGGAGCTCGGGGGCCAATTGGTGTACAGCGGCAGCATCGATGCCCTTTTCGTCCATGCAGGCGGACCAGTAGTCGCCGACCTGCTGCTCGATTTGGGAGCGGCCGGCCTTCTTTGCGGCGGCGAGTTCCATGGTTTCGCGGGAGACGTCGAGATTCCAGATGTTCAGGCCACTGCCTGTTCCCCAGACGACCTGGTCGGCGGGGATGGGGTTGGCGGAGAACCACTTCTGGCAGGAGTATTTGTAGAAGTCCTGGCAGGGGTCAAGAGAGCGGTCGGCCAACTGAGGGTCGAAGTGCTGGAGCTTGGGGGCTTCGTCGGAGGCGGACTGTGCGAGGGCGAATGTGCCAAGAATGGAACAGAATAGCGGCAAAAGTTTCGGGATGCGCATGGCGTAGTCCTTGGTCGATGGAGTTTCGGGGTCAGCTTAGGTCAAACTCGTTATTGTAGCGGAGGCGGAATGGATAAGGAAAACCAGACAGTGGCGGGATGTTGTGTTGAGGATAGGGGAATCGTGTGCGCCCGGGCTTCGCTGCCGGGCGGCGAAGCTTTGCTTCGTCAGCGGCCGATTCGCGGCCAGGCGATGGTGCCTGGCCCTTACTTGTTTCGTTCTAAATATCGAGGTTTTTCACGTCGAGCGCGTTGTCTTCGATGAATTTGCGGCGCGACTCCACGTCTTCACCCATGAGCGTGGTGAAGATGGCTTCGCACTCGGCAATGTCCTCGAGTTTGACGGAGAGCAGAGTGCGGGTTTCCGGGTTCATGGTTGTGGACCACAACTGCTCGGCTGTCATTTCGCCCAGACCCTTGTAGCGTTGGACGATGAAATCCTTTTTGCCTTCGGCCAGGACGTATTCGAGGAGTTCGCGAGGCGTGTTCTTCTCGACGGGCTCGCGGTCGGTGGCGCGCTTGACGGCCTTGGCCTTTCTGTCGGCTTTTTCTTCGACTGTCACATCGGCGGCGTCGGCATCTCCCGTTTCCTCCTCCGCCTCGGCTTCTTCGGCCTTGGCGGACACTTTTTTCACGTGCTCGACCACGAACGGAGGCTCGAGGTTGGCTTCGATCTGGCGGTACTTGGTAATCATCTGGCGGTACTCGGCACTCGAGGCGAGTTCCCATCGGATGAAGTACTCCGCCCCCTGGCTGCTGACGTAGGAGACCTCCCAGAGGTTGTGCTCTTCGTCGAAGCGGGTGGCTACGCTCTTGAAGGCGCGTTCTTTGCTCATGGCCTTGAGGGCCTTTTCGAGTTTCTGAAGCTTTGGCGGCAGCGTGTTTTTGTCGCCTTCGAAATCGGCCCGTTTGGAGAGATCGATCGCAGGCAGTAGCTCGGTCACTTTGTCGTCGCGCAGGCGTTTGCCTACTTTGCCGGCAAAGCCAACGTATTCGTTGAGCAGCGAGACGAACTTGGCCAGGGCTGCACCTTCAATCTTAGCTGCGCCTTCTCCGAAGCGAACTGTCAGGCCGTCGGAAGCACGCTTGATCATGACTTTGTCAAACTCTCGGTCGTCCTTGATGAACTGAAGCGACTTGCCCTTCTTGATGGAGTAGAGGGGCGGCTGCGCGATGAAGATGTTGCCGCGTTTGATGAGCTCCGTCATGTGCCGGAAGAAGAACGTGAGCAGCAGGGTGCGGATGTGGGAGCCGTCGACGTCGGCATCGGTCATGAGGATGATCTTGCCGTAACGGACTTTCGTCGGGTCAAAGTCGTCTTTCGAGATGCCGGTGCCAAGGGCGGTGATCATGCAGCGGATTTCTTCGTGGGCCAGCATCTTGTCGTAGCGGGCTTTTTCGACGTTAAGGATTTTGCCTTTGAGCGGAAGGATGGCCTGGAAGCGGCGGTCGCGGCCCTGCTTGGCGGTGCCGCCTGCGGATTCTCCCTCGACGAGGTAGAGTTCGCAGCGCTCGGGATCTTTTTCGGAGCAGTCGGCCAGTTTGCCGGGGAGGCCTCCGCCGTCGAGGACACCTTTGCGGCGCGTGAGGTCCCGGGCTTTGCGGGCCGCTTCGCGCGCGCGAGCAGCGTCGATGGCTTTGTTGATGACTTTGCGGGCTACTGTGGTGTTCTGCTCGAAGAACGCGCCCAGCTTTTCATTGACGAAGGCCTGAACCGTTCCGGCGATGTCGGAATTGAGCTTGCCTTTGGTCTGGCCTTCGAATTGAGGCTGGGAGAGCTTGACGCTAATGACAGCTACGAGGCCTTCGCGGACATCATCTCCGGTGAGGTTTTCTTTTACGTCTTTGAAGAGGCCCATCTGCTGGCCAGCGTAGTTGATGGTGCGGGTCAGCGCCTGGCGGAATCCGGTGAGGTGGGTGCCGCCATCGACGGTGTTGATGTTGTTGGCGAAGCTGAAGACGCTCTCCGAGTAGGCGTCGTTGTACTGAATGCCGATTTCCATGGCAACGCCGTCGCGCTCGTCTTCCATGTAGATCGGCTTTTCATGCAGGACCTGCTTGCCGCGGTTGAGATGCTTGATGAACTCGGAGATGCCGCCGGAGTATTTGAATTCAACGGACTTGGCTTCGCCGGTTTTGGCGTCGGTGGTGCGCTCGTCGGTGAGCGTGATAACAAGGCCCTTGTTAAGAAAAGCCAACTCGCGCAGCCGCTGCGCCAGCGTATCGAAATTGTATTCCGTCGCAGTGAAAATGGAACGGTCGGGCAGGAAGCGGATTTTGGTCCCACGCTTTTTGGAGGCGCCTGCCTTTTTCAGCTTGCTGGTGGGATCACCTTTGGAGTAGCTCTGCTCCCAGGTAAAGCCGTCGCGCCAGATTTCGAGATTGAATTCTTCACTGAGCGCGTTTACGCAGGAGACGCCGACGCCGTGCAGCCCGCCGGAAACCTTGTAGGTGGAAGAGTCGAACTTTCCACCGGCGTGGAGCGTGGTCATTACGACTTGGGCGGCGGGAATTTTCTCGCCGTCGATATCCATCATGTCGACCGGGATGCCGCGGCCGTTGTCGACAACAGTAATAGAGTTATCGAGATGGATGGTGGCTTCGATTTTGTCGGCATGCCCGGCGAGGGCTTCATCGACCGAGTTGTCGACAACCTCATAGACGAGATGATGCAGGCCGATGTCGCCGGTGGAACCGATGTACATGGCGGGGCGCTTGCGCACAGCCTCCATGCCGCCGAGAACTTTGATGGAATCGGCGTTGTAATCACCGTTGATGGGAGTGACTTTACCGTTCTTGCTTTTCGTTTCCGCGAGAGTGTCAGCGATGGTTTCTTTGGTAGCCATTTTTACCGTGGGGAAGTACGAAAGTTGCCAGCCCAAAAGGCTTGCGTCGGCGGGTCCCTGAGTCGCTCCCAAGCTCACGTCAAATGATTGAAATTCAACGTAGTTAGGGACTTTTCCGACTAGCGAAATTATAGCACGGATGAGGGTAGTTTTTGAGGGCGAAGAGGGGGCGTAACCCTAGTGGTTAGTAGGGGTTAGGAAGGGGGTTTTTGGAGAGTGCTTGCTTTCTTCGCGGGGCCGGTTTTTGGGCGAGATTTTGGAGCTGATTTCGGGGCGATACGGGAGGTGAACGACAGGTTTTCGATGAGGCTGTCGACGTCATCTTCGCTGGCGGCGAGGAAGGTGAAGGAGAGAATCGAGCCGTGGGCGAGAAGGACGAGGGTGGACTGATACGTCGTAGCACGATCTTTCTCAGACCCTTCTTTCTCAGGATGATCTTTCTGTTCGTGCGAAAAGTCTCCTCGTATGACTTGCACGGCTCCTACCGGGAACGGATAGGGTTCGTTCACGGCCTGGAAGCCCTTGGCGGTTACAACCTCGGTGAGCGGGGCAAAATAGTCTTCGGCAGTCTTCAGGCCCGGGTAGGCCGACTGGCTCTCGCTCGCGATCAGGATGGTGGAAACGGGCGCGGTGGCTCTGGCTTCGGGAGGACGCTCGAAAGCCGCTAGGAGAACCTGGTTGTCGGCAGCGCCGTCTGGTTGCATCTGTTCCGTGCGCAGAACCCATCCGACTGGGACTCTGCAGGAGAAGGCGTAGGTACGGTTGCGGTAGAGGCGGGTTGCGTCGTCGTAGGTGCCGGGGTCGGATTGGGCGAGGGCTGGGAGGTACAGCGCCAGCAGGGCTATCATCAGCGCGCCCCGGCGTGAGAGAAACACGGTGCGTCTCGCTAGCCGCCCACGGCGAAATTGACTTCAATGGTGGTGTCGACTTCCACGGGTCGTCCTTGTGGTAGATACGGCTTGTATTTCCAGTGCCGGACCGCCTCCATTGACGCAGGGACCAATTGCGCTGGTCCCGCAAGAGGCTCCAGGGCAATGATATTGCCGGCGCTGTCGATTACGGCATGGAAGGCAACTGTTCCCTGTATGTGAGCATATTTGGCCTGCTGCGGATATCTGGGCTCGACCCTAGCTTTGGCCGACAAGCCTTGTGCGGTTTCCTTCGAAATGGCGATTCGCTCGGGTGCGTTTCGGGTTGGCCGAGACAAATACCCGGGATTTGGCCCAGCGGCCGACGGCGTAGGACCAGGCTTGGCCAGGGACTTCAGGCTTGCTGCGGCTTCTTCCAAGGCTTCCATCTCCTGCGCCCGGAAGATCCATTGCAGAGCATATCCCTTCACGACCGTGCAAATCACGACCGTGCAAAAAACGGTCATGTACTTATGCCTCCCCTGAGAGGACTTTACGTTGAGGCGATAGAAATCGAAACCGGCAAATTCTCTCTGGTCGATGCCCCCTTGCTGCTTGCCTTCCTTGCCAGCCGCCAAACTGGCCGCGAGCCCCGCCAGGCAGTCTTTCCCGTCGCCCGCAGGGAAGGGTGCGATACGCCGGGTACGGGATGAATCCACAATCGGGAAATTCGTGGCTGGCACATGCACCGCGGCAAGCAGCACTCCCGGCGTTACCTGCTGGCTGTTTGCGCCGGTTACAAGGTGTTCCTGAAGTGGCTCGCGAACCCACTCCGGGGAAAGCGGGTAAGTCATACCGAGGAACTCATTCTCATACTCGATGTTCTGAGTTGCACCTGGCGACATGGAGGCCGCCGGAGCCTGAACGGAGGACTGCGCTTGCGTCACACCAAGCGCAATGGGAACCAAGACAAGAACGGCCAGTGACTTCACGCTAGCTCCGAACGATTCGCTCGCTTGAGCGTTCCACAATGGTAGCACTGCCAAGGGGGGCGGCGAAGGCCGGGAGAAGGGCTGGCTGCGCGGGCGGGGCCGCCCGTCCGGCCCTAGCCATCATGGTCTAGGTTCGCGCTGCGAGCCCGCACCCACCGAGGCCTTACACCACCGGCTGAGCACAGTGTGAGCAGCGGCGAGCGGCAATGGGAATTTCGCTGAGGCACTCCTTGCAGGGCTTGGTTGTGGGAGCTGGCGGTGCTTGGCCTTTGTTCATGCGCGCCGTCACAGCATTCATCGGCAAGACCACAAAGAAGTAAATGGCGAAAGCCACCAGCAGGAACCCCACAACCGCGTTGAGAAAATTGCCCACGAGGAGGGGACCCGCTTTGATGGCGGAAAAATCCGGCTTCCCGACAAGTACGCCGATCAACGGTGTAAGAAGATCCTTGGTGAGCGAAGCGACGATGGCGCCGAAAGCTCCGCCGATGACCACGCCCACCGCGAGGTCGACGACATTGCCGCGCATGATGAACTGTTTGAAGCCTGAAAACATGGCGTTCCTCCTGGGCAGATTCTTTAGGGTGGGAGAAATCTAATGCGGAGGTCCGGGGAGAGTCAAGGACAGAGACGGTTTCGTTCCCGGAGAGAAGAAGTCGACATCTGCGGCGATGGCGATCGCCACCGGCGACCGTGCCCTCGATTCCGGCAGCGCCGCAGTAGTCTGGCTCGGACATGGACGTTTCCCGGGGAGGCACCATACCAGGTCCTACGGTTTGTGACGGCAGCGGCGTGCAAGGCGCTATCTTCTCCGTGCGCGCTTGGTCCGTGCGCGCTTGGTCCGAATCAAAGACGCAAGCTATCGTTGCACTCGCCGAAGCGATATCGCGCAGCGGGGGTCATTTCTCGTGCAGGTGTTCTTCAGAGGCAGGGTTTTGCCCAGGAGCACTGGGCGCAGCTGTTTGTTGATGCCTGAGCCTGCCACTTGCGGCTTGGGTACACACGAGTCCTGCCCGAAGGACAGAACTCCCTTTGATTGGCAAAAACCATGGTCCCTTGGCGAAGAAACGCCGGACGACACAACTGCGCGAACCCAACCTGCGCGAACCCAGCCCGCTCAAATCCGCATCGGCATTACGATGTAGCGGTACTTGTAGTCTTCGCCTTCTTCGGGTCGGAGTTGGCCGGCGGATTGGGAGTCCTTAAACTCCAGGCGGACCTGGTCGGCGCCGGAGGCTTTCAGGAAGTCGAGGAGGTAGGCGGAATTGAAACCCATGGTCACCAGGTCGCCGTCGTAGGCGGTTTCGAGGGAATCTTCGGATTCGCCGGTTTCGGTGGAACTGGAGGAAATTTTGAGTTCGTTCTTCTCCAGCTTCATGCGGATTGCACCGGAGCGCTCGTCGGCGAACTGGGCTACGCGCTGGATGGCGGAAGAGAAGTCCGCGGCTTTGACGGTGATGGACTTGTTGTTGTCCTTGGGCAGAACCGCCTCGTAGTTGGGAAACTGGCCGGTAAGCTGGCGAGAGGTGAGAAGACGCTGGCCAATGCGGAAGAAAAGCGTGGAGTCGTCTTTCGCGAATTCGACGTGATCGCTGTCGCTGGCGTCGAGCAGGATGCGCAGCTCGTTCATGGCCTTTTTCGGGACTAGAGTTTTCATTTCGCCGGAGATGCCCTCGAACTTCTCCCCCGGGCGCTCGACGTGCGCGAGGCGGTGGCCATCGGTGGCGACCATGGTGATCGACTCGGGCTTCAGCACCATGAGAGCGCCATTGAGCGTGTAGCGGGATTCTTCGTTGGCGATGGCGAAGATGGTTTTGCCAATCATGGCGCGCAGAACTTTGGCGGGAATCTTCACGGCGCCGGCCGTGGGGAACACGGGCAGTGTCGGAAAGTTGGCGCGGGCCATTCCGACCATTTTTGTATTGGAACGGCCGCAGCGGATGCTGATCCAGTGATTCTCCAGCAGCTTGATGGAGATATCGCCGTCGGGCAGCAGCCTGACGTAATCGTAAAGCTTGCGGGCCGGGATGGTGCAGGAGCCTTCCTTCTTGACCTTACTGGCGCACGAGGTGCGCAGGCTGAGGTCAAGATCGGTGGCCGTGAGAGCGAGCCTGTCGTCGGCTGCCTCGAAAAGATAGTTGGAGAGAATGGGAATGGTGGTTTTGCGTTCGACCACGCCTTGAGTCGCCGTCAGTTCCTTCAGGAGTTCCGACTTGCTGACTGTGATTTCCATTGTCGTCCCCGCCGCTGCCAAAGTTTCCACGGGCATAACCGAGTGGCCTCCGCCGATTTTCAATGCAGTCCAACTCGCCGCTGAAGCGCTTCCACCTGGAACTTTAGTATTTCCTAGTAAACCATACTGCTGTTTCCCATGCCATGGGCCCGCTACTTAAGACTTCTTACATCAAAATATAAACCTAGATAACCAGTAGTAGCAGTAGGGGCTTAGGAAAAGTGGAAAACTCGGCGAAACTGCGTCACTCCTGCGTTGCAGCGGCTTCGGCCTGTTGAGAACCTGGCGACGGCATCGCAGTGCATCCCCCTAAAGCCGATCCGCCCGGAGGACTCGGTCCCGCTTCTCCACAGCATCCACAAGTCTTGCACAAAGGCATCGGTTCGGACTGAGGGTTCTTCGCCGCGAACCCTCTGGAATCCGCGCTGTTAGTTACCCAACTGCTCGGTGAACTTGGTGAGCAGCCTGTTTAAATCTTTATCCTTCTCGCGCGACTTCACAATTTTCTCCACCGAGTGTAGGACGGTGGTGTGGTGTTTACCGCCGAACTGACGTCCGATTTCCGGCAGTGAGGCCTCGGTCAAACTCTTGGCGAGATACATCGCGATCTGGCGTGGGTAGACGATGGCGCGGGAGTTGCTTTTGGCTTTGATCTCAATGAGCCGCAGACCGAATTGTTCGGCCACCAACTTTTGAATTGACTCAATGCTGATCTTGCGGGCTTGCGAGTCGATGAAATTCTTCAGCACCTGCTGCGTGTACGGTAGCGTAATCTCCGAACCAATTAACGACGAGTGCGCCATCAGGCGAATCAGGGCGCCTTCGAGTTCGCGGACGTTGGAGCGGATGTTCGAGGCGATGAAAAGTGCGACATCGGTGGGCAGCGCAACGCGCTCCTGCTCGGCTTTCTTTTGCAGGATGGCGACCTTGGTTTCGAGATCTGGCGGTTGGATATCGGCGATCAGGCCCCACTCGAAACGGCTGCGCAAGCGGTCTTCAACGTCGGCGAGTTCCTTGGGAGGGCGATCGCTGGCGATGACGATTTGCTTGATGCCCTCATAGAGTGCGTTGAAGGTATGGAAGAACTCCTCCTGCGTTCGCTCTTTTTGCGCGAGGAATTGTATGTCGTCGATGATAAGCACGTCGACGTTGCGGAACTTGTCGCGGAAGCTCGACATTTTGTCATAGCGCAACGAGTTGATCATTTCGTTGGTGAACTTCTCGCTGGAGAGATAGCAGATGGCGGCATGCGGCTGGCGGCGTTTGACCTCGTGACCGATGGCCTGCATCAAGTGCGTCTTGCCCATGCCAACGCCGCCGTAAAGGAAGAGCGGGTTGTAGGCCTTCGAAGGATTCTCGGCAACGGCCTGGGCGGCGGCGCAGGCGAACTGGTTGCCGTTGCCGATGACGAAGGCGTCGAACGTGTAGCGCGGATTGAGCTGCGCTACTCCGTCCCAGTCGAAGCGAGCTTGCGAGATGGGTGTGAGCGCGGTGCGCGAAAGACCGCCGTCGTGACGCACCGGCGTCGCGGCGGGATCGTCGTCGGGGGCGACGAACTTGACATCGGTCAGGCCGAGCTGCAGATCATCCATGGCTTCCTGGATGAGATCGGCGTATTTATCACCGACGTGGCAGAACTCGTTTGTGGGCACACGCACAAAAACAATTCCCCCGTTCGTGTGGCTGTAGCGGGTGGGCTTGAGCCAGGTGTCGTAGGAGTGACGATTAACTTTTTTCTCGAGCGCTTCCAGGATTCGCATCCAGGGATTGGTCGGCGCGGCATGGGCGGCATTGATGGAGGAGGACGTGGAAGCCATAAATGGTCTAAAACACCTGCTTGATTTCTACTTGCTCGAGCCGACCCTTTTTTCCGGAGACCGTAGCTTCGGAGAACCTGTGTACGGTAAATCTGGAGCGGAAACCTGCTCCGCGAACCCGCTAAGTTTGCCGATGCAAATGATGAAGTAACAGAGCGAGATACTAGCACGAAATTTTTTGCGCGGCGAGAAATCTTCTCGGCAAAAATTGTGCGCGTTGAAAAAAGAAACCACGCGGAACCATCTGTCAAGTAGCGGATTCGTTAATGCCGCGGAGATGGTGCAAGGTCGCGAGTGCGAAAAGATTTGCGCTCGCCAGTGACCGCATTTCGGCACGACGCGGAAACCCGCGCCAGCTCTGCATTTCTGCTAAGGACCTGTGGCAAACGTGATACAAAACAGAGTTCCGGTGACAGGATTTCCCCCCGATGGCCGCTAACCGCACAAAAAGATTCGCAGGCGTGTTACTGCTGATTTTTCTCGCGCAGTGCATCTGGTTGATCCATGCGGAGCTGCGTTCTGAATTTGGATGTTACCCCGCGGGCACCATGGAGCGGCAAGCACGCGTGAGGGAGGGGCTGAGGCAATGGCGGGGGCGGGGCATTGCGGGGACGCCGGAAAACATTCCTTCACGGAGTTCAACTCCGGCCCACAATTCTCCTGTCGAGACCTTTCACGGATATGATCCTTACCGCTCGCCCCTCTGGTATCTGGTTGCGGCGGCACCGGTCGCGCTCGGACCCGCTCCCGCAACTCCTGCGCGCGAGAGACTGTGGCTCTGGCTCACACGCGTGCCCTACCTGGGCTTTGGAGTCTTGCTGGGCGCGTCCCTGTGGTATGTCACGCGCCGTCTGTACGGCAACCCGGGCGGGGTCATTGCGCTCGTACTCTATTGCTTTTCGCCCGGAATCATCCAGAGCAGCAGTGAAGTTTGCCGTGATTCTGAAATGGGCACGGCTTGGGGAGCATTCGGCGCGGTCTTCACCGCGATCGCATTGGCCCACACACTCTACGCCCCGCGCGAGGTGGTGCTGTGGAACTGGCGGCGGATCACTCTTCTGGCCATCTCCTTGGCGCTGGCCATCGGGTCACAGTTTTCTCTCATCGTGCTGGCGCCCGTGACTCTGGGGTTTCTCCTGTACCTTGCTCCGCAACGTCGGATGGCGGCGGCCACGGTCTGGGCCCCGGCCTGTGTTGGTGCGGGAGTTCTGTTGGCGGCAGGATACTTGTTCCACTTCAAGATCCTGTGGCAGGGAGTGCGCGCGGCCAAACTGGTGGACTTCACCGCCGCGGCGCTGTCCATGAGCGAGACCTACCGCAGCGCCGCCGGTTACATCTTGAAGGGCAGCCCGTTGCTGATCGTGCTGCTGCCGGCGGCCTTGCTCGGGTATGGGCTATGGCGGAGAGCCCGTTATTTCGGCAACACGGCCCCGCTCCTGATGGCCGCCATCTGTCTCGCCCTCGGTGCAGCGGCGCCGACCTTTTCCGGGCAGGGATTCTTATTGGTGGCGATGCCGTTTTTGTTCGCCTTTGTGGCTGGGGTATGCGCCGATTTGCTCGAAACGCGCTTCGGGTCCTGGCTGCGGATTTTGCTCACCGCCGCCCTCTCCGG